>OCZT010000257.1_pt1 | contig 50680 bp, 43 predicted proteins | sample 1539031 | NCBI WGS metagenome assembly OCZT01 (sample SAMEA3539308, study PRJEB22396) | soil metagenome | biome: tundra; feature: field; material: soil | place: USA | collected 2010-05 | depth 0.15 m
ATCTCCGAGAACGGGAACCAGCTCATCGGAACATCCCTCGTCCATGTATGGGATTTAAATGCAAATGCCGACGTACCTGGGCTGTCTGGCGTAACGCTGAACAGCATTCTAGGCGTAGGCGATAGCTACGACCTCGCCCCATACGGAGGTCTGCAGGTTATGAGAGCCTACGCTTATATTGGCGATACCGGCGGCCCAAGCATCGGAAGCGTGGATATCAATTCGATCACCGTTGGGGCGTATGAAGTTCCCGAGCCGACGACGATGATTGCCGGCGCGTTGCTGCTGCTGCCGTTTGGGGCGACCACCCTGCGGATGCTGCGCAAGAAGCGCGCGGCATAGGGCTGAGCAAGTTGGGTTTTCAAATCCTTCTTTACCGATCAGGCCGGTCTTCAAGACCGGCCTGTTTCATTTTGAACCGGCACGCTCCCGCCGGAATTCAACGCGAAGGCGCAAAGCAGCGAAGCCGCAACCAAAACCAAGTCAGTTTTAACGCAGAGACGCAGAGGAACGCGGAGAAACGCAGAGAAAAAGAACTCTCTGCGACCCTCTGCGAATCTCTGCGCCTTTGCGTTAAATCTTCGCAGCCCGGGAACAATCAGAAGAATTCAGAGGATGAAGTGGGTGGCCCTGCATCGATCAGCCCGGCGGCCCGGCCCCAGCCAGAGCAGTTATTCCCGCTTGCGAGTTTTGGCCGCACCGGTTCCTCGCAAGGCTTTTTCACCGGCCGATTCCAGGTCTGGAGCGTGCCGCCGCTCATACTCACGGCGAAAATCTTCGAGCAAAAGGAGGTCCACGATGTCTTTTTCACGGTTGCTAGCGCGCTTGCTGGCGATGATGTCCCGCAGGTTTGCCACCGGAAAACCGTCCTGGATTATCGCCCGTTTCCTGGCCTCCGCAAAACTGGGGATGCCATCCGGGGCATGGATCAGGTCCAAATCAAACGGGCCGCCTTTGAGTTGCACAAAGTCTGCGCCTGCCAGGATCTTCTGCTGAATCGAGCGGGAAAGCTTAAACCCGATTGATTTGAGTGCGCGGAGCATTCGCGCGCCGTTCTGGCGATTCTTGGGCAGAAAGAGATCTACATCCTGAGTAGTAGCAGGGTAGCCCAGCAAAATCGCGCCGCTCTTGCCGATGAACAGATAATCTACCTCATGGGCGGCGCAGGCAGTGGCCACCTCAACCGCCTGCTGGGACGTGAACCTACTCTCTGGCATGGGGGGGGGGTGCGGGCCAGTAGCCCAAGTAACGCGGGAGATTCTTGCGGCACCATTGCCGGTATTCCGCCATGGTGTCGAATGCCCGGCTAGGGCCGTCATCGAGCACCGGCTTATAGACATAGGCAAAACCGTACTTGATGCGGTTGAGCGTCGGACGGTTCAACTGCCGCCGGCATTGCGCCCGCCACTGTCTTCGCCAGTCGTCTCGTTTCTTGCTCGACGTGCTCACCTTGCAAATTTACGAGCCGCTGCGCATTCTGCCAACAAAAACCTGCCTGCATCGCGCCCGCGCGCCCGCGTGTGGGCAGGTTGCCGGATACCACTACAACGCCGCATCGCAAGCAACCCTGCGGACTGCGTTGGCCATCAAGTCGGTTGCGGCGACAGGGCTGATACTTGTTGAACCGGCACGCTGCCGTCGGAATTCAACGCCAAGGCGCAAAGCAGCGAAGACGCAAGGCACTTCCAAAACTATGGTTCTCCACGAAATACACCCAAAGAGGGAGCAGAAATGGTCTGTTGCCAATTTAAGGCTTCAGATTTCATCCCTCAGCCTCAGCGCTCCTGAGCCCATGGAAATGGCGTCAGTCCAATTCCCCCTCACCCCAGCCCTTTCCCCGAAGGAGAGGGTGCCCCGCCGTCCGTCGCTGGGAATGGCTGAATGTCGCGACTGGTCGTAGCGCGGCGAATGGTTCTCCCTCTCCCCAAGGGCTGAGCATTTCCCACAGCTCGCATCGCCGAGCAGGCGAATCCCAAAGGGATTCCGTCTCAAAGCCCAGGGTTGCGAGCAGCGAGCTACCCTGGGAAAGGGTGCGAAACGCCATCAGCGAGAAGCTGGAGCGGGAAGCGGCGCGGCCAGCGCGGCCCCGGAGCGGGCTGGGGCGCAAATTGCTGGCGGCGCGGGCCGAGTATGCGCGGTCCGGAGGGCGCGCTTTGTCCCTGAAGGAGGTGCGGCAGGAAGTGGCGCGGCGGAGCGGCGAGCGATGAAACGGACTTACCTGGACAGCTCCGTCCTGATCCAGGCGGTTCAGGGCGTGGATGGCGACAAGACGGTGGCCTTGCTGGAGGATCCGGAGCGCTAGTTTGTGGCGGCCAGCTTCTTGAAGCTGGAGTTGCTCCCCCAACCGACGTTTCACAAGCGCAAGGCGGAACTGGCGTTTCTGGAGGACTTCTTCGCGCGCGTGGTGGGCTTGGTGCGAGGCGTCGGAAGACCTCGTGGCGGCGGCCCTGGCGGAAGCTGGCGCGGTGCCGTTGTCGGCGGTGGACGCCATCCACGTGGCGGCGGCAAACCGCTGCACAAAGTCCGCGGCCTGAAAGTTTGCTTCCTGCCCAACGCCTAGCCTCTAACCTCTGCTTTTCCGTAGTCCTGTTGTTCCGTAGTCCCTCAGCTCCATCTGCTTGCCCAAGCAGGATCTTCCAGCAAAGAGATGGGCCGTGGAATAGGCCGCATTCGAGCCGGTTCGCCCACGCCATGTCGCAGCAGGAGTAGCCGCAGGTTGACACCGTTTTGGACTCTGATAATCTGATTTTATGCGAAAGACGACCATCAGTGTCACCGAGGCCGCGCGCAATTTTGCCGATTGCGTCAACCGCGCCCATTACCAAAACGTCACCTTTGTCCTGCTCAAAAACGGCTTGCCCTTCGCACGCTTGGGGCCGGAATTTGAAAAGCTCTGCGTGGGCCGCGACCTGGCCAAGGCGCTGGCCAAGACCGATTTGCCGAACGAGGAAGCCAGCGCTTGGCGTCGTGACCTGCTAACGGCCCGCAAAACACTCAAAACCCCGATGGACAAATGGCGATAATTCTGGATGCCGATGTCATCATCCGGGGCGAGAAAGGGGCCTTTGATCTCCAGCGCTGGGTTGCCTCCCGGCCAAGCGATGAATTCGAAGTGGCGGCCATCACCGTGGCCGAACTTTGGCATGGCGTGGAACGGGCTGCCGGGGCGCACCGGGCGAAGCGTCAACAATACCTCCAGACCGTTCTGGCTCCGCTGCCCATCATTCCCTACACGGAGCTGACGGCCTACGAACACGCCCGCATTTGGGCGGAATTGGAGTCGTCTGGCAAGATGATTGGTTTCTACGACGTGATCGTGGCGGCGACCGCCATGGAACGAGGCAGCGACGTGGCCACGTTCAACCGCCGGCATTTTACCCAAGTCAAGGGATTGACGGTCATCGAACCGAAATAAAGAGGGTTTTGGATTACTTGTCAGCGAACCTTTGCGACGGCGCTCCCGCCTGCTGTCCTCTGACTGCTGACCTCTGCTCCCCTGTTGGCCCCGCAGTCCCTACTTCCGCGTTCAGGTTTCTGCATTCTGCGTTCCCGTTTCCTCCCATTTCCCCCCTTTGTCCGAACCCAAAGGGCTAAAGAGACGGTCATCGCGGCAGTTTGGGAAGTTCGGCATTCAAACGTCTTCGGACGACAGAAGGAGAACTTGGGAACGGGTCTTTGCCAGCGTTTCCACTGCTGTCGCCGCCCTGGGTTTGATCTTGTCGGGAATACCCGAGTTTTCGACGTTGGGGGCCACCTGAAGCCACCCAAAGCCACCGCAAAGCCATATAGTAGGCATATACTAGGCATATACTCCGGAGTACAAAGCCACACCAAAGCCACACCAAAGCCACACCAAAGCCACACCAAAGCCACACCAAGGCCACACCAAGGCCACACCAAGGCCACACCAAAGCCACACCAAAGCCAGGATATGGCCAAGTGATTGGGAGGTGGTCCTTTGGGTATCCGCAGGAGCTCCCTTGTCCTCCCAGGACAACCTCGGTGGCACCACGGCGTCTCCACCGAGCCCGTGCCAAGTTTTGACATCGCTGGTTCGGTGGCTATTCAAGTTACTTCCCCCCGTTTTAGCCTCCGCTTCCACCCCCGGCACATCTGTCATTCAGCAAGACTGATCACCATTTCCTTTCCCTCCTATGAAAAGAGCTACCTTGTTCCTCGCTAATTGTTACCGCGACACCTCGCCCGCAACGCGCTGGGGGATTACCCACTTGTTTTCGGAACCGATTCGCGCTATAAAGACCGATGCCTTTCAGGTGGTTAATGCCTTTGTGCGGCTGCTTCATAGCGGCTGCGGCTTGGGCCGGGGGCAGCGGTTTGAACGTCGTTGTCGTCGTTAACCAAAACAGCACCAATTCGCTCCAACTCGGCAACGATTACTGCGAGCGCCGGGGCGTGCCGCCGCAGAATGTCTTTCGTATGTCCGGTTGGGCGGGGGGCGCCGTCACGTGGAACCGGTCGGATTTCGAGGCCCGGCTGCGAGATCCGCTGCTGGCGATGGTAGCGGCCAACGGGTTGAGCAACCAGGCCCAGTATGTTCTGCTGTCCATGGACATTCCCTACCGCGTCGCGGATGGGGGAAGCCAGAACAGCACGACCTCTGCGCTGTTCTACGGGTTTAAGACAAACACCGCGCCGCCCGCAGGCCTGCCGTCCACCTGTTCCCTGCCGGATGCTTCGTCGAACAGCTATGCGTTCAGCGAGATGCCCTTCGACCAGGCGCGCCCCAATACTGCCCCCACGAATTCGTTTCTGGCGATGATGCTCACGGACACCAGCCTGGGCGCTGCCGAGCAAATTCTAAGCAGCGCAGTCGCCAGCGACAGCACCTTCCCCAATCAGGCGGTGTATCTGGAGAAGACGAGCGATTCAGCTAGAACCGTCCGTTTTGTCGAGTTCGACGACGCCGTCTTTGACGCATATGTTCGGGGTGATTACGGATTAACCCGAATCAATGCCAACGGCACGGCCTTCACCAACATTCTCGGTTTGCTCACCGGCCTGGCGACCTTCTCCTTGCCGACCAACACATTCGTGCCCGGCGCGATCGGAGACAGCCTCACTTCGTTTGGAGGGGAGATCCTGGAGAGCAGCGGCCAAACCTCGCTGCTGGCATTCCTCAACGCCGGAGCGGCCGGCAGCTATGGCACCGTGGTCGAGCCGTGCAATTATGCTGAGAAGTTTCCGCACCCGCTGGACTACTTTTACCAGAATCGCGGTTTTGCCCTGGCGGAAGCCTATTATCAAAGCGTGCAGAACCCGTATCAGGGTCTTTTGGTCGGCGAACCCCTCGCTGCCCCCTTCGCTCTGCGCGGCACCGCCGAGTGGAGTTCGCTCACCAATGGGACCGTGCTTAACGAACAGGCCGCTTTGAGCCTGACGTTATTTTCCGCAGCCACGAACCTGCCCTTGGGCCAGGCGGATTTGTTCATCGACGGAATCTTCGCGAATACCTTGACGAACCTTCCCCCCTCCGCCGGCAACATTCTCTCGGTCACGCTCAACGGCGTCACGATTGACTACACCGTTCCCCTGGATGCCACGATCGCTTCCGTCGCCAACGGAGTGGCCGCAAGTCTCAATGCGCAGATGGCCCAAACCATGGTCACGGCTATTCCAGTGGGCGACCGTATCGAGCTCGACTCCCTCGACCGAGCGACACCTGGGAGCAACGTGACGTTGACCGTGAGCGCTTCTCCTGGCTCTGCGGACCAGCTAACCACAACGTTGTCGCCTGCGCGCCCATCTTTCCTTGATACCATCGCTGCGGGGTATCTGGGACTTGCGGCTCGTAACGCGCCGGTCGTCGGCGATTGGCTCCGACTGGACTTCACCAAGACCAATGGCACTCTCGTCACGGTTAGCATCACGAACACCACTTCCGGCACTTCCATCGGCTCGCTTGTCCAAACGTTGCTCAACCAGGTCAATGCCACACTCCCGCTGCAAGCGGGCGACGGGGTCATGGCTGGTGATCTGTCTTCCTCCAGCACTCTGGCCCAATTCTTCCTTTATGCCCGCTCCGCCGGCTGGGCGGCGGCCCAGGCCCGGGTCGCGTTCTCGGCGTCGTCTAATCTGGTCGCGACGCCGACCGGGACGAACACTCTCGAAGATAACCTGTCCGATTTGCGGCCGAGAAATCACCTCTATGTCAGCTCGGGGTTGACGGCGCTGCCGATCAATTTCGTTCTGGATACAACTCAACTGCCTGACGGATTTCACGAGCTGTCGGTGGTGGCGTACGAGGGCACCAGCGTGCGCACGCAGACTCGGGCCTCTCGAGTCGTGCAGGTTCAAAACACGGCGCTCTCGGCTGCGTTCACCCCCCTGATTGCCGGCACGAACGCCACGCTCGACACGCCTCTCCAGTTCGCGGTAGCCGCGAACCTGACGAACATTGCTCGCATCGAACTGTTCAGCACGGGTGGGTCCATCGGGGTTGTCTCGAACCAGCCATCGGCTATTTTCCTCGCGCCTGCTTCGCTTCTGGGCTTGGGGCTGCATCCCTTTTACGTCTTCGTCCAGGATACGCTGGGCAACACTTATCGCACTTCCACAATATGGATTCGCCTTCAACCTTCCTTCAAAGTCAGCCTAACGGGGCCGCCATTTGTGCTCTCCTGGCCGGCAATCCCGGGTCAGGGCTACGATATTCTAGCGGCGACAAATATCTCAACCGGGTTTCAGCCTGTGGCTTCAGTCATTGCCTCGAACACCATCGTCCTCTGCCCCATTTCGGGCCCCTTTGGGGATGTGGTCTTCTACCGTGTTCGTCTGAAACCTTAGCCACGCGGAATGAATCGGGTTGGGGCGAAGAGCCAGACCGTCGCCGCAAGGAACCCAAGCACAACTACGCCCGTGACGATCCCGAGGGGGATGAGGCCGAGAAGCTGGTGCCCGCCGCGGCCAGCCGTGGCAAGGGCGAGCGTCGCCGCGCCGAACAGCAGCGCGCAGCTCCACCTCGTTGCCGTCCGGCGCAGAGCCGGTGCCCCGGTAGCCAGTCCCAGCCAGCGCAGGTAACAACCGGCAAGCCACACGGCGCCAAAGAAGGTGAATCCGGCATAGAGTAACTCGCAGGCCGGCACCCCAGTCGTGCCGAACCAGAAGACCGGCTGTCGAAGCGCCGGTATCTGTTCCACCAGCCACCCATCCGGGTGGGATAGGGAATCCAACAGGTCGTGCGTCCAGGCGCCGATCAGCACCGAGACCGGAAGGGCCAGCCAAGGCCCGGCGGGCCGCCGGCAGAGCGGCCAGAACAGTTCCTTGTAACGGCCAGGCAGAATCTCAAGCAGGGGGGAGCGGACGAGATAGAATACCCAGACGATCAAAAGCCCCGCCGGGAGGCAGAACCCAAAGCTGCCGGCCCAAAAGCGATGCGAAAACCAGTCCGCGTGCAGGTGGCCGAAGACGTAGCCGAAATCGGGGCTGAGGCTGCCGATGATAAGCGCGGGAAAGCTCAAATACCGCGGGCAATAACGCCGCAACGGCAAGACCGCCGCCGGGTGAGCCAATGGAAAAGGCATGAGCAAGCCGAGATTAACGGCAGTATCTCAGAACAACCAGCCCGATTTGGACCTCTCCCTCAGGATGGTATTGGATTTCCGGACCCAGGCCAGACGACCCAGGCCGAAGAGCAAGCTTGGGCCGGAATGGATTCCGACGCTCCGCCCGGCTTCGGTTTTTTGGATTGGCGCGCGGCGCGGAAGACGAAGAAGGCCGACCATTGGGTCGGCCTCTGCACCGGGAACGGATTAAGAATGAAGACGCGAAGCAGCGAAGGAGAAGGGGAGCGTGAAGCTGAAAGCCTGCCGGCGTAGCGAGGAGTTCGCAGGTGCGGGGTAGCGGGGCGGATAGGGTCATCGGGCGAGATGCCCGGTTAACCGGCAGGCGAGGACGCCTACCTTACGCGAAGACGGCTGCGCTACGCTCCGGCTTTGGCGCGCTCGAAGAGTTTTTGTTCCTCAGGCAGCAGCTTAGCCTTCGAGGCCCACTGGAGGTAGGCCCTGGCTTTGGCGCGATCACCGGTGGCTTGCAGGATGAGGCCGTAGTAACCGGCGATCGAGGGGTCTTCCAAGGCTTTGGGCGGGAGTTGCTGCATCACCTTCAGGGCTTCGGCGTCCTTTTTCTGGAGGTGGAGGGAAAAGGCGTAGGTGGAGGCATAGGTCGAATTAGTTGGGGCTTTTTGATACACTTCGCGCGCCATGTCGTAAGGTTTTATTTCCTGCGCGTCGAGGAGAAGAGCGGTCATGGTGAGGTTATTCTTGATGGCGAGGCTCGCGGGGAATCGTTTGAGCTCCTGGCTGTAAAACAGCATCAGGGGCCGTGTCCGGCCCCCTGCGAACAGCGCCTGTCCGAGGGTTTGGGCGGCGCTCCGTTCATTGGGGAAATTGTTAACAATGGTCCAGAGGAGATCCTCGGCCTCGCCTTGCCATTTCCATTGGGCCGCAAGTCGCCAGAGCATGAAGAACGGCTGTGGGTTTTTGGGGTTGCTGCGCCCCGCGACGTCGTTGGCTTTTCTTAGCCCCGATTCCCATTGCCCTTTGGCGGCGCCAGTCAAGTCCTGCCCGCGCAGAGCGCGCGTCATGAAGGCGAAACGGATGAACTCAAGTTCGCCCCAATTCTGCTTTTCGATAGTGGCTCGCAGGCCTTTCCAATCTTGGAGCGTGGTTTGACACTCGGCCACCAGCAAGGCGACGGATTGATTAGTCTGAGTGATCGCAGGCAGGGTTCGCAGCCAGGCCAGTGTTTCCGCCGGGCCGGTATGGGCCATCCGCCACACGCTCAGTTCGTAAATCTTTCCCATGTTCGTCCCGGCTTCGCGCTGAAAGGCGGCGAGGGCTGGCTTGAATTCGCCGTTTTGAGTTGCCCGCAGCACCTCCAGTCGCAAGATGCGGTCAGCGAAAACGGAGTTGGTTTCTTGCAGCAACTTTTTGGTCAAGGCCAGCGCCGCATCAGTCTGTTTGTAGCGCATCGCATCAACGGCCAGCTCGCGGACCGCCTGACAGCGCAAGGAGGAGTTGGTCGGATTGGAACTGATGCGCTGGAGCGCAGCTCGTGCATCCGCCAGGACCGGGGCGTTCGTGTGGTGGAGGCGGACGATGGCGAGGTTTAACTGCGGGATCAGATTCTGAGGTTCAAGCCTGGCGGCCTCCACGAAGTGGGCCTCGGCTTCGGCAGACTGGTTGGCAGCGGCGGCGACCGCACCGGCAACGTTGTGGTAGGCGGCGGTCTTCATGCCAGCCGCGTCCACCCCTTCCAGCGCGTTCGTAGCCGAGCCATAATCACGGAACATCATGGCGGTTTGCGCCAGTGCCAGCCGATCGTCCAGGGAGCGTGGACTGAGTTGCACGACGCGGCTTCGCCAAATGAGGGCGCCGGGCGAGCGGGCCCGTTCGGTCAATTCGGCCATCAGCCGGCAGGCTTCGACGTCTTTGGGATTGTACCGCAGGGCGCGCTGGAGGCAGAGCAGCGCTTTTCTTTCGTTGGGTTTGGCGAGGTAGTTGCGTGCCTGGGTGATGAGACGGGCCTGGCGGGCGGACTTGTACGCCCGGTAGCCGACGTAGCCGCCGCCGAGCAGCAGGACGCTAAGGATCGAAACAATGAGCAGGGTTCTTCGCGTTTTGGTTTTCATAAGTAAATGGTGACGGGTATAGGGTTAGGATGCCAGACTTACTCAAAGGACGGGAATCAAGCGGCGGCGTCTCCGCACCGGTGACTTCGGACTTGGGACTTCGGACTCCGGACCAGCCAAGTGCTGGCGGTACCAATCCAGGGCTTCCACAAGTCCTTGCTCAACGGTGTGAGACGGTTTGTATCTGAGCAGTCGAACCGCTTTGGCGATGTTTGCTTCAGAATGCCGCACATCACCCGGCCGGAAGCCCTGGTAAACCGGGCAACAGGTCTTCAAATGAGGGTACCAAGGCAGGAGTTTGTCCCGCAGCAGGCTAAAGAGTTGATTGAGGCTAGTCCGGGCCGAGAGGGCAACATTATAGATCTGGTTAGTGGCCTTCGGCGCCTGCACGGTGGCGGCGAGCAGGTTGGCCTGGACGACGTTGGCCACGTAACAGAAGTCCCGGCTGGTCTCCCCGTCGCCGTTGATGCGGATGGATTCGTTTCGCATCATGGCCGCAATCCATTTCGGGATCACAGCCGCATAAGGTCCATTGGGGTCCTGACGCGGGCCGAAGACATTGAAATACCGGAGGCCGATGGTGGGAAGCCCATAACAACGACCAAAGACCTCCGCATAAAGCTCGTTGGCCCGTTTGGTCACCGCATAGGGCGAAAGGCATTGACCGAGCGCATCCTCAACCTTTGGCAAGGCCGGGTGGTCGCCGTAAACCGAGCTGCTCGAGGCGTACACGAACCGTTTCACCCCGCTGTCGCGGGCTGCGACTAACATATTTAAGAAGCCGGTGACATTGGTGTCATGGGAGTCGCCGGGGTTTGCGATGGAGCGCGGCACCGAGCCGAGGGCGGCCTGGTGCAGGATGTAATCCACCCCGTGACTCGCGCGCTTGCAGGTCTTCAGGTCCTGGATATCACCGTCAATCTTCAGGAAATGCTTCCAGCGCTCTGCCCCAACCAGGACGCGCACTTGTTCCAAATTGCCTCGTGAGCCGGTGGCGTAATTATCCAATCCAACCACCATTTGGTTCAATCGGAGCAGGGTCTCCAGCACGTTGGAGCCGATGAACCCGGCGCTGCCGGTGACCAGCCAGAGCTTCGGTTTGCGGGACAGCCGTTCGGTCAATTGTTTGAAAGCATTCATGGTGTTAGTAACCAGGGATTCTACTGTTTAGGCTCATGCCTCTGCTGCCGGTAATTGCCCAGTCGTTCCTGGGATCATTGCTACAAACATGTCGGTAACCGCCGGAGGGTTCAGGGCCGCAGACTCGCCTGGGCACGGCGCCGGTGTTCGTCCAGTTCGGTGATCGCCGGGAGGCTGGCCTCGGCTGTCGGCAAACAGGGCGCATAATCCGGGAGCACATCCCGCAACAAGCGCTTCATCTGATCGGGTTCAGCCTGATGAAGTTCGGCGCGCAGGCGCTCGAGTGTTTGGCGAATCTGCGCCAAGCCCATCGGCTGGGAAATAAAGCGGCAAATCTTGGGATGGGTAGTGGGCGCAAAGTTCTCACCCGTATGGGAGAGTTCCTCGAAGAGTTTCTCGCCCGGGCGGATGCCAATGAACTCGATTTGGATGTCCTCGTCTGGTTTGAGCCCGCTCAGTTCGATCATTTGGCGCGCCAGATCCACGATCTTCACCGGCTTGCCCATGTCCAGGACGAAGATCTCGCCGCCGGTGCCCTGCATGGCGCTCTGCAGCACCAGCATGGAGGCCTCCGGGATGGTCATGAAATAGCGCGTCATTTCCGGATGCGTCACCTTTACCGGACCACCTGCGGCAATCTGTTTATGGAAAAGCGGAATGACGCTGCCGGAGGAGCCGAGCACGTTGCCGAAGCGAACGGCCATGAACTTCGTTTTGGCCGGGTTCGCGGCGTATAATGCCTGGACGTAAATTTCAGCCAAACGTTTGGTGGCCCCCATCACACTGGTGGGATTGATCGCCTTGTCGCTGGAGATCAGGATGAACCGGTCCACGCCGAACTCTAACGCCTGATCTGCCAGTTGGGCGGTGCCCAGGCTATTATTCTGGACTGCTTCACACGGCTGGCGCTCCATCATCGGCACATGCTTGTGCGCAGCCGCATGGAAGATCACCTCCGGACGGAAATCCGAGAGTATCTCGCCCATCCGATCTCGGTCCAGGATGTCGCCCACCAGGGGCACGATCCGCTGCGCATGTCCCAGCCCGATCAATTCCTGCTCGATTTGAAAGACATTCGGTTCCGAGCGATCTACCAGCAGCAGTTGTTTGGGTTGATAGGTGGCGATCTGGCGGCAGAGCTCGCTGCCAATGCTGCCGCCCGCGCCGGTGACCAGGACCACGCGATCCTGGAGGACCTGGCGAATGTTCTCTGTTTCCAGTTCCACTCGCTCCCGCCCGAGCAAGTCCTGGACCTCAACATTCCGCAACTGACTCACGCGGACCTGGCCGAGCGCCAACTGGTCGAGCGAAGGGATGGTCTTGCATTGGAGGTGAGCCTGGCGGAGGATGCGGACGATTTCTCCCACTCGCTTGGCTGGGGCGGAGGGCATGGCGATGATGGCCTCCCGAATGTCTAACTTGGCGGCCACATCCAGCAGTTTTTCCGGCGGACCCAGGACGGAAATATCATGCACGCGCGAATGCCACTTGCGCCGGTCGTCGTCAAAGAAGGCGACGGGTTCCAGCCCATAACCGGGCTTGAGAGACAATTCGTGGGCCAGGACGGCCCCGGCATCACCGGCCCCGATGATGGCCACGCGCTGTTTACGGTGGCCGTGTTTCTTGCCGGAGACCGTGAGCGACTCACGGAAGGTGCGCAAGGCGAGACGCGCACCCGTTAATCCCACGAGGCTAAAGATGAAATCCAGCACAATTACCCCCCGCGGCGGGGCGAAACTTTCTCCCCACACGGCCCAGATGACCAAAGCGAGGACCGCACTGATGCTCAGGGCATGGAACATGCGAGCCAGGTCCGGTGTGCTGAAGTAACCCAGGAGCGTGTCGAGTTGGTGCAAGAGCCCCAGGAGGAGCAACTGCAATGGAATGAGCCAACAGAGGACGAAGAGCCGCTCATGCTGAAACTTGGACTCCACCAGGAAATCGAAGCGCAGTTCGTAGGCCAACCAGAGGCTGGCCGTTAACTCGAGCGCGTACATGAGCAGCAGCACCCAAAAGCGTGTGCGCGAGGGGAGTTCTAAAAGGCGGGAAGTTTTCATAATGGCTCCAGCGCTCAGGGTTCAGTAGTCAACCTGAGGCAACCGGCGTCTATCCGGCATTGGCGGGCCGGCGAACTTGTGCGTACGATGCAGTTTTTCATTTTCATTTCACCCTATTCACTCTATGTAGGTCCACAAAACGTGTTACTGGAGTAACAAGCCCAATCCGCCACTCCAGACCACTCTGGGGAACGGAGAGGGGAGAGTGAAGAGCGAAGAGAGGGAAGAACAACCTCACCCCGGGCCTTTCCCCCTGCGGAGAGGGAAGTCCCGCAGCCCGTGGTCTGTGGTCAGTAGTCGATTCATCTCTGCTTTCTGCTTTGCTTCAGATGCGGTTCGTGCTCGGCACCCTCCAGTCGGAAGCGAAAGTCACCTTCAGCGGCAAGGGCTTGAGCATGTCGCGGATGGTTTTGAGGCGGGCCGGGTCCTCCTCCGGCAGCGCGACAACCACCTCATCGATTTTATCGCACCAGGCCTCGTTCAAGATACACTCCGGCATTCCCACCACGGGGATGTCATGCGGGCGTTTGTTCCACGAGTGCGGGTCGTCATCGAAGAAAGCGACCACCCGAGCCGGAGCGGTTTCACTGTTGATCAAGTCGAGCGCCACCTTTGTTCCGAGTTCGCCGCTGCCGATGATGGCCACACGGCGGACCGCCGGCGCTGCGCCATAGGCTTTTGCGGCATAGCTCTCCCGCGTGAACTTCAGGAAGATGCGCGCCCAGCAGATTCCCCAGAACGAGAGGACCAGATGCGTGACGATGATGCCGGACGGTGGGGTCAGGGTGCCTTCGGAATAAATCAACAAGCCAATCTGGAGCACCAAGGCAAGGCCCAAAGCGACCCCCGTCTGCAGCATCTCCAGAAAGCTGAAATAGCTCATGAGGCCCCGGCACTGCCTCCGCCAGAACAGGAGGACCAGTTGGGGCGCCACCATCCAAGGCAGGTACTTCACGCATTTGGCGCGTTCGACGTCCGGCACGTGGAAGTCGAAACGCAACTGGTAGGAAAACCAGAGACTGGCGAACAACATGAAGGCGTAGAGCACCAGCACGCCCAGCCAGTAGGGGCACAGTGTCTGAAGAATGATCCAAATGTCGCCGCGGAGGCTAGCACAAGCGGCGTATTGGCGGTTCAGCGCGATCTTCTTAGGCAGGCATTGGCGCATGTAGAATTCTTCCACGTCGCTGGCCCCGCTGAGCAGTTCCTGTTCGCGGCGGAAAAGGACCGTGGCAGCGTCCGTGATGCCCGGTTTGTATTGCAGAATCTCGCGCTGTTCCGGGGTGTAGCGCTCGACATAGCGGGGCACCTCGGGTCGTGGACCCACGAAGCTCATGTCGCCGACCAGGACGTTCCAAAGCTGCGGGAGTTCGTCCAGCTTTGTCTTCCGCAGGAAGCGCCCGATCCAGGTGATTCGCGGGTCTTCGTCCTTCGTCAGCGGCACACCGATTTTGTCGGCGTTGACCACCATGGAGCGGAATTTCCAGATGCGAAAGGGCTTTCCGAACTGGCCGACGCGGGTTTGTCGATAGAAGATGGGACCGCCATCCGAGAGCTTGATCAACAGGGCGATCAGCAGCCCCAGCGGCGCCAGCAACAGCAGGCCGAGGCTGGCGCAAGCGATATCAAACAGACGTTTGGATGCTGCGTACCACATTGTAAATAACCACGGACTACAGACTACACACTACAGACAAAGAAATCGACAGGATAGACTACGGAATGCGAGGCCGTGGACTACGGACGGATGGAAAAGCAGAAAGTAGAAAGCTGAAATAGGAACCACAACGACGGACCACGGGACTATGGACAAGAGACGAACATCGAACATCGAACAAGGAGCGGGGGACTACGGGACTACTGACCACTGACTACTGACCACCGACCACCACGAAAACAAATACAGAAAGTTGAAAGCAGAAATCTGACAGTCACCTCGGCCCGCTCCCCCTTGCGGAGAGGGAGGGGGCGGGCGGCCGCAGGTTGCGGGCGATGATGTCTTTGATCGAATCGCACACGTAAGCCACGTCTCCCTCGCTCATGTCCGGATATAGCGGCAGGGTGATGATCTCGGGATAGAGGGAACAGGCCATCGGCAGGTCCTGTGGCGCGTAGCCGTAGGTTTCCCGGTAATAAGGGTGCATGTGCAAGGGTAACCAATGCACGGAGGTGCCGATGCCGCGTTGCTGCAGTTCGGTGATGAACCGCGCTCGATCAATCTGTAGTAGATCGAGTTTGAGCCGGATGACGTAGAGATGCCATGAATGGATACGATCCGGCTGGACCTGAGGCAGAATGATTTCCTCGACCTCTTCCAGCGACGCACGGTACTGGCTGACGAGTTCGGTTCGGCGTCGGTGGAACAAATCAGCCTTTCGCAGTTGATGAATCCCGATCGCTGCGGCGATGTCAGTTAGGTTGTATTTGTAGCCTGGGGCGATGATTTCGTAGTACCAGGAGCCCTCGGCGGTGAAGCGCTTCCAGGCATCCCTTGAAATGCCGTGCAGGGACATGATGCGCATGCGGTCGGCATACTCGTCATTCTCCGTGCACGCCATGCCGCCTTCGCCGGTGGTGATGGTCTTGTTGGCGTAGAACGAATAGCAACTGATGTCGGCGCCAGTGCCGACGGGGAGCCAGGCGGGGCCAGGACTACTGACTACTGACCACTGACTACTGACCTCTGACCTCTGACCAGGGCCGTGGTCCATGGTCCGTGGTCCCTTTGTCCCACCGCTCTCCATTTCAGCTTTCTGCTTTCTGCTTTCTGCTTTGGCCAGCCCTCCGTCCTGTAGTCCCGTGGTCCGTGGTCCGTGGTCCGTGGTCTCCTTGTAATAAGCGGGACAGCAATGAGCGGCGTCCTCGACGATCTTGAGATTATAACGACGTGCCAATGCCTGGACGCCAGCGACGTCGCCGATTTGACCACCGTAGTGGACCGGCATAATCGCGGCGACCGACTGGCCAGAGGCTAAAGCAGACTGAATCTTCCGGTCCGCATCCGCGACGTCGAGGTTGAAATCCTTCGTGAGGCAATCGACGAGGATTGGACTGGCTCCGAAGTAGCGGACCACCTCCGCCGTGGCCGCGAAGGTCATCGTCGGTACGATAACCCCTTGACCGGCCTTTAAGCCGATGGCTTCCAGCGCCAGGTGCAGTGCGGCGGTGCAGGAGTTGAGCGCGACGGCGTGCTTTTGTCGGAGGTAATGAGCAAAATCAGATTCAAACCGCTTTGTTTTCGGCCCGGTCGTGAGCCAGCCGCTCTTCAGCGTATCAACGACCTCGTCGATTTCCTCGGGACCGATGCTGGGTTTGTAGAAGGGAATTCTCATAATAGAGACTACTGACCACTGACTACTGACCACTGACCACAAAACCGGGGCAAGGACAGGACCAGGACGCTCGTCACGGCGGCGGCGATCCGGGTGAGCTTGCCGGACTCTTTCTCGACGGCTCGTATCAAGCCGTGCAGGCAAGCGAATGTGGCTCTCGTTTGGGCAGCGAGGGTATCTGCCTCGCTGGTGGTTAGGTATCCCAAACGATGAGCCAAATGAACGAAGTATTGAGTCTCGCTTAGTGAACCGCGGGCGATGTACAGGAAATGCAGGTAATCCCGCTTGCTTTCACGCGCGGAACCTTCCGCGATGTTGGCAGGCACTGAAACTGCCGCCCTTCGCACCTGGCTGGTCAACCCGTATAATTCGTCCCTGGGAAATGCCCTTGTTTTTTCATAAACTGCGACGGTCAAGTCATCAGCCAGTTTCCAGGCATCAATGTTTCTATAGTCTCTCATGATCAGTAGGCAGTGGTCAGTAGTCAGTGGTCGCATTCCCAAGTCACATCCACCCACGCATTTTGTAATACGCCATTCCGAGGTATTCGTGCATGACTTCGGAGAAATCGAGCAGATGGCGCGGGGTCGGGATGAAACTGGTGATTTGATGATACCAAGGGGCTGGGATGTGCTCCGTCACGCGGAAATCCGTGGGCGCGGGGATGAACTCGATGTCGGGGCATCGCTTTCGGAAAACGCCCATCGACCGCGGCATGTGCATGGCTGAGGTAACCAACAGGACGCGCTTGATCTTGCGCTCTTCAAAGATGGCGGGAAGATTTTGGGCGTGTTCATGGGTATTGCTGGAGCGGCCTTCAGTCACAACCGCTTCCTTCGGCACCCCGAGCATGGCCAGGAATTCCGCCATGACCTCCGCACCGGGTCTTGCCGCAACGCCGCCAGTGGCGACGCCGCCCGTGCATATAATCAAACCCGCCTTTTGTTGTTTGTAGAGTTGGGCCGCATAAATCACGCGGTCCCCGGCGTCGGCCACCTCGATAGTCGGTCGCGGCGGAATGCGGTCCAAAAGACCTCCGGCGAGCACGATGATGGCATCAGCATTCGGCGCCGGCTCGGGCAACCGGTAGCGCCATTCGAGGTGTTTAGTGAGCGCCCCCACCAACCAGCCATTGCCGCACACGACCAAAACCGCCACCGCCAGCGCGAAGCAAACCCGGCAGAGGACCTTGCGCTTGCGGAAAATGACCGCCGCCGCCAGCAGCAGCAGGCAAAGCGAGGTCGGGTAGAGCAGTTTCAACAGGAGGCTATAGAGGAAGGACATCTGAAAACAAGAGCAGAAATTGGGAAAGCAGAAAGCGGGAATCCGACTGAGCCCCAGGGCCGGAGGCCGGTAACCAGTGATCAGTGATCAGTAATCGGTGGTCCGTAGTCAGTGGTCAGTAGTCCGTAGTCCGAAGTCCGTATTTCAGCTTTCTACTTTCCACTTTCTGCTTTTGAAGAGATCAGTGGTCCGTGGTCCCGTGGTCCCGTAGTCCCGTAGTCCCCCACAGGCCGCGTCAGTTTGGTGAATGAGGCCGAGGCGCCACGGTGCAGGATGACGAAATCCAAAATGCCCCGCAGGAACCCCAGTCCGTAGCCGAAGTGGTAACAGGCAAAAACCAGCTGCAGGACCGGGAGCAGGTTCCAACCTGCTTTGGCGGCGGTCAGGAGGGAGGCGGTCAGAACGGCAAGCAGGTAGCAGACAAGAGCAAGGAGCAACGCCATCCAAGGGAGATGGGAGATGGAAGATGGCAGACTGATAGTGGTCAGTGGTCCGGCGTGAGAAGCCAGAAAGGAGAAAGCAGAGAGCAGAAATAATAGGGCCAAGGTCAGGACGAAGGCGCCGGGGACGAGGTGGCGCCAGGAGGCGGGGAACTTGTGTTTTTGGATCACGCGCACTTTCCAGTAGCCGTATTGCATGTATTGCTTCCAGAGGGCACTCAGGGAGCCGCGCGGTTTGTACCAGCTTTTGATTTTCGGGCTTTGGTAGATTTTGCCGCCTCCGCGGATAATCCGGAGATTGTGTTCATCATCCTGGTTGCGGGCCAATTCCTCATCGAACAGGCCAAACTTTTCGAACGCCTCTCTGCGCCAGCAGCCGTAGGTGACCGTGTCCACCCAGCCTTCGTAGTCGATATCATGAAATCGGGCGCCCCCGACGGCAAACGGAGAATGGTATGCCGCCGCCACAGCCTTTTGCAGGTAGGTCTCAGCCCGGGTACGGGCGGGCCCTCCCACATTATCAGCGCCGCTCGTCTGCAAGACAGCGACACACTGCTGCACATAATCCGGGGCGTATTCAGTATGCGCATCCATGCGGATGATGATATTCCCGCGCGCGGCCCTGATCGCGGCGTTGAGCCCGCACGACGCTAGCCGGCCTGGATTATCGATCACACGCAGCGACACCGACCTCCATCTTCCATCTTCCTGTCCTCCCCTCGCGCCATCCTCTGCCCTCTGACCTTGCTCCTCGGTCCTCCGCACCCCCGTGACCGTCCTTAGCTCTGCCCTCTCCCTGCACACCTCTCCCTCCAGCCGGGCCAGGATTTCACGGGTACCGTCGTCGCTCATACCGTCCGCAACGAGGCACTCCACATTCAGGCCATTCGTATCCTGGGCCTGCGCGGATGCCAGGAAGGCCCCGAAGTGAACTTTCTCATTCCGACATGGAATGATGATGCTCACCGAGCTGCCAGGCGGGAGATTTGATGCTACATCATTCACCGGAGCGGAACAGATGATTCGGCAATTCCGGCCGCCGAGGGCAACTGAGACTGAACGGTCCGGACGACGAACCTGCGTTTCCCGCCTGAGGTCAACGGTATTTCCTTAACAACCTCGACTTCAATTTCAAGGTCCGCGCCCTTTTCGGTTAATGCCTGGCAAATCTTTTGCTGAACGCCCTCGTTGAAGCCCGGACCAGGAACAATCCGCAATTGTATTGCGCCAACACGCTCCTGGATGACCTGGAACGAGTCCACCTCGGTGAAGTGCTCGAGAATGCCGGTGAAGAAATGCACAATCAGACGGTTGCCCGACAAGGTCAACACGTAGTCCGCGCTCCGTCCCTGGATGCCCTCCAGAAGTTTAAAGACGCGGCCGCAGTCGCAGTGGCGGTCGCCGGCACTCCTGCCTATATCTCCCACGGCGTAGCGAATGAAGGGCATTGGCCCTGCGTGCAGCCGCGTCAGGACAATGTGGCCTGGCTGTCCGTCCGGAACCGGCCGGCCTTCGTCGTCCAGAAACTCCACCACGACGTCGAGCTCGTGAACGTGATAGTGCGAATCGTGGCCGCATTGCGCCGCTATCTGCATTCCCTCGCCGCAGCCATAAGTGTCCAGGACACGGGCGCCAAAGGCCTGTTCCATTTTAGTTCGGTAATGCGGGTGAAGCTGGTCGCCCCACGTCACGATTGAGGCGAGGCTGGTGCTCGACCCCACTTCCTGAGCCCGGCGAGCCAGGCAAAAAAGGCTGCCAGGATACCCCCAGAGATGGCGGATGCGCTTCCCGCTCATGAGATTCAAACACCGATCGAGGGCGGCGTCTGAAAGGTCATAACCAGGAACGTAGTAACAGCCCATCAAGGCATCTTTCAGTCGGCGTTCGAGGTTACGGTGGATGGTCATGCCAACTTGGACGTGGGGCTCTCCGAGCTGCCATCCTGCCCATTCGAGCGCGAGGAGGAACGAGGCGCGGTACCAGCCCGCCGTCTCATGGTCCTCGCGAACGCGGAAATTGGAACCGGTGGAGCCACTGGTGGACGCCTCGTAGGTTCGACCGCGAACCTTCCGGCAGGCCCGGTGCGGATAGGCGTCTCGGAGCATGGTTTTGGTTACCACCGGGAGCCGCTGCAAGTCCGCCGGACAGGTTATTTGAGACGGGTTTACGCCCGCCTGGTCAAAAAGCTCTCGATATAAATGGACCTCTCGATAAGAAGTCGCGACCACCTCCGACAACAGTCGGTTCCGCTCGCTCTCAAGACGTTCTCGCGACCACCACTGAGCCTGTTCCAGCCATTTCAAGCGTGAGATCATGGGATGCCCGAGGAGCCGGTCGCCCAGCGGCAACAGCGCATTGCGCAAGAGCCATCGTTTCACGTTCATCCTCTCGACTGCACCGCAACTTGGGGAGCTCTGGGAAGAGCAGCCGCTATTTCCTTCGCCATGGTCACGTTTTGGTTCCTGCTTGAAATGATTTTCCATCCGGAGACCTGGTAGCAAGAGACGGCTGCGACGTTCCGGCCATCCACAAACAGATGCATGTTCAAAAAACCCAGCGCTGCAGCGCGTGACTCCATTTCTGCTAAAAGGCGCTTCGCCACTCCCTGCCGCCGGTGACCGGGATCGACAGCCACACGGCCGATGCAGAAAGACTCAGAATCAGGAACAACTGATTTGATTTCAGGCTGTCGAAAAACTCGTTTTCGAGCGCGGCGGCCTATGCCTGCCGCTGTCCAGAAAACTCGGTTCACTATAATCGGTGAGAGGATTCTCCAGGGACGGGCAGCAAGGCAGCCCGCTGCCTGCCATATATATTCCCGGTAAAACTCACGGAGGCTCCGGTTGAAGACACCTCCGTAGCTGAACCCAACAAGCTTAGCGCCGCACCAGGCCCCCAAAAGAATTGAAACCCGAGCTCTCGGTATCTGCCACGCGTAATATCTGGCAATAAACTCTCTCCCTAAAAGGCAGAAGAGCGTATCGTCGAAAGCCTGCTCTTCCAACGCCGCCACCGCCGGGATCTCAGCATCCGATACTACTCGCATAACGACTTCTGGTTCTGCTTTGGGCATTTTACGGAACCTTTAAGGGTACAATCGGTTCGGGCTCCTTTGAGGAGCGCTCCTGCAATGCTCCTTTTTCTCCCACGCGTCCCGATGAAGTCTTAATCCGCTTGGCCTTCTTCGCTCGCCGCACGAATCGGGCGACCGCGTGGACACAATCGGGCGTCAGGACCACATTCAGAAAGCAGAGTGCAGGGTGCCAGGAGAAATGTTCCTTCAGAGAGAGTTCTTCAAACGCCATGCCTTTCTTGAAATGGTCCAAGCCGCCTTCGGTTGAGCTGAACTCGGCCAGTCCATACGAAAGGACATCCACCCCTCGTTGAAAGATAGAAGTGGCGATGTTAAATACGAGGGCATTATTGGGATAATCGTTCAAATGACTGGCCAAGCTGCGCTGACACACGATTTCTGCCCCCCATGGGCTGAACACAACGACTGAGAAAGCGGCCAGCCGGTCCCCTTCCCAAGCGCCCCAGAACTCAGCACACTGGCTGTGAGTCAACGCCTTGACCCACTGCGCCCAACGGCGTTTGAGCTGTTCCGAGTCTTCAAACAGTCCCAACCGCTCGACATTGTCGGCATACACGGGAAAAGCTTGCCGCTCCATCGCCCCATCGAACTTCACCGGACGCACCTGGACCCGTTCCAAGCCCCGCCGGGTTTGGTTGCGCGCCTTGGGCTGGATCCGGCCCAAGTCATACGGTGGACGCAGCAGGTAGAGGGACGCATGACGGCTGGCCTGAGCGGAGGTGCCGCATGGTGGCGTTGGAGTGAACCAGCGGCAGACAAGCCCACCCGCCTGTCGCAGTGCCTGCGCAGCCTCGCGGGCCTGTTCAGGTTGCAGATGGAATGGAGGGGCGGGCTGGAATACTTTGCGGCGGACATCCACCCAGACGGTGCTGGGGGTTTGCACCACCCGATGCCCCAGAAGCTCGAGAAACTCACAGTAGGCGGATTTGTCGCTGAGCAGCATCAGTTTTGACAGACCGATTCAATGGCTCTTTTCCAATGAGGCAGCACCTTGCTCCAGTCCATGCGCTCAACTTCCGTACGCGCATTCCGGCTTAACCGGGCAGCCAAGCCGGGCTCTCGAAGGATCCGGAAAACTGCCTCAGCAAAAGCCCCCGGATCACCCGGTTCGACGAGGAGGCCCGTTTCGTCGTGCTTCAGGAGGTACGGCAGCCCTCCGACGCGGCTGGCTACAACACAAAGCCCCATCGCCATGGCCTCCACCACGCTGACCGGAGTGTTATCCGCAAACGTCGGGTTCAAGAACACATCCGCCTCGTTGCCGTATCGGATAATTTCCGCCTTGGAAATACGACCCAGCAAGTTTACGCGACCGCTCAGTCCGTAATGGGCGATCAAGCGTTCGCATTCGCCGCGAGAGCCGTCCATTTCGGGCCCCGCCATGTTCAGTTTAGCGGTCGGATATTCCTTACTAATTCGCCCCATGGCCTCGATGGCGACCAGTGCGCCGCAGTTGCGGTGGATCGCCCGCAAATAAAAGCACGAAGGCAGAACTCGCTCCCGGAGGCGGAAGGGATAATCGCCCAAATTCAGAGCGTTTGGTATCACGTCGATCGGAGCCAAACTGCCCAGTTCTTCCGCCAAATAACGAGACGGGGAGATGACGCGCGCAGCTCCCTGAACGGTTCTGGCCAGGCGTTTTCGGGATGTCTTCAACCGGCCAGGCAGAGTGCCGCCATGAAGCACCACGATGTAGCGCCTGCCGGCCGCCCGGCAAAGCCCTGCGGCAAAAGAGCCAGCGTAAAATGCCCGAGGCCCGCTGTAAAGGTCGAGAATAACACACGCATTCCGACGCGGGGTCCTCAGAATCCGTTGAACGATATCAGCCATCCGCAAAGCGGGGTTCAGATAGGTGGATGCGCAGGCGATCCGGTAGCCCAGCCTCTCGAGTTTAGGCACCAGCAACTCAGAATAAGCTGGGTTCAGACCGTGCTTGGACAGGAAATTGCCCACGTAGGTGATGGAGACAGGTTCAGGCATTACTCAGATGCTCGGGTTTCGTGAGGGTGAGCAGATAATCGGCTTGCCGTCTGGTGGCCTCCGGCTGCGCGAATTCAGCCAGGAACTTGTTCCGGGCATTCAGACTCATTCGCGAACGAAGCTCATGATCCTCCCAAAGCAAAAGCATCTTGTCAGCCAGATCGCCCACGTCACCTGGCTTGAATAGAAAACCGTCGAGTCCGTCATTGATGATCTCCTCAATGCCCCCTACCCGCGAGCCAACCACGGGCGTCCCGACAGACAGGGATTCAATATTGACAAGCCCAAAGGCTTCAGTTCTGCTGGGTACGACAGTGAAGGAGGCCGCTCTCATCCTCTCCAACACCTCGTGATGCGGCACGGCGCCAATAAACTCGCAGTTCGGTCGAACGCCGCTGGTCGTCGCCAGAGCCTCAAGTCCGGCGCGCATTGGGCCGACGCCAAGAAACTCCACCGAGAGCTCGGGATGGGCGCCAATGAGCTTTCCCAGGGCCTGAATCAAAACATCCTGGCCCTTGGAAGCATGCAGTCTGCCCGCGCAAACGATTTTGCGGGGAGTCTTTGGAAACATCTCACTCACCCCGTTGAGCATCGGATCGGGGAGGGCGAAGCCAAGCACGTGACACTTTCTGGCCGGCACACCGTAGGTCTTTCGGAGGTCCAGAATGGCGGCTCTCGAATTGCCCACAATCGCGGTAGCGAATTTATACACCAGACGCTTTCGGATGCGCTGCATGCTCCCGCGTACCGTTCGGCGTGGCGCATCCTGGTCAATTTGCGTGCTGAGCGTGTGGTACCAGGCAATGCGGTGTGGCACTCGTGCGGCCGCTCCGACCAGGCAGATCCAGTTCACAGCCACAAAATTGCCTATCAGGCAGTCGAACCGTTTTTTGGCCAATAGCCGGTGAAGAAAAATTCCGTCCCGCAAAAGCGTAGGCCGGTGCGAGGGCCATGTGTATATTGCCGGGTTACCGTCAGGCTCCTCCAGATCGTGCCTTCGCCCTGGGCAAAGCAGCACCACCTGGTTGCCCCGGTCAACCAACTCTTTGGCGAGAGCGGTGAAGTGCTGGGATACAGCTCCAGGACCGAGGTTAATGGCAATTAGGAAACGCATGGCCTGAAAGTGTCTCAAAAACAGACAACGCACTCAGCATCAAGGTTGCAGGCGCAGGCGAAAACGGGCCGTTCAAGTGCTGGCACAAAAGGTGCGTAACGATATGGATCTGATGATTTCAGCATTGAAGCAGCCTCGCAAGCCATCCAGAATGGGAAACTAGCGGACATGTGTATTTTGAAGACGAAAACGGTTTTTGGCGCAATTCTCCTGTTTATTTCAGCCGGCATGGGATTAGGGGCGAGCGCCTGGTATGCGGCGCCGAACGCGACAGCAGGAAACGGGTCCAAGACTAATCCCTGGCCGCTGTTTGTTGCCCTCACCCGAACCAACATCCAGCCCGGTGACACCCTGTACCTGCGTAATGGAACTTATGTCGGGCCGGGATTTGTCAGCACGCTGAGTGGCACCTCCAACAATCCCGTCACCGTCCGCAGCAATCCCGGCGAGTGGGCCAAGCTCACCGATGGAACCGAAGGCGTGTTGCAGACGACGATGGACAATGTTTCGACGGGTTGGCAGAACATCGTGATCACCGGGCTTGAAAGTTTGAATGTGATGCCACCCATTTTCGTTGGTGAGGAAAACTTGTATGTGGGAAGTGTGACCTCGAAAACGAACTTCTCGGTGATTCGAGGGTGGGGTGCCACATCGATCACCAATCACGCAATCGGGGACCGAGTGGTCCTGCACGCTACATACCTGAATGATTTGGGCAATTATGTCCATTGGCAAGATTTCGAGATTGTTGGCACTGCCACCAATCGAGTTCTAACGGGGTCGAACTGGATGGGCGGAGGTTTCAACATGGGTGCTCAGAATCAAGGGACGAAGTTGATCAACTTGGTCATTCACAACACCGGGCACCCTGGAATTGGAGCGGCTTTGCAGGTTCATGATGTTGACTCCTATGAAATCAATGGCTGTCTGGTTTTCGGCACGGGCGTTTACTACTCATGGAACGGAAATCAAGTAGTGGGTTCAGGCATGTATCTTGAGAACCAAGGCAAGGATGCGATAGTCAAGAATTGCATCCTGTTCCGAAACTTTACGTCTAATGCCAAATTCTTTGGAGAGGGAGGAGATGTGCATAACCAGCGATTCCTGACCAACATTTCTTTTCTCGGGGGGCTTAACCCCATGCAGATTTCCTCTGGAAGCAAGCCATCGTCCAACACCTGGATGAACGGCAACATCATGATGGGCACGCCGAGCCTTTCTTATGTGAGTGTTTCCAACCAGTTTCAGTATTTCATCAACAACACGGTAGTCAACGGAAGCTTCGGGGTAACGGAAACCTACAATTCGGTCTATACCAACAACACGGCCTTTACTCGAACCAATATTTACGGTGCGGGTGGAGACCCGTTTAATTACCAGACTCACTTGATCGCACGAACTAATTTGAACATGATGTGGGACTACAATACCTATTATATCGGCACCAACTCAAGCCCTTACGATTTCTACTTTGCGTGTCTGGACGTGACCAATACGCACAATTCGCAAGGTGGAGGGTACCAGGTATTCGGGCATGACATCCCGGCGGAAATCGGGTTTTCTTGGCTGGATTGGAGCGCAACGAACAGCATTACGGGCGGCTTTGATACGCACAGCACCTATCAAGAGGGCTGGCCGACGAACTATTTGAAAGTTTCCGTGCAACAGTATGACTACGATTCAAACCGATGGAATATCGCCGTGGTGAGCACCAGCGCACAGACGAACACAACGATTGCGCTGTCCGACTACGGATTCGCAACTGGCGACGGTTACCAGCTTGTGGATGCCCAGAATTGGCCGGCGGTGGTTGCATCTGGAAAATACGCGAGCGGCACGATTAGCCTGCCGCTGAACCTCACGAATGTCTCGGCCATTCCCGGCGTGACGCACTTTACGAACGAGCACACGAACGTTAAGAATCCAGGTCTGTTCAATGCTTTCGTACTGCGCCGGATTCCTCGACCGACTCCGCCAACGGGTCTCGCGGTGGTCCCGGCCAGTCAGCTCGCGCAGCAATAGCTTTACTATAGATCAGAGCCTCCTACCCTGGGAGGCTGTTGCGGGGATACATTCTACCCTGAAAGGGTTGCATCGTTTGTCCCCTTCACGGCAGGCAATCCCACACATACCGTTCGTCGTATACAACTTCGTATCGCTTCAGCAATTGCCGGGACTCAATGAGAGTCCTGGCGAATGATTGCGTCATGGCGGCGAGAATGGAACGGGCGCGGCGGGGATACAACCCCTTCAGGGTTGGGGGTATGTTTGGGCGCACACACCCAGGGTAGCGCGCCGCGCGCAACCCTGGGCTGAGTGATGCAATCCCTTCGGGATTGCGCATGTTATCTTTTCAGTCTGCAGAATGTCCAAACTCCAGGGCGCGCACGGAGTGCGCGCCCTACCTTTCCGCGCCCAACGGGACTTGGCAACCCGCCCTCACGTCGGCTCCTACAATTTCAAAACACGTTCTTAGAGCGCTGAGGGTTGAGCCCGCGGACTGACAAGCCCAACCAGCGGACGGCGAGGGCGTGGCAATCCGCGGTTGCGCGGGGCATTCCCCCAGCCTATAAGCCTGGACATGGCTAGCCCGATCGAGACGGCAGGAACCACGAGGCGCATCCCCGAGACCAGCATGAAGAGCATGCTGTAAGCCAGGAAAGACGCCGTCCAGGATTGCTCCATTGGAGTTGAGGCGCTTCTGAAGGTTTTGGCCCCCATGGCCAGCAGGGCTCCCAATGCCAGCAGGCCCGTCAACCCATGCTCGGCCAGCAGGCGGGTAAACTCCGTGTGTGAGGCGCTCCTAATGCCGAGATCTTTCTTGCTTTCAATGGGTATCATGCCCGCCCCAACGCCAAGCAGGGGATGGCGCAGCGCCAGCATTAGATCGATACGGGCAAGGTCTTCACGCTTGCCAAATCCCTTTTGCGCGTATCGTTCCGAGAGCCGATGGCCGGTGAAGTTGTCAAGCGACGGAAATATGAGGAAGTAAAACACTCCGACCACCAGCAGTGCCCCGGCCAAGGTGGGGAGCAGGTTGCGCGGGTTGCGCATCATGAAAAGAGACGCCGCGCCGATTGTGATCAGCCCAATCCAAATCCCGGTCCGGGAAAAGGTCAGCGCCGCCTGGGCGGCAAAGAAAAGGATTAAGACCGCACCGAGCCACCAGCGAAAAGACAGTTTTCTCTGGCGCTGCATCCAAAGGAAGGCGGCCAGCATTCCCCAGCCGAAGGTGGCCGATACCTGATTGGGTCCGAAACCGCCGCTGGTATCATCGTTGGAATTGCGCGTAAACTCATAGTCCGAACCCAGGCTGGCGGTCCCCAACGCGCATACCGCCCCCATGCCAACCACCGGGCCCAGGATCGCGAGCAGCAGCTTGCCTTGATCGAGCGTCGTTAGTTTCGCCCGGAAGAAGTAGATGCTGCAAAGCGTCATGGCCAGCGGACCAGACATGGGGGAGCTGATGGCCTTGCGCAACGTAGTAATATCCGGATAAACCAGACACGTCAGAAGCGTCGAGGGGATCAGGAGACCAAAATAGAGCAAAGCCAGGCGGTTGAGCCGGGGCGGGCGATGGCGCACCAACGCAACCAGGAGCACCGCGCAAACCGCATACTTGCCGAATTCCCAAAACACAGACGCTTTGGCCATGCGCCAGGTGACCTCGGCTGCCGCCAGATAGCACACAGCCATAATGACCTTGCCGGAGCCGCGCGAGGAGGCAGCCCAGTAGAGGGCGACAGCAACGCTGAGCAGGGCATGAGCAGTTGCCAGCGCAGGAACTTTCTTCATGGCAATGCCGAGAACCGCATGCGCCCCGAGGTATGCCAACAGCAGAGCCAGCGAAGGTCCGGTTGCCACTTGATCGCCGGCCATGGCGCGGGGCATCCGGAGCATTGGCCTGGCGGCGTTCGGGGCGAATGGCAAAGCTCCGCGGCCGGCGAGCCTCACAAATCGGGTCACGCGAGCGGCGGGGGGCTTCAACCTGAAGGGCGATGGCGACATTTTAGCAGTTGAAAGCTGAGGAGGCTCAAGACTCCTTGAAACCAGCGAATGGTCAGTCATCTGTGGTCTGCAGTCCGTTGTCAGCTTTCAGCTTTCCCACCTTGGGGCCAGTACCGTTTCATATAGTTTTTCCAGAATCTCCGGAAGCAGGTTTGTCGAGTGGTGCCGTTCGATGAAGCCCCGCGCGTTCCGCCCAATCTCCGGTCCAAATTCGGCTTCCCGCGCCAGTCGTTCCAACGCGCCCACGGCCCTGGCGGTGTCATTCGGCTCGAAAAGGAAGCCGTTCTCCCCGTCGATCACCAAATCAGCGATTCCGCCCACGTTCGTGGCTACGACGGGCACGCCGCAAGCCATGGCTTCCAGGATGACATTGGGCGTCCCCTCCCGGTCAGAGGCAACGAGCAGAACATCCGCTGACTGGTAGAGGTTCAAGGGATTCGCCACTCGACCGAGCAATTCCACGTTGACACCCTCTCGCCGGGTCTGTTCGGCGAGGGTTTCGAGCACGTGCCGTTGACTCCCCTCGCCGGCGAGGACGACCCGGATGACGCGGTTGAGCCTGGCTCGGAGTTCGGCCGCAATCTGGAGCAAACGGTCGAACCGTTTGACTGGCTCGAGGCTTCCCACGCCGAGGATTAGAAACTCGGTTGTTGATCGAGGACTTTCAGCAGGTGTGAACACTGCGGTATCGACCACGTTGGGAAGGAGGAGGAATTTCTCAGGTTTGAAGCCCAGGGAAACCAGGTTGGTGATGGCCTTTTGTGAATTGGCCGCGATCCGGTCGGGCCAGATGAGGGACAGCCTGCCCAGAAGGCGGCCATTTACTTGAAGTTCGCTGAGGCCATTACTCCTCACTGCGCCGACGGAGGCGATACGGAGGCAGCGGCCAGGAACCGCGCTATAAAGATTCGTGTAGAAATGCTGGCTTTGGAGGAGCTGAGGCCGCAGGCGACGGACCGTCTCCAGCACGCGCAGGAGGCGGACCAGGCGCGAGCCGGAGCCGCCCACGAAATGAATGGGGACTCCCAATTGGCGGATGGGCGCTTCCCAATGCTCGCCCTTGGTCAGACACAACAGGCTCGGGACAGCGCCGCACTGCTTCAAGGATTTAAGAATATAGACTAGTTGTTGCTCGGCGCCTCCCTGGCCGAGGGTTCCGGCGAGGAAGCACACCCGCAGACCTCGCAGGAGGTCTGGAGTGGGAGATGGGAGATGGGAGATGGGAGATGGCACTTGTCTAGAGGTCGGAGCTCGGAGATCCGAGGTCAGGGGCAGTTCCCTTGGCGGTGACACCATGCTCACCGACCATGAACCTCCCAGATCGCGCCCCTCTCCCAGCCCTCTCCCCGCGATACGGGGAGAGAGCCGAAGACCGGGAGAAAGGAGGTTCATGGAGAGTGGAGAGTTGAGAGTCAAGGGTCACTGGAAGGTCGTCAGTTACTTAAAGGTCAGGGCACCGACGCCTCTTTTTGAGCCGTGGCAAGGAGTTCGCGGGGTAGCGTCACCCGAAGATTGTTCTCCTTCCGCAGACGGTCAATCACCTTGAATAATGCCACCAAATGGGACTCGCCTTGGGGCCCATCCGAGGTGAGCGAATGAGGATGACCGTAGGCGACGGCAAATCCGCCCTGAGACGCACAGCGGAGGACCATGCGCTGGGTTTCACTGGCGAACCCGCAAGGGGTGTTGACTTTCAGGGTGAGAATCCGGCCAATCGTTTCGGGACGCAGCGGCATCTCAACTCGCCTTCCGCATACTCGGTCAATCAACCGGCGATGAAGCGGGCGGTAAGCGACCCGGGAGAAGCGATAGCCACACTCGGCCAGGGCATCACAGAGGCGCTTGAGATCGGTCCGATTTTTTGTGACTTCCCGGCGTTCGGAAAGGCTTACCGACAAACCCGCCAGGTGATCGAAGGGTTGGTTCCAAGGCGGCACGAACGACAGCACTTGCGATCCAATACATTGCTGCAGAGCCTCTCTGCTGCGCATAAGGGTCTCTCGCAGAGCCTCCGGTCCGAGAGCGGGGAGCCAGTCATGTTGAAAGGAATGGCTGGCGATCTCATGGCCGGCGGCATGAATCCGCCGGATCTGGTCGGGATCGTGATAGGGGCGTAAGCCGGGCAGCGCGGCGGCGCCAACGACGGCGAAACAGGCGGGTATGTTGAATTGAGCATGAAGCTCGAGCAAACGTTCTGTATTCTCAAAGTCGAGACGACCCCAGTTCTTGGGGCCGCCAGGGCTACGGCTCCGATCGCCACCCCACTGGGTATCGTAGTCCCAAAAGATTACGAAAGCGTTCTGCTTTTTCATTTATTCTCGGGCATGACAAGGTGCGAAAGTGCTCATCACAAGCAACTCATGGGCAAACGAGCGGCACCGCAGAAGTTTTGAGGGCAAGAGAATCCGTCTTCAAAGGCTGCCCCCAGGCAATCTGTAACGCGGCAGCGATTTCCCTTTGCCAGTGTTCCAAGGAGAAGCCGCTCGCCACCGCCAGGGCTCGCGCGGAGTGGGCAGCATATTTCTCAGGGCTGGACAGCACGCTCTGTACGGCGAAAGCCACAGCTTCTGGCGTTGGCTCGGAAATCAGCACTCCGGCTCCGTCTTTGAGCAGCAGCGGCAAAACGGAGACTGGCGAGGCCACCACGGGGAGTCCGCACGCGAGCGCCTCCAGGACGGCCTTGGGAAAGCCTTCGGAGGCGGAGGGAAAGCAAAAGATATCAGCGGATTGCAATAATTCCATCACGCGGCGGTGGTTGGTTTTGCCATGGAACACGACGCGGTCCCGCAGGCCGAGAGAGCTGGCCAGTGCGGCGAGCGACTCCAGTTCTGTGCCATCGCCAACAACTTCCAGTCGCACCTCGGGAAATTCCTGCTTGAGCAACGCCAGAGACTTTATCACCAGGTCCGTCCTCTTCCCCTGTTCCTGACGGGCGACGGTAATCAGCCGTCCCCAGTGCGGTTTTGCGCCGCGGCGGCAGGCGGCGTACTCCGACAGATCTTGCTCGGTCAGGCTGGTGGAAAAGATCCAACGGACCTGGGGATTTCTGTCTGAAGGCGGGGCAGTGGCTCCGCCGGTGGCCAGCATCACGTTCCGACCGCCGGCGAACCGTTCCATGAACCAATGCCAGAACTTCTCGGCGCGGGTACGTGGCTTCAACCAGTTGCCGCAATACCGCACGAACAACGGCTTGCGCAGCAAAACCGCTCCCAACATGCCGATGGTGCCGACATCGCCTGGTATCGGGGCATGGACGGCATCAGCCTTCCAGAGGTGTGACAGGATTTCTGGCGAGTTTCGCAGCAGCCAGAATGGAAAAAGCAGCTTGCGCCCGACGCCCTTCCCGGGAGGCCAGGAGAGCGGCACGATGGCCAAGTGGTTCCCGGTCAGCGGCGTTTCGGCGGCAGCCGGGTTCGCCGCGAGACAAGGCACCAGCAGCACGGCCGTGTCAAAGAGCTCAGACAACGCCTTCATCTGGAAAGGGAAACCGCCATCGGTCGCGTAGCCTGTGGGCGAGGTCGCGCAAGGCCAGCAAGGCTTGTGACTAAAAATGACCAGACGCATCCGGGGGGTACGGACTATGGACTCTGGGACTCAAGGACAACGGGACTACAGGACGGGACCGGACTACTGACTACTGACTACTGACTACTGACCACTGACTTCCGACTTCTGACGACTGCAAAAGCAGAAATTGAGAAAGCAGAAATCAGAAATAGGAGACTAACCGAGAAATACAACAGATTGCTGACTATGGATTTCAGCTTTCTGTTTTCAGCGTTTCAGCTTTTTCCTGCCTCTCTTCCAGCCACTCGCGCAGTTCGGTCATCAACCTGCCATACGTGTTCTCCAGGCTGTAAAGCCGTTCCATTTCGGAACGGGCTAAACGGCTTTGTTCGGAAAGGCGCTCGGGAGCCGACAACAACTCCAGCGCCCGCTCGGCCATGGCCTCATCTGACCCGACCAACATCACTCCCCGGCCTGACCCCAATTCCATTCCGTCCACTGCATCCGGCGTGGCAACCACCGGCACGCCGAGAGCCATCACTTCGACGATGCGGCTGCGGAAGCCGTAGGTGCCGGACCACGGGCAGAGGACCAGCGACATGGTGGCGAGGACTTTCTGAACCTGTTCGACGAATCCAGTGACCTTTACGCGCGGGTCAGCAGCCAGGCGGCGAAGGCGGCCCGATGGGTTGCTGCCCACGAGCCAAAGTTCTGCATCAGGGAAGCGCTTCCAAATCACGGGCATAATGTGCTCGTGACAGCGCAGCGCGCCCGCTTCGTTGTGGGAACCGCCCAAGCCTCCGTAATAGCCAAGTCGGGGAGGCGCAGCCGGTTGCCAGCAATCGGGCCAGAGCGTCAAATCGGTGCCCATGGGCGCATAGAACACCCGGATGGAGCGCGAAGCCAGCTCGGACACATATTGGAATTCTATTCGATTAATTGCGATCACGGCGTCGAACTTGCGCCAGGCAGACTCCTCCGCTGCCCTGTATTTGGCCAATCGGCGTTTACGGACCGCCTCCGGAAGGAACGCTTTTTCTGATAACCGTTGTTCCCTCTCCTTCCAAAGTATGTTGTGCATATCAAGGACTGAGGGAACTCCGACCGAGCGGAACACCGTCGTGCTATCGGCGGCGTGAAAATATTCAAATAATGCGCAAGCGTAATCCCCGGGCTGGACGGCATTCAGGATGCGCTCCGCCGACAGTTCAACTTTTCCGATGAGAAAGTTGGAACGTTTGAGGCCGGTGCGAAGCGCATAGGCTGTGGCCCTTGCCCAACGCAAAAGACGGGCTGGGGTTCGGGCGGCACATGCCGAATCCAGGACAATCGGCCGGTCACAGTGGGCCGATAGCCTTTGCCTGCATTCGTCCTTTTGCGCTTTCGGTGCGAACGTGACGAAATGCACCTCGAACAGTTCTCGAGCCGCCTTGAGGGTGTACGCGACGCGTTGCTGCTGTCCCGAGTTGCCCGGAAACGGCAACACATGGGACACGACGACTAAGCGGGGCTTGCGGAGCATGGGGTATTATTCATTCCCGCCACTGGGGTGGCACGAGTGGAGATTCATTACTCGGGCTGAAATGCCTCGTCCCGCCCTTCGTACTCGTATGCGGGCGCGGGTGCGCGCAAAGCGAGCCGCAACAGGACGGCTGCCGCCCTCTGGGCGCTTCTACCGTCCAGAGTTTCTCCGAACATTCGTTGCAACAAAGTCCGCCGCCGTTCCGCGTCGCCCAACGGTTGGTCGAGTGCTTCCCTGATCATCTCGCGCATCCGGACCAGATTATCGGCCACCCGCACCGCGCCACTCGCAACGACGGGAGCATAGTGATCAAAGCGGTAATAGCGGGCATAGCTCAGCTCGCTCTCGGGGACGTTGGGTGGATTGTAGCCGACATTGATAACGGGCTTGTCGAACATGCAAAGTTCGAGCGAGACGGTCGAGGCAACGTTGATCCCCAGGGCGGAGTGGCGGAGCGTGTTGGTCCAGAGCGGCAGATCTTCCGGGAGGGGGGTTAGCCAGTTAGGTTCCCAAGGGACTTCCGGGAAGAGAATATCTGTGCGACGGCGTTTGAGCGGGTCGAAGCGGCGGCTCCGGTCCTTGGCATAGACCCGCACGAGGAGCTGAGGTGGACCGTGCTTTTTCATGTCCTTGAGCATGTCGGCGATACCTTCGACGATTTCGTCCTCACCGGGCATGTGGTTGGGCATGCCGGTGGCATACATGACGATTGGGCGGGCCGGGTCGGCACCGACGCGCCGGCAGAATTCCTCGCGGCTCCAACAGTTCTCCGGGCGAAAATGAGGGTCAAACTGCGGGGTCCCGGTGACCATTACCTGCCCGGGCCGGATGAACCGGTAAATCTGGAGCAACTGCCTCTTGAGGGCGTCGTTCCAAACCAGATAATGATCATACGAAGGCAGCACCCGCCCTTGGGACGTCAGATTGTCCCAGGAGAAAATGAACGTGGCGGTGGGAATTCCGAGCCACTGGGCGGCCTGAACCGCCTGGATCGCGTTTCGGCTGTGCACATGCGAGGCATTGAATACCAGGGAGGGCCGCCACTCGCGAAACAAGTTCAGGTAATGGTCGGTGGGGCGCAGCACCCGGCTGGCGGCACGCTCTGTCCCCGAAAGCACGCTCAGGCCGACACGATTGGCGAAAGGCCGGATGGCTGCTTTCTTGCCCCAGCGTTTCAGCTTTTGGCTGATCGTGACTGCCTCGGAGTCCCGCAAGCGCCAACGCTCCTTAGCGGCTTCGGACCATAGCCAGCGCCCGTGGGCCACGTCCAGCACCTCGCGCAAAATCCTGACGGGATAGCGCTCGTCGAATTCCTCCAGAAGCCTCAAATCGCCACAGCGTTTGGCCAACTCCTGCCACATCTCCTCGTTTGGTTTGACCGACAAGACCGCGCAACCGCATTTCTCCTGGAGCACTTCGAGTGCGCCAGTGTAAGCGAAGTTGCGGATGGCTTCGCCACGGGGAAAAATGCACACGATGCGCTTGTTGCCGTTTTGGTTCACTGGCTTTTCTTGGGATCTGAAATGCTCATTTGCGTGTTGCCGCGGCGATGGCAGATCGACATTTCTTTGGCGCAGTTGAGCGCTGGTGACGCGGCTCGCGGAGGAACGTTTGTCAAGGAAGTCGGCAATTAACGTGATGAATCTTCTGGCTCTGTCACAGTCGTCAAAACGCGGGTGCGACTCTGCGAGGCCACATTGCCAGTGATGCGCAGCGCGGCCTGGATCATTTTCCGCGCCACGACATGGCTCGCATAGTGCTGCTCGAAGCAACTCCGCGCGTTCTGGGAAAGGCGCGCCAGCAGTTCATCATCGGAAGCGAGTTGCCGGAAGGCTGTGAGAAACTGCTCGGGCTGGGAACACAGAAAGCAATTCTCAAGGTGCTTAAGCTCGGGCATTCCCTCGGCGTTGGCTGCGTGTGCGACCACCACTGCGCCGTAACCGAAACCCTCCGCAATCCTCGTGCGGAATCCCAAATCAATGGGGGTTGGCACCAGGAGAAAGCGGCAACTCAGAAACTCGCTGTCGATGTCCTTGACGTGACCGCGTATCCGCACGTTACGATCCCCCTTCAGCCGTTTTAAAATCGGCCCGGGGGGCTCACCACTTCCGAAGATGTGGAACTCAAACACCTCGCGATCTGCCGGCGTGAGGGCCGGCAACAGGAGGTCCACAAAGAACTTCAGTCCAGCGATGGTGGCTAAGCCGCGATTGGCGCCCATCATGCCGATTTTAATGCTGCCAGCGACTCTCGGCTTCGCCTGGCAGAGCTGGACTCCGCGTTCAACGGGGTCCTGAACCGGATTGGGGAGATAGACGCAAGCAACCCCGTGATCCTTCAGCCAGCGTGCGTGATGTGCCGCATGCTCAATTACTGAATCGCAGCGACGCAAACAATCCAGCGAGTGTTCGGCAACTTTGCGTTCGGCCAGCAAGTCTAGAACCCGCTGTGCCCAACCGAGGTTGGAACGTTGTGGCTTGTATTTTCGCCGGTGCCGCAGCCATTCCGCCGGCAAATCGACAATTGAGGCAATGATTGGTGTTCGCACTGGCAGCCGGGTTAGCAGCGCTATGGCTGACATGTCGTACGCATACAACACATCCGGGCGCTCTTGCTCTATTATGTGTTGGACTTCCCGCGCAGAAACTCTGGAGGGATAGAAGTCTTCCAACCTGGGCTGGATTGGGCGGCGGACCATGGTCCCCAACCGCCTCACGCCGCGGAGAAGACGATTGCCTCGCCGAGATTCCGGCGAACTCAACTTACGCACTGATATTCCGCGTGAAGCCATCAGTGCTTCTGCGTCTGCCAGCCACTGCCAACCGCCTGTGTCAGAAGACTCGAACTTGCAAATGCTTACCTTATGACCATCAGCTATTAATTGCTGGGCAAAAGCCCAGGTCATGACCGATGCCCCGTTGCCCGAGGTGTAGGGTAAAAAGTTCCGCAGGAAGAACAAAACTGTCATAAGGCTGATCAGGGTTCGCGACGGCTCAAAGCTCTCAACGCTTCTCCGTTTTGAGCCAAATCCCCCACCAACTATTGGCCAGGTGCTTTATGTCATATCCTTGTCCTCTCAACTGCAAGCAGGCCCAGTAGCTGCCGAGCAAATGTCCGTCCATACTCGGGTGGGTATCGTGAAGAAGAACGATGCCGTTGGGTCCTACAAAAGGCGCAATCTTTAGAAAATCGTTCACGACGTATTCGCGATCGTGACATGCATCAATAATGGCCAATTCGACTGACCGCTTCTCCAAGTACTCCCCAAGTTCGAGAGTTAAAGTGTTTTGGAAGAGCTGCATGACTTGTTTGCTGTAGCCATGTTCCCGATAAACTCTGCCAATATCGTCTTCCGTAAGTTGATATGTTACCTTCTCTCCGGTCTGCTTCTCGAGCGGCGCATTCACCGTGAGCACCTTTGCTGATGGGAGTTGGCGACACAGATTGGCCGTCAGATTGCCGTAGGCTGTGCCTAACTCAACAACCAAGCGAGGGTTGATGTGCCGAGCTATGCTCATCACGGGAATGAAATCATTGTGGTCATTCGGGGTATGGTACGGCGGCAAGCAGATATGATCCAAAACAGGCGGCTCCAGTCGGGTCTGTTGGGGGACGATCTGGTCCAGCGTAACGACCGGCAACCAGTGGCGGCCCCACCTCAAGCGCACGAACGCCACTTTAAACCAATGCTGGAGGAATCGCTTTTTCCGATAAGCCAACTGCCTTATCTGCATGAGGGTATCTATGTGGCGATAATGTATGGCCGGCGTCGACACTGAGCGGCTGTAGGTTTCTCGGATGTGACTACAGAGCTTCCATTCCGCGGTGGGGGGACAGAGTCTGCAAGAACGGCAGAGAGCCGAACTCCCTTTACGCGTCAATGGAGTGTTCGGTTTGCGAGCATCTGCATGAAATCTGAGATTGCTCTCCCCAAGCGCTCTCCGCATTTACCATCTATGTTGCCGCAGACATAATCCGCCATCCAACGCCGTTTTTCCCGATGCAGTTCCGGGTGCACTAGATATTCGCGCACCGCGTGAACCACCTCGTCCATGTCATTCGCCAGCCACATCCCGCCTGATTCGGCAATCGGTTTAAAATGTGACCACAAGTGATTCACATCCTTCACCAACGCCTGATTGGGCTGGCCCGGCTCGGGATCAAAATCGAGATTCACCACCGGCTTGTCGCAGATGGCGGCGTCTATTCCCACCGTGGAAGAGAAGTTTACGACTACGCTCGCATGCCGGAAGGTGTTGACCCACTCCTTGATCTGGTTGAAATCCTGCGTTCGGGCGGTGAGCGCCGTGCCGGCGTCACCGGTTTTCTGAACAACGACTGCAGGGCCCAAGTCCCGCAACAACTGGGCTTCCTTGCCTTGGTCGAACAGCGGATGAGGCCGCACCAGAACCTGGAGGTCCCCCAGTTCCCCGCGCTGAATCCGCTGGGCGAAAGCCATGGCCCCGTGATGCTCCTTGAGAAAATTGGGCGAGCCGAGCGCATACAACACATAAGGTTTGGAGGGATCGAGGCCTTGGGCACGACAAAACTCCTCGCGGCTTTGTTGAAAACGCTCCTGGAAGAAAACATCGAACTGCGGCGCACCGACCACATAAACCGGCACCTGTCGGCTATGAGGGTAGAACTCGTGCAGCTCGCGTTTCATCTGTTCCGACCAAACCAAATAACAATCGTAATCGAACAGCATCCGACCTTTCGTCGTCAGGTTGTCCCAGGACGTAATCAAGGCCATGACTGGGATTTTCAGGTTAATGGCTTCGGCGACGACGGCGGGTTCCTCATAGCGTTGCGGGCCCGTCGCAACGAGAGCGGAAGGATTCAACTTCCGCAGCCGCTCCCGGGCCTCTGGGCTGCGCGGGTAGGCCAGCAGGAGGCGGTTCAGCCGGTTTTCGAATGGACGATGAAGTCCGGTCCAAGCCATCAAGCCGGCGGGAATCTTCAGCGCCCTCACATATGCCGGTTGCGTCCGGTTACGGACATTTTGGATCATGCTCAGGCGGCTGGGAGCTTTGAGACGGTAATCCCACACAAACTCATTCAGGCGACGTAGGTAATTATGGGGAAATTCGCGGAACCCGTCCACGCGTGGAAGCGGCGATATCCGAAACGTTTCCCCGTTCAACTCGTGATCAGACTTGGAAGAAGAAGCAGTGGCCCACACCTCAGCAGCAATAGATTTTCCCAAGGATTCAGCCCAACCACTGTACCGGAGCATGCGGTCAGTCAGCAAGGACGACGAAAGCACTACAATGCTCGCCCGGCCGTTCTGGCCACTCCGTCGCTCGGACGCCTCGTCCGCTTGAACTTGACTAGTCTCGGTTCGACGCATGTATTCTCGCAAAATCTCGAAAACTCGAATAGCTCCGTTCGCCGATCAGGCTCAGCAAAATAATACCAGCAGATGCCATGGCAATTCTCTCAATGGAAACTGCCGGCACAGGCACCCAGCATCCTCTCCAGCAATACCATGGTGCGGACGTTGTCGTCCAAATCGGAGGCCGGAAAAGCGGGGCGACGACGCTGGCAGACGGCGTCGAGAAAGCAGGCGGCTTGGAGATAGAGGCCTGGTTTCAGTTCCGCGTCACCCCAGACGGGGGCCAGAGGGACTTCCCGGCCCGTGTCAAAACGCAGCATTCCCCGTTCAAGAGGCGAGAGGGTAGCACTGATTCCGTCCCCGAACAGTTTAAGGCTGAACTCACCGGGACTGTTCCAGTGAGAGACAAAGGACCCCAAAATCCCCTTCGACATGCGCATTGAGTAGGAGAAGCTGTCACCACTCGTTTCATAGCGACCTGTGCAGAAACCCTGTAAATCCTCCACCTCTCCACCGACCATTCGGATTAAATCAACGGCGTGGATGGTGTTGGCAACGAACCAGTGGTCGTAAACTGAATTGGGAAGGCGCTGTTCTGCCCGCAGACGGTCAATCGGCTCGTGGGCCTCAATCAGGAAGCCAAATATCGGCCCGCGGGCGGGCACTGCAGTGAGACAATGCAGCGAGCGCATCCTGAATTACACTCATGAATCTGCGGTTGACGCCGACCGGGTTCAGAGTGTCCCCCACCGCGACGAGTTTCGCCAGACGCCGCGTTTCTTGAGAGGAATACCCCACGGGCTTCTCAACCAAGCACGGGATTCCTCGGGAACGCACTCGTTCCAACACTCCCATAGTGGCATCATGTGAGACCGTAACCACAACGGCGTCCAGATTAGCTTAATCTAAAATCGCATCCAGGTCCGTGTAAGAATACTTAATGCCAAACCTCTCTGCCAAGGCGGTCTGACTCGCCGGCCTGAACGTTGGTTCCTGGACTTGATGGTTCATTTTTGGTCAGTTCCTGGTGCGTCAGTTCGAAGCAACCTCAGGAATAGCTCGCTTCTTCCGCAAGACGGCAACGAAGAGACTCAGAAACTCACGGTCCGGCGGAAAAGATGACATAATTCCGAGGCAAAGTGCTGAGAGCCACCGCAGCGTCTGGCCCTTCGCCCGCAGTGATCTCGCGGCCTTCAGGAAAGCGCGTCCCAGCGATCTTCTTCGCAGCGCAAGCACCGATTCTGGCAAATCCGGTAGAGTGTAAAGACTTTGGAGGCTTACAAGACGCTCCACAGCGGCAACGAAATTAGGATTTCTCTTGTGCCGTTGTGTCAGCTGCTGCTGATGTACTCTGAACATAGCCCAAACCTCTGGGACAAACAGACACCCTCCAGTAACCGCCAACCGCTGCCAGAGATCCTTATCCATCGACTGACGCAGACCCAAATTCAGAAGGCCAACCCTTTGCAGTCCCGATCTACTGACGAAGGCTGCCGGCTGTCCGATGTCTGCCACTCTTCCTAATGCTAAGCTGCTCAGTACGTCGTAAGCGGCGCCATATGTCTCCACCAATCCACGTTCATCAAAACAGTTACAGAGCCCATACCATAGAAAGCACTCTGGTGCCTTTTCCCTGGCCAAGGCTACTTGTCTCAGAACGCTCAAAGCATATACATCATCGGAGTTTAACCACGCCATGATCTCGCCAGTTGCGCGGCGCCAGCCCTTGTTGATCGCATCGGACTGTCCCGAATCTCGCTCGCTAACCCAGAAGCTCAGCCACCGGGAATACTTCTCGATGATTTCCAAACTTGAATCGGTCGAACCGCCGTCAATCACGATGTACTCTAGGTTGGAGTACCCTTGGAGCAAGACTGAGCGAATTGTCTCCTCGATGAACTCGCCTTGATTGAACGAGGGCGTAACGATGGTGATTCGCGGCCAGGGCCGACCGCTTGGCATAGCTGGAGATACCTTAGGACATTCCACCAGCCACGGCCAGCCTGTTCGGCCAGGAGGTGGTGCTGGAAGGTCAGCCAAGCTGGAAATCTTTTCTTGCTGCATTAGTGTCCTCGCAGTTGTAGCGCTCAACCCGAGGTGCTTTTGAGCAAAGCATCACGGCGGTCACGGTTTTACCCACAGTCCCCACCAAGTATTGTCCAAATGCTTTATCTGATATCCGCGTCTTCTTAACTTCATGCACGCCACATAACTCCCCTTCAGGTGCTTTATCATGCTCGGATGAGTGTCATGGAGCAATACGACTCCGCCTTTGCGGACGAATGGTTCAACCTTAAGGAAGTCATTTATTACGTATGCCGTGTCATGACATGCATCGATCACAGCGACATCCGCTTGTCTGCCGTTAAGATGGCAGGCGAGATCTAGGTTGAGGGTATTCTCAAGGATTTGCGTTACCCGGCTTCCAAAGCCATGCTGTCGGTAGACTCTTCCAATCTCACCGATGTCTAATTTATATGTGATCAACTGTCCGGACTGTGATTCACTCGGAGCGTTCACCGTGTAAACCCGGACTGAAGGACATTCTCTGCACAAATTTGCAGTGAGGTTTCCGTAAGCAGTCCCGAGCTCAACAATAACTTGCGGATTCCAACACTTCACAATCTGCATTAAGGACCCATAATCTTCCATGAGAGGCGCGCCCTTGTAAGGCGGCAAGCAGATATCTTGGAGAATGGGCTGGGATATCTCGATGGGAGTGTTTACTAGTTCGCGCAAACGCACAGTCGGGAGACCGCAGAGGGTTGTGAATAGCTGGCGACCTAGGCCTTCAATGCGGCGCTGTAGGGCGACGCGCTTGGGGTAGGAGGCGCGGCGGAGGCGCTGCTTTAAGTTGGTTTTCGCCATTTGTGTTTGACTGCAATGAGAGCCCGGTGGGAACTCGGAGCAGATCCTGAGCCATAGACATCACGCGGTAAAACTGTGAAGCTGCACAGATCGGCTTGCCACCACAGCCACTGCGCGTTCGGCAAAGCCAACCCAGCCCCCATCCTGTAAGTGCCTGCCGCCAGCGGAAGAGTTTCCAGATAGCATTCGACAGCGTGCTCGCCCAGCTCAATGTCCAACGGGAATCTGCCGTCCGGCTCGGTTGACAGTAATAGGATAGGCGAACCGTCAGGGGTACTGACCCGCACGGCAACGGATCCCCGCCGGATGATGCTTGTGGATGAGTAGTGAATTCGCAGCACCAAACTGTCCCATGTGGTCACAATTGGCATTGGATCCCCTTTCGAATCGAGAACCTCGATCTCGGTAATCCAACACTGAGAGGCGTGTGCCTGTGATTCGATCTCACGATAAACGATGTGCGCCGGGCGATCCATGGCTCCGACCTGACCGTTGGATGCTAAATGGTTGTAGTGCTGGATTGCCTCGCTTGCGGTTCCCTCGAATTCAAGGTTACCATTCTCAAGTAAAAGCCCTCGACCGCAGAGGTTCGCCACGGCGCCCATGTTGTGGCTGACGAAGAGAACCGTTCGCCCTTGTCGTGCCACGTCCCGCATTTTTCCCAGACATGTTTTCTGGAAGGCAAGGTCTCCGACTGCCAGCACCTCATCGATGATTAGTATCTCCGGGTCCAAGTGAGCCGCTACCGCGAATGCTAATCGCACCCGCATCCCACTCGAATAGCGTTTGACCGGAGTGTCAATAAACTTCTCCACTCCCGAGAAGTCCACGATTTCATCGAACTTCCGGTCCACCTCGTTCTTCCTCATTCCCAAAATGGTGCCGTTGAGGTATGTGTTTTCCCGCCCGGTCAGGTCCGGATGAAAGCCGGTGCCGACCTCTAGGAGGCTGCCCACACGCCCGTAAATAGTCGCTCGCCCACTCGTCGGCTCAGTGATTCGGGACAGGATCTTGAGCAACGTGCTCTTCCCCGCGCCGTTCCGGCCAATGATACCGAGGACCTCGCCGTGTTTGACCTCGAAGGAGACGTCCTTCAGGGCCCAGATCACGTCGCTAGGCGACGAGGAGATGGGAGTTGGAAGATGGGAGAGGGTAGATGGGGAGGCGGCGCTGGCGCCGGGAGATGGGAGATGGGAGATGGGAGATGGGGAGGCGGCGCCGGAAGATGGGAGATGGGAGTTGGCAGATGGTAGAGAGGCGATCGGCCCCCTATCTTCCATCTTCGATCTTCCATCTTCCGCTTTGACATCGTCAAAGCGCGACAGTTTGCGGAGGTTGCGGTAGTTCTGCCAGGGGGATTTGACAAAGGATGCGACGGCGCCCATGAGGGTTTCATGGCGCTGCTCGGCCAAGCCGATGCGGTAGGCCTTGCTCAAACGTTCAACTCTGATTGCAACTTCGTTGCTCACGATGGAAGATGGAAGATGGGAGTTCGGAGATGGGAGCTCACGGCAGCATCTGGAAGATGGAAGATGGGAGCAAACATCGCAGATGGAAGATGGCGGCCTTAGTGCAGCAGATGGAAGACGGAAGATAGGAGATGGCCAAGGATCTTCCCAGGACGGCGGCGTTCGGTTGACTGGATCAGTCCTGAAATCAGTTTGCCAGTCTGCACTGTCTGCTCCCGCAGGTCCACCGCGGTGCTTGCGCACGCGGGATAGTTGTCCTCGATCACGTAAAGCAACGAGCGGACTTCACCCGTCGAACCTCGGGCAACGTTGTAGAACTGGAGCTTTTCTTGGATATGCCCCCGCTCGAACCCTTCCGCCGTATTGGACATGATGGAGACGGAAGCCCGCTGGATTTGCCCAGCGACTCCAAAGTCCCGCGCAAGCTCCGGGACTCGCGTCAGTCCATAGATCTGCTTTGTCAACTTCCGGGCCGATTGCCAAGCCTCAAGGTCTTCAAACTTCATCATAAGCTTCCATCTTCAGTCTGTTATCTTCGGTCTCCCATCTCCCATCTTCCTCGCTTCGGTCACGCCACATCCGCAAACACCCGCTCTGTTCTCCGGAAATAGAGGGCGCCCACCACGAAACACAGGGTCGCGCTGATCGCTCCCATCCCGATGAGGTCCCAAGGCATCGGGACGGTGCCCAATAACGCGGAGCGGAAGCCCTCGATGACGCCGGCCATGGGATAAAGGCCATACCATATACGATAAGCATGGGGCAGCTTGGACACGGGCCAGACGACCGGCGCGGCATACATCAGGATTTGCACCATGAAGTTCATCGCATGGCGCACGTCGCGGTATTGGATGGCGAGCGCGGACAGGAACATGCCCAAGCCGGCGGCGGTGGCCATCATCAGGAGAATCAGCAAAGGCAGAAAAACGATGTTCCCCGTCGGCACGACCTTAAAATAGACCATCATCAGCGCCAACATGCCGGAGGCGATGGTGAAGTCCACGAGCTTGGAGAAGATGGGCACCAGCGGGATAAACACTCGCGGGAAATAGACTTTGGTGAACATGCCTGCGCCGGTGATCAGGCTGCCGGTCGCGCCCGTCAAGGCCCCGGCGAAATACGTCCAGGGCAGCAAGGCGGCGAAGCTGAAAACGGGATAGGGTTTGCCGTCGCTGCCGACGTGCAGGAGCATTCCAAAGATGACGGAGAACACCACCATGCTGAAGAACGGAGTGATGACCGCCCAGGCGATCCCGAGCACGGTCTGTTTGTACAGGACGGTGACATCTCGCAAGACAAGGAAGTAGAGGAGGTCTTTGTACGCGACCATCTCGCGCCAATCGAAGAGCTTCCAGCCGCTGCGGGCCTCTATCACTGTGGTGGGAGATGGGAGATGGGAGATGGGAGATGGGGGGGCGTGATGCGTGATACGTGGTGCGTGATCTTGGGAAGCGGGCGGCTGTGCCGGCCCACTGATTACCGGCCCGCGGACCACGGGAGGATCGGGGGATGGGATTTCGGTCATCATCGTCTCCTCATTTGATCAGAGCTTCGAGCCGCGCTGGAGCACGGCGCTCCGGGCCAAGCAACATCCCGGCGCTGAGCCATTGCCAGATGTAGAAGCTGTTGTCGCTGGCGCCGGAGCAGTAGCGGGTCCATTCGGCGCGCACACGAGCGGCATCGAGCCAATGGGCGGCCGGGCCTTCCAGGGCGGATTCGATGCAGTCGTTGGCCCAGGGTTGAAGAGGGCCGCGGAGCCATTCGCGTTGGGGGGTTTGCAGCGGCCGTTTCGGTGCTTCCCGGACCCCGCGAGGCAGGAGGCTGGCCGCGATTTGGCGGGGCAGGTATTTGCCCTGGCCATTCCGCACCTTGCGCTCGACCGGCTGGCGAAGGCCCAATTCGATGATGCGATGGTCGAGAAACGGCTCGCGCAGCTCGCGGCTGAACATCATGGAGACGCGATCGGCAAAGCGCATCGCTCGCGGGATCTTGGCGTAGCGCAGGTCGCGATACTGCAAAGCCTGAAGTGGGGAGATGGGAGATGGGAGAAGGGAGATAGGAGATGGGAGCGGCTGGCTCAGGGCGGCGAAATCGGGATTCAGGCAGCCGGGGCGGGTGGAAGGGTCGCGTGAACCCTGGACTGGAGCCTGGCTGGCATCGATGCTGCCGGCGCGCTGGTAGTATTCGTAGCCGGCCCAGCCTTCGTCGAGGCCATTGCCATCGAGGAGAACGGTGACGCCTTCGGCAACGGCGCGTTCATGGACTTTGGCCATGCCCAAGGTTGGCAGGCCGCCGAACGGTTCGTCCTGGCTGGCCTGCACCCGGGCCGCTAATTCGGGAACCTCCGTGGCATCCAACCGGCAGAAGCAGGCGGGATGTTTGGTCTCGGCCAGCATCTGCTCGACCCAGGGAAGTTCGTCGTAATTCGGGTCGCCACAGTAAAAGGTGAACGTCTTGACGGTCGAATCTTTGCCTTGCACCCGATGGACCAAACCGAGCAAGAGTGAAGAATCGAGACCGCCGGAGAGGCAGATTCCCACCGGCACGTCGGAACGGAAGCGCAGGCGTATGGTTTCCTCCAGCAAGCCGAGGAGTTCGTCGGCCACCTGGTCATCGGAGCGGGTGTCCAGGCCCGAGTTCAACGCGCGCTCGGCAACGTCGTACCAGCAACGGACTGAAAGTCCGCGCTCCGGGGTCCAGGTAAAGCAGGCTCCGGGCGGGAGCCGCTGAATGCCCTGCCAGAAAGTGCGTGTGCCGTGGTCGTACATGCCCGAGGCCAGATAGGTGGCCCAGGTAGCTTCATCCGGGCTTCGCGCGACCCCGGTGGCGTGCAGGGCCTTGATCTCGCTCGCGAGGATGAGTCCGCCGCCGGGCGGTTCATGGAAGTGCAGCGGCTTGACCCCAAAGCGGTCCCGCGCGCCGAAGGCCTTGCGGCCCGCCTCATCCCAAATCACGAACGCGAACATACCGATGAGCCGGTCCAGACAAGCCTCGCCCCATTTGAGATAAGCGGCCAGCAGGACCTCAGTATCGGACTTAGTGCGGAAGGAGTAATCGGTGATCAGTTCGGCGCGGAGTTCGAGGTAGTTGTAGATCTCGCCATTGAACACGATCCAATAGCGTCCCGAGGGGTCGCTCATCGGCTGCCGCCCGGCGTCCGACAGGTCGATGATGCTGAGCCGGTTATGCCCCAGGCCAGCCAGCCCGGAGGGTGACTTGTAAGCGCCTTCCGCATCCGGTCCACGGTGGCTCTGGGCCTTGATCATGGCCTCAAGCTGCTGTGGGGACCAATCGCGACCGAATATGGCAGAAATGCCGCACATCTTATTCTGTGTAGGAGACGACGTAAGGAGACTCTAATTTCCCCTTCTGCAAAAGCAGGTGCCTTCCACTTTGGGACGGCTGGGACGGTCTGGGACGGTCGTGGGACGGTTGCAAAGTTGAGAATCGCCCGTGTACACCGGCCTTGGGACGGTGGGACGGCTGTACACCCTCAAGGCACCCCCTCTCCCCCCCTTCAAGGTTGAAAGTTCAAGGTTCAAGGTTCAAGGTTCAAGATTCCGTGTTTAATCTACGTCTCCATCTCGTCCTCTTCCTCTTTCTCGTCCTCTTTCTCGTCCTCCTGCGACTGACTGCAAGTAACTTCGACCAATTCGCTCGACTGCCCGCCAACCAGAGTGTGCTTTAGCCAAATCAAAGTGCATCAAGCCACAACATAAGCAACCCGACCATTTTACTGTAGTAACCTACACTCGGTCGGCTACGGTCGGCTATGGTCGGCTACGGTCGGGTACGGAAGGGTACGGTCGCCTACGGTCGGCGTACGGTAGGTCCTGGTAGGTCCTGGTAGGTCGCCCCCCATATGGCTTCTGGTCGGGCTCACGCTAGTGAAGACGCAATGGCGGCTTCTGCCCTGCTCCAGTCGGCAGGCGTATCGATATTGACGGAGCGGGAAGGGTCGATGGGATAGCCGACGACCTTCGAGCCATAGAGGCTGTTTCGTTCCATCAGGACATCCCGGCGGACGAGGTAAACGGAGCCTTCGCGGTGAAAAGCCGGCGGGAGCAATTGTCGCCGCGGGATCGGCGAGTCTTCGCCGGTGCTGAGCTTCAGGAAGCCATCGCGGGTTCTAAAGTAAACCCAATGCGGGTTGTATTCCGGGGGCACGGGAAGGACGGTGACGACGGAATCGGCGTCCGTCTCTTCCAGCAGGTTGATGCAGCCCTGAATATCTTCGGCGCGTCGCAGAGGTGCGGTGGGTTGCAGGAGGCAGACGGCGTCGAAGCATTCACCGGCTTTTTCCAGGAAATCGACCGCGTGCTGGAGCACGGGAAGAGTGGGGGCATCGTCGCGCGCCAGTTCGGGCGGGCGCAGGAACGGAACGTCGAGCCCGCACTGGCGCCCTACGGCAGCGATCTCCGGGTCATCGGTGCTGAGGATCACCCGGCTCAGGTGTTTGGCCGCGTGCGCGGCCTCGATCGTGTATTGCAGGAGGGGCTTGCCCGCCAGCAAACGGATGTTCTTGCGCGGGATGCCCTTGGAACCGCCGCGGGCGGGGATCACGCCCAAAATGCGGAGGGGAGCTCCCTCGGGCGGTAGATGGGAGATGGAAGATGGGAGATCGGAGGACATGCGTTCAAAGGAGAAAGCTGAAACTTGAAAGCTGAAAGCTGAAAGCGGAAACCAAAAGCAAAAAGCAGAAAGCAGAAAGCAGAAATTTGAAAGCACAAATCAGCGGTCGGAGGTCGCGGGGATGGGGGCGACCGGGGCGGTGGCGACATGGGTCAGAGGTTGGAGGTCAGAGGCCAGGCGCTGCGGTTGGCCATTGAGTTCGTAAATAAAATTGAGCCGTTTTTGGATGTACGGTGAGATGGCGGCCAGGGCGTCGGCGATCCGAGTTGAAACGAAACCGTCGCCGTAAAGCGTGCTGGGCGGATAGCGGCCGTGAGACAACTGCTGGCGGATAGCTCGAGAGATCTCCGCTTTGCCTGGTTTGACGGGAGTGACGTGGAGGTCCGTCTCGCGGCCTTCCTGGCGCCGGCCGACCAGGACGACGGGCGTGCCGAAGTAGCCGGCATCCCGAACGAAACTGCTGGAGTTACCAACGGCGCAAGCGGTGTTGGCGAGTACTTTCAGGTAATCCTCGGGGGGCAGGTTGATGAGGGTTCGCAGCCAGGCGGGCCGGCGAAGTTCGCGGAACGCGCGGATAGCCTTGCTGACATGGTCGGAACCGGCATCGATATTCGGCCAAAGCAGGACGGTTTGCGCCTTAACTTCTTCCAGGGCGGCAATCAACTCCTCCATCTGGACGCGTTCGCCGCCGAACTCGGTGGTAGTGGGGTGGAAAATGACGAGCAGGAACGGCTGCTTCACATCGATTGGGCTGCCGGCGCCCCGCGAATTGATGAGCTCCCCGGAGCACCGGCGATCCATCTCCCGTGCGATGTCGCTCCCGGGACAGCCCACGCCAAGGATCGTGTCAGGGCGTTCGCCCATGCGGATGATGTATTCGGCTGAGCGCCTGGTGCTGGGAAAATGGAACTGCGCGAATTTTGTCATCGCATGACGGGCGCTCTCATCGATGGAGCCCGACACTTCGCCCCCCTGAATGTGCACGACACACAGGTTCATGTAGGCTGCGGCAATGGCTGCGGATAGGGCCTCATAACGGTCACCGATGAGGAGGACGACATCGGGCTTGAGCCGTTGGAACTCGCTGGCGAACTCGACGACGCCGAACCCGACGGACTTGGCCATGGTGGACGGGGTAGAGCCTTCCAATTCGATGTAAATCTCGCCGTTAACGGTGAATCCGTCCTGACGAACGACCTGCACCGGTTGATCGAAACGCTCCAGGACCATGGTGCCGGCGGCAACAACCTGGAGTTCGAGGGCGGGATGGGCGGCAATGGCGTGCATGACCGGCTTGAGCCGGCCGTAATTGGCGCGGTCCACCAGGACGACGCAGACTTTTCGTTTGTTCACGACTGGCATACGAGGCAAATCAAAAGCAGAAATTTGGAAAGCAGAAAGCAGAAAGCTGACTTGACCGGGTCGGCAAAGCACGCGGCACCTCTCCCTGACCCTCTCCCCGACCGAGGCGGAGAGGGCAGTCAGAAGTCAATGGGCAGTGGTCAGTGGCGAGGCTCATTCGAGATCCTGGTCGGACAAAAGAGTGCTGGCGGCCACAGGGCGGCGGAGTTTGCGGCCGTAGATGCTCGGCAATCTGTCGGCGTGGAGGCCGGTGCCGGGTTTCCGAAGCCCAATGTTGTTCTCATTCAGCACGGCGCCCGACGGCAGGTCGAGCAAAACGGCGATGCTCTTGGTGAAAAGGTTTCGCATAGGGGATAATTCAGCGGCCACGCGATCTTTATCGACAGGGTTTGCGAGGGCAGCGCTGATAAACCGGACGCCTTGAACGAGCTGGCGGAGTTCGCTGGTGGTGAGTGAGGCTGGCACGTCGGGGCCGAAAGCTTCGCGACTGAAAGTAACATGGACTTCGATCATGTCGGCCCCCAGGGCGGCGGCGGCCAGGCCGGCGAACACGGTGCCCGAATGGTCGGAGAGGCCGACTTTGCAGCCATAGCGGGCCCTAAGCTCAGCGAGCAGGTTCAGTCCGAGTTTCTCGGGGGGCGTGGGATAGATGGAGCTGCACTGCAGGAGGGTGAGGTCACGCCGGGCTGCCTGCACCCGCTTCGCCGCGGCATCCAACTCGTCCCAGGCACTCATCCCGCTGGACAGAATGATTGGCAGGCCCGAGGCCAGCATGGTTTCGATCATCGGTCGATTCGACAGCTCGCCTGAGGCCAGTTTCCAGGCGGCGACCCCCACGCGCTTCAACATCTCAACAGCTTCCACCGAAAAGGGGGAGCTGAGGAAAAGCAATTGCCTCTTGTCCGCGTGTTGTTTGAGCCCGTGCCATTGCTCCTCCGTAAACTCCATCCGCTTCCAGTAATCGTAACGGGAAGCATCCTGCTGGCTGAACTTGACCCGCCAGGGCTCGGCGGGGGTGCTTTCAGCAGCAGCAATGTGAGTCTGGAACTTTACCGCGTCCGCACCCGCATGGGCGATGGCGTCGATGAAGGAATGGGCCATTCCAAGGCTGCCTTCATGGGCTTGGGCGATCTCGCCGACCACGCAGCAATGGCCCAGGTGGGGCGTCCAGGTTTGGAGATGGCGGGCAAAATCGAGGATGCCGGAGGACGGAAGGCCGGAAGCCACGGGACCACTGGGGGCGGGTGCCGGGGCGGCGGAGGTCGGTTGTGAAGGATCAGAGGGCATTAGAAAAAGCAGAAAGTAGAAAGCAGAAAGCTGAAATCCGAAAACGGATAGTGGTCCGGCTCAGTGGTCCGTGGTCAGCGCTCAGTAGTCCGTAGTCCGCGCTTGATGGTGGCGTGGATGAAGACATTTCGGGTTGTGCGGGGGAGAAGGTGTCCACTATTTGGACACGCCGCTGGGGCCTCAGTTCCATAAGCTAAGCCGATGCTGGAGGTCGGGGAGAGTCATGGGAGACTCGCCGGATACTCGCCGGACACTCGCCGTAGATAACATTTGAGCTCCCGGGGGCGCTGCCAGCGGCCGCCGGGCCTCGTAATATAAGCCAGACTTACGGGCGAAGGCAAAAAGCAGAACGTAGAAAGCAGAAGGTAGAAAGTCATCAGTGGTCCGTGGTCGAATGGCGCTTAGTTAAGGCGTATATCTCTGTACCACAATGACTTAGCCATCAGTGAACGACGAAACCGGGTTGCGGCCACCCCGAAGCCACCCTGAAGCCATCTGGTAGCCAACCGGTAGGCACCCGGAAGCCACCCTCAGGCTACCCTGAAGCTACCCTGAGGCTACCCTGAAGCCACCCCACAGCCTCCCCAAAGCATCTCCAAA
>OCZT010000258.1_pt1 | contig 50611 bp, 39 predicted proteins | sample 1539031 | NCBI WGS metagenome assembly OCZT01 (sample SAMEA3539308, study PRJEB22396) | soil metagenome | biome: tundra; feature: field; material: soil | place: USA | collected 2010-05 | depth 0.15 m
ACGTTAGATAGGGTTTTTGGCGAGTCAGTGCGAAGCGTTTCGAAAAATTCAGCCGCGCGCGCCAGCGCCAGGGTGGTTGAGCTGCGACGGCCCATCGATACGCGCGGCGGCGGGGGGAATGGTGACAGGAGCCGCAGTGGGCGGCCTGCCGGGCGCCGTTATCGGTGCAGCTCTGGGCGGAGTCGGAGGCGCCGCTGCCAGCTTCTTCCTGGATCTCGCGACACGCGCGTTCAATAAGGATATAAGGGCAAAGAGGACGCGTGCAGAACTGTTCGTGAGGATCGCGCAGAAGCTGGGTGATCCTGCCGAATCATAAGCCGTTCTGCAGAGCTGTTAGGCTCACACAAGCGAACGGCGATCGACCACGTCGTGGTTTTACCTTCGGTCCTGCAAGGTCTAGCGGATCCGCACGAAATTTTCTCTCTAAATCGGGGGACGGACTTTGCGATAAATGAGGTTTTGCCAATTTATCGGTCTGGGCGGGGCTATCATTTTTCCGACGATAGCCTCGATCTCCGACTGCCACGCTTTGTTCAAAGAGTCGAGGAGCACCCCCGGGGTCGCGCGTTTGCTATCGCGGCACGAGTGTATCCAGAACATGTAGCCAAGCTGGTCGTTAGGCAATGTTGCGGGCAACATATTGAAACAAATGACGTCGTCAATCCCGCCAAACCGATTGCCCTTTAAGCACCTAGCAGCCAAGTTGAGAATGGCATCGGGTCCAATAGAATAGTCACCGTCCTGAGCAAGAAATAGCACGCCGATAGCATCAGGCATCTTCAACATCGTCCTGGTGGACTTGATCTGCTCATTCGCCTTTCTTATCCGGCGCGCTATGGGCTCGCGATACAATGATATGATCTCCTTTGCACAGTCGGCAGGGAGTTTGCGGACGTCCAAGACCGCTCTGCCTTATACGATCGGCACGCCAGCCCTCCGCTCACCAAGCCATTTCCGATACAGAGCATTGCGCTTCGCGGCCAGACCCGGATTGTCGCGTTGGTCCCTTTCCAACCGTTTCAATTCGCCTATCACTCCATATTCCTGAAACACGTAGTCAGCATTGCTCTCTCGGTCTTTGTTCGTCGGAAGTAAGTCGCTCACCAACGAGCCGCCAACCTTCTTAATGACTTTCGCCATCAAGTCTTCGACGGAAGATTGCGGGAGCGGCTGGTTCGGTTGACTGTTCATAAGGCGGTCTGTTTGGCAATAAAGATTTGAAGGTTACGTCTAATTGCTCCCAAGCTCTGCTTTCGTTTGTGAGCTGCGCAAGTTTCGAACCCGCGATCGTGCTTGTGAGGCCGATGTTTTACCGCTGACCTAACCGCCGCCCGCGACATGCTAGCAAAAAAAGGGTCCCGTGTGTTCCCCACGTGCTTCGAACCCTGACGGTTTGACAGCCTAACGCACGTTAGATAGGGTTTTTGGCGAGTCAGTGCGAAGCGTTTCGAAAAATTCAGCCGCGCGCGCCAGCGCCAGGGTGGTTGAGCTGCGACGGCCCATCGACACGCGCGAGCGCGTGCTGCAGGCGGCGCAGGCGCTGTTCGCCGAGCGCGGCTATCGCGGCACCAGCCTGCGAGACATCGCCAAGCGAATCGGGGTCAAGGCGCCGTCGCTGTTGCATCATTTTCCGTCCAAGCAGCAGCTCTACCTCGCGGTGCTGGACAAGATGTTCGAGAGCCTCGAGGATGCGGCCAACGCGATCGTCTGGAGGCACGAAAGCCGGCAGGAGCGGATGCGCCAGGCGATTGCGGACATTGTCGATTTTATCGCCAGCCACCCCGATTTCGTGCGAATCATGTGGAAAGAGATGGCCGACGAAAGCGGAACCGGGCGGCAAGTGCTCAAACGGCGCCTGCCGCCGCTGTTTTCCACCGCGGTCACTTTTATTTTCCGCGGCCAGCGCGACGGCGAATTCCGCACCAACGTCGATCCGCTTCATTTCATGTGGGGCCTCAACGCGATCACGATTGGCTACTTCACGATCGCGGCGATGATCCGGCGGCTGTGGGACGTGAACCTGCTCGAGCCTGCGATGGTTGAGCGGCGCAAGCGCGAACTGACCGACATGGTCGAGCGCACGCTTTTCACTGTTGACGGCGCCGAGCGGTCCATCGAGTCAGTAGATTCGCGGGCGCGCGGCACGCGCCTGGAGATTGAATCGACGAAAACCCGAAGGAGAAAATCGCGCTTATGAAGCTGGGAACCTTTTATGAGCATCAGTTGCCGCGTCCATGGAAGGAGGGCTCGGAGCTGAAGCTCTTCCAGGATGCGCTCGATCAGGTCGAACTCGCGGACCGGCTCGGCATCGACCATATGTGGGAAGTGGAGCATCACTTCCTCGAGGAGTACGCGCATTCGTCGGCGCCCGAAATTTTCCTGGCCGCGGCGAGCCAGCGCACCAGGCAGATTCGGCTCGGTCACGGAATCGTGTTGCTGCCCCCGGGCTACAACCATCCGGCGCGCGTCGCGGAGCGGATCGCGACGCTCGATTTGATCAGCGGCGGGCGGGTCGAGTTCGGCACCGGAGAATCGTCGGCGGAGCTGGAGCTGGGCGGCTTTTGCATCCCGCGCGCAGACAAGCGCGCGATGTGGCAGGAGTCGCTGGGTGCGATCGCGCGAATGTTTGTCGAGGTTCCGTTTCTTGGTCATGAGGGCAAGTACTTCAAGATGCCGGTGCGTAACGTGGTGCCCAAGCCCGTGCAGAAACCGCATCCGCCGCTGTGGGTCGCGTGCTCGCGGCGCGAGACGATTCATCTGGCGGCCAAGCTTGGAATCGGCGCGCTGACGTTCGCGTTCGTATCGCCGGAAGAGGCGCGGGAGTGGGTCACCGACTATTACACGACGCTCGAGAATGAATGCGAGCCGATCGGATACGCGGTCAATGCGAACATCGCGATCGTCACCGGCTTCATGTGCGACAACGACGCCGAGCGGGCGCGCAAGATGGGCGAAGAGGGGCTGAAGTTTTTTTCGTACGCGCTTGGCCATCATTATGCGTTTGGGCGGCACGAGCCGGGCAAGACCAACATCTGGAACAATTTCAAATCCAGCCCGATGAATATCCCGGGCATGGACGGGGCGAACTCATGCGTCGGATCGCCCGACCAGATTCGCACGCGGCTTGGCGAATTCGAGCAAGCCGGCGTTGACCAGGTCGTGTTCATCTCGCAGGCGGGCAACAACAAGCACGAGGACATCTGCTCATCGCTCAGCCTGTTCGCCGAAAAGGTCATGCCCGAGTTCAAGGAGCGCGAGCAAACACGCGCCAGGCAGAAGGCCGAGCGGATGGCGCCGATCCTGGAGAAGGCGATGAAGCGCAAACCCGAGCCGAAAATTCCCAAGAGCGACGGACCCGTCGTGGTGCAGGCCGGGATGCTCGTGTAAGCGCGACGGCGCCGTCAATCTTTGACCGGCGCTGTCGGCGCGGGTCCGACGCGGGTGAACTTTACCGGGAATCCGCCGCAGTCATTCGGATTGACGAGTTCTTCGCGGAAGTTACTCGCGTCACTGACGAGAATTCGCACCTTCACCCATCGCGCCTGCTGGAATCCATGCTCGGCGCATATCTGATCGGCAACCACGATGCCCGGCACGTGATGATCGAGAGTACCGCGCCACACGGCCTCGCCCGGCGGGATACTTTTGTTGCCGTCAACCAGGGTCGCGACGTAATTGCGGCCGCGTAACATCGGGTCCACACCGATAACCACTCGAAGCGGGCCGCCCGGATAGGTGGCCATCCAGTTTCCGTTCAGCAACCTCGCCACGTTCATCGGCGGCGGGGGCGGCTGCACGGGAGCGGGCGGAAGCATCGGCATCGATGGCCCCGCAGATTGTTGGAACGACTGCGAATTGCAGGAGGAGGTCACGCATGCGAGCAGAATCGTCAGCGCTGCAAAGGCAGCGCGGCGCGCGCTCGTCGGCGACGGACTCGCGGTGATCAACGTTCGTGAGCAGTGGCGGCGGACGCTCGGACGCGGCATAGATTCCTCCAGCGGATGGATGATCAAGTATAGACTGAGCTGCGGCGCAGCACAGCAGGGTCATTTTTCCCGCGGCGCGTCAATATCGATGGGTTGACGGTTGACCGCCGCAACGGGGTGCTGATGACCGCCTGACAGGCGGATGCCTGTCGTTTGAGCAGGCACGTTGCATTTTTCATCAATACTCGCTCGATTTTGAAATGGCACTACTCCTGCTTTAAGCCTCCTGATGCTCCCGCCCGTAACGGGAGCCACGCGTGCGCATACGGCGGACAACAAACCAATCCGCGGTGTGAATCGAAGGAGGCAAGATGGCTGAAGAACAGAAAAAGATGCTGCCGACGCTGGGCTTGACCGGAGTCACGGTCAACGCGATGGCGCTCATCGCCCCGGGAGCCTTCCTGTGGATTACATTCGTCGTTCAAGCGGGATACGCGTACCCGTCCGGTATGGCGATGTGGGCTGGTATTTTCGTGGCGCTGCTACTGGCGTACGCGACGGCAATTTCGTACTCGGAGCTCGCCAAACTTTATCCGGGAGCGGGCAGTTCGTACCTGTTTGCGGAGCAGGCCTTCTTGAGCAAAACCCACGCGTACAAGTTCGCGCGCGTGGCCAAGTTCGTAATCGGATGGTCGTCGCATCTCTATTACTGGATGTATCCCGGCGTCATGGTCGCCACGATGGGCATCATGATCGGGTACATCGTCGGCACGGTCGCGCCGAGCACGATGAACGCGGGAATTCCCGGCCCGGTATTCATGGCGATAATTGCAATAATTTTCGCTTACGCGGTGGCGTGGATCGCGTTCCGGGGAGTCAACGGTTCCACCATCGTCAATATCGGGATCAACGGAATCCAGATCGTGGCGCTGCTGTTCTTTTCCGCGCTGGCGATCGCTTACCGCGCCGCGCATCCCGCGGGCTCGGCGGGCTTTGCGCTCGATGCCAACGGCAACTCGATCGCTGCGACAATTGGCGCTTACGGTATAACCGGCGACCACCCGTCGCACGCCAGCGCACTCTCGGTCCTCCTGCCGCATAGGTTTGACTGGGTGATGCTGCAGGCGACGGTCGCGATTCTGCTGCTGGTCGGCTTCGAGTCGGTGACTGCGCTCGGCGAGGAAGCGAAGAACCCCAAAAAGGACATCCCGCGCGGCGTTCTGCTCTCGCTCACGATCCAGGGATTGTTCTGCTACCTGATCGAATACTTCGCCGCCAACTATTTCCTGAACAGCGCCTACAGTCTTGCGGAGGCCAAAGGATCGGCGGCGCCGCTCGGCGACATGATGGTGATCATCGGCAACGCGCTGCTCGGCGGACACGGCCAGGCGTTCATGCTGATGGAAGCGCTGACGGTTTTTCTGGCGCTGATCGGCACTACGCTGTCGTGCATCAACACCGGCGCGCGCGTGACCTACGCGATGGGGCGTGACGAGGAAGTGCCCGAGCACTTCGGTCTGCTGCACGGCAAGAACCTGACGCCGCATCGCGCGATTTGGGTGCTGGCAACGATATCGGCAATCCTTGGTGCATACGCCGCGCTGTTCTACTTCGCGGGCGCGTCGGCGCCTGATGACAAGACGATTGCGACGCTGCCGCACAACCTGTGGTACTCGCTCGGAATGAGCTCCAACGCGTCACTCTCGTCGCTGCCCAACGGGTTGCTGCTGGTCACTCTCACTTCAAACTTCGGAACCTTTCTGCTCTACGGTCTGACCAACATTGTGTGTATCGTCGCCTACTCGGAGCGTGACGAGTTCCACGGATTCAAGCACATGGTGGTGCCGGTGTTCGGCGCGATCGCGAACTTTGCCTGCCTCGCGTTCTACATCATAGGACCGCTGGAGGGGCTCGGCAGCGTCAAGGAACCGCTGATGGCGGTGGCGATCTCCGTGATTTGGGGAATCTACGGCGCGATTTACTTCGTCCGTAATTCCAAGAAGCGGGGCAAAGAGACGATTCTCGTAGCCAAGCCGGCCTGATCCCAGGCGCTGGTTTGGCGAATAATCCGTGGGGCGAGCCGTGAGCGATCGCGGCCCGCCCCTTGGCCGTTCAACGGACTTTACTCCTCAGCGTTAGCCGGGTAGCTCACTGCAAATGGATTCGTCGCTCTCCGCTCTGCCTTCGGTAGAGCAGGCTTTCGAGCTGGCGCTATTGTCCGACGTAGGTACGGACCGCGCCGACAATGAAGACTCGTGCGGGCATTTCATCGAGAGTCCCGACAGCGTGATGTTCGCGATTGCCGACGGCGTCGGCGGCTACGAAGGGGGTGAAATCGCAAGCCGGATGGCGATCGACATAACGCTTGAAGCTTACCGCGAGAGCCCGCCAGCGTGGGGCGCCGCCAAGCGGCTCCATCGCGCGGTTACGCGAGCCAACATCGAGATTCACGACAAGGCGCTGACCGTGCCGGAACTGGGCCGGATGGCGACCACGATGACCGCGGTCGCGGTGGAGAAGGGGATGCTGTCGGCGGTGCATGTCGGAGATTGCCGGCTCCATCTGATCCGTCACGGCCGAATCTCGCAAGTCACAAAAGATCACACGATGGTCGCCGACCGGGTCAGGATGGGCGTGATGTCGGCGGCTCGCGCGAAGAATCATCCGGAGCGCGGGATGCTTCTGCGCAGCCTTGGGCACGAGTTGATCGTGTCGATCGATCGGATCGCGATGCCGCTGCTGGAGCGCGATCGCCTGCTACTGTGCAGCGACGGACTCTACAATGTACTGGATGACAAGGAACTGGAATCACTGACGCGCGGCGTTGACGCCGAGACGGGATGCCGCAATTTGATCGACACGGCCAATAACCGCGGTACCGCCGACAATCTGACCTGCGCTGTCTTCAGAATGACGTCGCCCACCGGGCACACGGCGACCACCGGCGGATGGCGCGATCGATTGCGAGGATTGTTCGGACGATGAATCATTTGGCGCCGCATCCCCTTCCATTGCCTGCGTGCCGGATGGTAACGTCCGCTGACCGGCTTTTTCCCAAGACGGCCTGAAAAATGCGCGAGGTCAGCGTTGGTGAAAACCTCGATCAGTACAAATTGATCGAGGTGATCGCGCGCAGCGGGATGGCGTCGATCTTCAAAGCTATCGATCAAACCGACGGCGCGACCGTCGCGATCAAAGTCCCCTACATCCAGTTCGAGAGCGACGTGGTCTTCTACGGCCGCTTTCAGCGCGAAGAAGAAGTCGGGCGCCGCCTCAACCATCCCGGCATCATCAAGGTCCTCACACCCAGGCGCAAAAGCCGCATGTATATCGCGATGGAGTACGTCGAGGGTCCCTCGCTGCGCGCGATGATGCACGAACCCGGCGGGCTATCGGTGGAGAAGGCGCTCGATCTCGCACGACAGGTGGCCCAGACGCTTGTGTACATGCACGGTGAAGGCGTGGTGCATCGCGATTTGAAGCCGGAAAACATTCTGGTGACGGCCGAAGGCCGGACCAAGATCATGGATTTCGGAATCGCGCTCGACGAATCCGCGCGGCGGCTGACGTGGTCCGGCCTGTCATCGACCATCGGCACGCCCGACTACATGGCGCCCGAACAGGTCAGCGGCCGGCGCGGCGACGTTCGCACCGACATCTATTCGCTGGGCGTGATTCTCTACGAGATGCTGACCGGCCACCTGCCGCACTCGGGGCCCAATGTTTACAACGTGATGCGCGCGAAGACCTCGGAAGATCCGCAGCCGCCAACCGCATTCAAGCCCGATCTCGATCCGCATCTGGAGGAGATCATCCTTCACGCGATCGAGCGCTCTCCGCGTGACCGCTATGCGAGCGCGGCCGAGATGCTTGCGGACCTGAGCGATCCGTCGCGCGTCGTTCCCAAGGGCCGCGCGCAGAACCTCCATCCACGCAGCCTCGCGCTGCAGCGCGCGCGTCGTACGGCCGGGTACGTGCTGTTTTTCACGTCGCTCATCGGGATCTTTGCATTTCTGATTTGGCTGGCAAACCGTTACCCGGCGGCGCCGACTCCCGCGCGCCGGTCATATCGAGGACAGGTGAGATGATGCCGAGACGATCGCAACTCGGATTGGCTGCCGCCACTTTCGCCGCGCTGACGCTATTTTCGTTTCCGTTGCTCGCACGCGCGCAGACCGCCGCGTCGTCGCCGCCGCTGGACAATTCGCTGAACCTCGCGTGGCTGCTGGTCGCGGGGTTCCTGGTGATGTTCATGCAGCTCGGATTCGCAATGGTGGAGACGGGGTTCACGCGCTCCAAGAACGCGGTCAATACCATGGCGATGAATCTGATCATCTACCCGATTGGCATCATCGGCTTTTGGCTCACCGGCTACGGCTTCATGATGGGCGGCGTCGCGCACTGGCCCTCACTTGGCATGGCCGCGATCGGCCATCACGAGCTGTCGATCACGATCGGTGCGCATTCGTATGGAATCATCGGCTTCAGCAAGTTCGCGCTGCTCAGCGTCAGTCGCGATCCCGCCAACCTGGGCATGTTTCTATTCTCGCTGGTTTTCATGGACACCGCCGCGACCATTCCGACGGGTGCGATGGCGGAGCGATGGAAGTTCAAAGCGTTCTTCATCTACGGACTGTTCATGTCGATGTTCCTGTATCCGTTGTACGGCAACTGGGTATGGGGCGGAGGATGGCTCTCGCAGCTCGGCGCGAACCTGGGCCTGGGCCACGGCCATCTGGATTTCGCCGGATCGTCGGTCGTGCACATGACGGGCGGAGTGGCCGGTCTCGCCGGCGCTTACATGGTGGGTCCGCGCATCGGAAAGTTCCGGCGCGACGGCGCCATCGGCGCGTTGCCCGGACATAACCTGCCCATGGCCATCAGCGGAACGTTGATTCTCGCGTTCGGATGGTTCGGCTTCAACGCCGGCTCAACGCTCGCCGCATCGGATCCCCGAATCGCGATCATCGCGGTGAACACCATGCTCGCCTCGGCGGCCGGCGCGCTCGCGGCGCTGCTCTATCTATGGCATCGCTACAACAAACCCGACGTCGCGATCGCCTGCAACGGTCTGCTCGGCGGACTCGTCGCAATCACTGCCCCGTGCGCATTCGTAACGCCCGCGGCGGCTGTGTTGATTGGCGTGATCGCGGGACTGCTGGTCGTGTGGGCGGTGCTTGAATTCGAACTGCGCTTTCGAATCGACGATCCCGTCGGCGCGATCGCCGTGCACGGTGCGTGCGGAATATGGGGCGCGCTGGCGCTTGGTCTGTTTGCCGACGGCACCTACGGCGACGGATGGAACGGTGTCGCGGGTCCCGTGCGCGGCCTGCTCTACGGCGACGCGGGTCAATTTTTCGCCCAGTTGATCGGTGTCACGGTGAACGTGGTCGTGGTATTCGGCCTTGCGATCCTGTTCTTCAAGATCGTCGAGCGCACGGTGGGCAACCGCGTGCTGGTGGAAGTGGAATGGTCGGGGCTGGATGCGCTTGAGATGGGAAGCGACGCCTATCCACATTCGTAGTTGCCCGCCGGCCGCATCCGCGGGCTTCGCGTTGCCAAAATTCCCGCGATTTGAAATAGCTCATGTATCCGTAGCTGCATGAGGAGCCATCGCCATGCCATACAGCGACATTCTCTACGACAAGCGCGACGCCGTCGCGACCATCACGCTCAATCGCCCGCAGGTAATGAACGCCTGCACGATCAAAACTTACGGCGAGATGCTCGACGCGTTGCGCGACGCCGAGGCGGACGACAGCGTGCGCGTGGTGGTGCTGACGGGCGCGGGGCGCGGGTTTTGCGCGGGTGACGACGTCAAGGAAATTTTTCTCAATCCCGAGTTTCGCGACGCCAAGCCCGCCCAGCGCACTCTGGTCGAGGAATGGCGCGAGCATCGTCCCGTCGCGCTCGATTTGCTCGTCACCTATCCCAAGCCAACCATCGCGTCTGTCAATGGCGCCGCCGTCGGCTACGGGTGCGACATCGCGCTGATGTGCGACATGCGCGTGTGCTCCGACCAGGCTCGCTTCGGCGAGGTTTTCGTTCGACGCGGATTGATTCCCGAGGCGGGCGGATTGCTCGTGCTGCCCCGCCTGGTCGGACTCGCACGCGCGTACGAACTGATCCTGAGCGGCGACATCATCGACGCCGCCGAAGCCGAGCGAATCGGGATGGTGAACAAGGTCGTGCCGCACGCGCAGCTCGGCGAAGCGACCGCGGCGTTCGCGAAAAAGATCGCGGCGCAGGCGCCGCTCGCGCAGCGGCTGGCCAAGGAGACCCTGCGCGTCGGGCTGAATCTTAATCTGCCGTATTTTTTCGACTACCAGCGCCACGGGCAGCACCTGATGCTCACGTCGAAGGATCATCTCGAGGGCGCGAAGTCGTTCGTCGAAAAGCGCGCCGCGAACTTCAAGGGCGAGTAGCGCGGGCCAAGAAATCGGCTTCGGAGCAAGCGGCGCGTTACCTGAGCGATCGCGCTTGCACCCCAACAATCGCAGTATAGGTGAGCGGCAATCACTCGTTTAGACCTACATTTCGTCGGCGCGCATCATATTGGCCTGCACAAATTCATCTTTTACTGAGTCAAATCCTTATAAACACTTGACATGATTCCACTTTTCGCCTATCTTCATCGCCACTCGACGAGGATAACCTTATGAAATTCGGCGGAGATTCCCCCGAACTCGACGCCATTGACCTGCAGATTATCGGCCTCCTGCAGGAACACGGCCGCATTCCGCTCGTCAAGCTCGGAGAGCAAGTCGGGCTTTCGGCGCCGTCGGTCAACGAACGCGTCAAAAAACTCGAAGACGGCGGAGTTATCACCGGCTATCACGCCGCCGTCGATGCGACCCGCCTCGGCAAGGACGTCACCGCGTTTATCGGCGTGTCGATTTCGCATCCGAAAACAATCTCGCTGTTCAAGGAATCCGTCGCACTGCTCGACGACGTGCTCGAATGCCACCACGTCACCGGTCAGCACACGCTTCTGCTGAAAATCAAAACCGACAACACTTCGTCGCTCGAGCGGCTTATCAGTGCGATCCGCTCGATCGAGGGAGTGGCGCGGACGGAGACGATGGTGGTGCTGTCGACGCATACCGAGCGCGGCTTGATTTCGGTTCATCCCAACGACGATTCGCACGAGCCTGCCAACGGCAGGCGCCATCGCCACGGCGCCGCGAGACCTGCGCCCGCGGAACCGAGACGGGTGTCATGATGCACAACTACCGAAGCATTCCGAAGGCACAGGGCCTCTACGATCCCGCCCATGAGCGCGACGCGTGCGGGGTCGGCTTCGTCGTCAACATAAAGGGCGAGCGCTCGCATGACATTGTGGCTAAAGCGCTGCAGGTGCTCGACAACCTGACCCATCGCGGCGCGTGCGGATGCGATCCGCGCACGGGAGACGGCGCTGGAATCCTGCTGCAGATTCCGCACGAGTTTTTCTCGAGCGAAGCGGCTCGGCTCGGCTTCGAACTGCCCGCGCCCGGCCAATACGGCGTGGGCCAGGTTTTCCTGCCGCTCGACCCGGTCAAGCGCAAAGACTGCGAGGACGCGTTCGAGAGAATCGTCAACGATGAAGGTCAGCGTCTGCTCGGATGGCGCGACGTGCCGGTGGTCGAATCCGCGTGCGGCGATATCGCGCGGCGCGGGATGCCCGCAATCCGCCAGGTCTTCATCGCGCGCAGCCCGGACTTGCCCGATGCCGAGGCGCTCGAGCGCAAGCTGTACGTAATTCGCAAGCGCGCCACTTCAGAGGCGGGAAAACTCGGCCTCTTCGATCCGGAACTGTTTTATTTTTGCAGCCTCTCGGCGCTGACCGTCGTTTATAAGGGTCAGCTCATCTCGACGCAAATCCCGCAGTTCTTCCCCGATTTGCTAAATCGCGCCATCAAGACCGCGCTCGCGATGGTCCATCAGCGCTTCTCGACCAACACCTTTCCGAGCTGGGACCGGGCCCATCCCTACCGCTTCATGTCGCACAACGGCGAGATCAACACGCTGCGCGGCAATATCAACTGGATGCACGCGCGCGAGAAGCTTTTCTCTTCACCGCTGTTCGGCGACGACATCAAGAAGCTGTTGCCGATCGTCGAGCCCAACGGCAGCGACTCCGCAACCTTCGACAATTGTCTCGAACTGCTGGTTCGCACCGGTCGTTCGATCCCGCACGCCGTGATGATGATGATTCCTGAAGCGTGGCAGAACGACCCGCAGATGAGCGACGGCAAGCGCGCTTTCTACCGCTTTCATTCCTGCATGATGGAACCGTGGGACGGCCCCGCGTCGATCGCGTTCACTGACGGTATCAGAATCGGTGCGGTGCTCGATCGCAACGGCCTTCGTCCGTCGCGCTACACAGTGACCAAGGACGGATTGGTCGTGATGGCGTCCGAGACCGGCGTCCTCGATATCGCGCCGCACAACGTCGCGCTCAAAGGGCGGCTGCAGCCGGGCCGAATGTTTCTCGTCGATACCTCGCTGGGCCGAATCGTGCAGGACGAGGAAATCAAGAATTCGATGGCGGCGCGACAGCCGTATCGCACCTGGCTCGACGCCAATCTCGTCGCACTCGAGTCGCTCCCCGAGCCGAACGACAACGACACGCCTCCCGCTGACTGCTTCGAACACCACGAGCTGCTCAAGCTGCAGCAATCGTTTGGCTATACGATCGAGGATCTCAAAATGATCCTCGCGCCAATGGCTACCAACGGCCAGGAGCCGGTCGGCTCGATGGGCACCGACACTCCGCTCGCCGTCCTCTCGAACAGACCCCAGCCGCTTTACAACTACTTCAAGCAATTGTTCGCGCAGGTGACCAATCCGCCGATCGATCCGATTCGCGAGGAACTGGTGACCTCGACCGAAACGACAATCGGCGCCGAGGATAATCTGTTCGAAGAATCGCCGCTCCATTGCCGCCAGCTTCAACTCAAGCGGCCCATTCTCACCAACCAGGAACTTCAAAGGATCAAACGGCTGGCCGTCGACGGCCTGCGCACCGTCACGCTTCCCACGCTCTACCGCGTTGACGACGGCGAAGGCGGGCTTCGCGCCGCGCTCGACGCGCTTTGCCGCGCCGCTTCTGACGCGATCGAATCCGGCTACACGATAATCGTGCTTTCGGATCGTGGCGTAAACGCGGACTACGCCGCCATTCCGGCTCTGCTCGCGACCGGAGCCGTGCATCATCATCTGATTCGCGAAGGGACGCGCACCCGGGCCGGCCTCGTCGTCGAGTCGGGAGAACCGCGCGAGGCGATGCATTTCTGCCTGCTGGTCGGCTACGGCGCGGGCGCCGTCAATCCATACCTCGCGTACGCGACGATGGCGGGGATGATTCGCGACGGCCAGCTCCGGGACATCGACCAAGATACCGCCGTCCACAACTTCATCAAGGCCGTCTCCAAGAGCATTACGAAAGTCGCGTCCAAGATGGGAATCTCGACGACGCAGAGTTACCGCGGCGCGCAGATCTTCGAGGCGATCGGATTGGCGAAGGACGTGATCGACAAGTACTTCAGCTGGACGCCGTCGCGCGTCGCCGGCATCGGCCTCGACGCGATCGCGCGCGAGACCGCCGCGCGCCATACCTATGCGTTCAAGGTGGCCGCGAACCTCGACGGCGATCTCGATGTCGGCGGCCAGTACCAGTGGCGCCGCGCCGGCGAGTTCCACATGTACAACCCGAACACGATCGCCAGGCTGCAGCATTCCGTGCGCTCGGGAAATTACCGGCTGTTTAAGGATTACACCAGGGCGGTTGACGAGCAGAGTCGCTCACTCACCACGCTTCGCTCGCTGTTCAAGTTCAATTCCGATCGGCCGCCCGTGCCGCTCGAGGAAGTCGAGCCGGCCGCCGAGATCGTCAAGCGCTTCAAAACCGGCGCGATGTCGTTCGGATCGATCAGCAAAGAGGCGCACGAAAACCTCGCCATCGCCATGAACCGGATAGGCGGCAAGAGCAACACCGGCGAGGGCGGCGAGGACCCGGCGCGCTTCGTGCCCGATGCCAACGGCGATTGGCGCCGCAGCGCGATCAAACAGGTGGCCTCGGGACGCTTCGGCGTTACCAGTCATTACCTGGTCAACGCCGATGAACTCCAAATCAAGATGGCGCAGGGCGCCAAGCCCGGCGAGGGCGGTCAGCTTCCCGGTCACAAGATTGACGATTTCATCGCGAAGATTCGCTACTCGACACCCGGCGTGGGATTGATCTCTCCGCCCCCGCATCACGACATCTATTCGATCGAAGATCTCGCGCAGCTGATCCACGATCTCAAAAATTCCAACAATCGCGCGCGCATCGGTGTCAAGCTGGTCGCCGAGGTCGGCGTCGGCACCATCGCCGCGGGCGTTGCAAAGGCCAAAGCCGACGTCGTGCTGATTAGCGGTTACGACGGCGGCACCGGCGCGTCTCCCCTGCAATCGATCAAGCACGCGGGAGTTCCGTGGGAGCTGGGACTCGCCGAGACCCAGCAAACCCTGGTGATGAACGGTCTGCGTGGACGCATTCGCGTCGAGACCGACGGCCAGCTCAAGACCGGCCGCGACGTCGCCATCGCCGCTCTCCTCGGCGCCGAGGAATTCGGTTTCGCCAGCGCCGCGCTGGTCGCCTCGGGATGCATCATGATGCGCGTCTGCCATCTCAACACCTGCCCGGTCGGCATCGCGACGCAGGATCCGGTGCTCCGCGCGAAGTTCGCAGGCAAGCCCGAGCACGTCGTGAACTTCATGATGTTCGTCGCGGACGAACTGCGCGAATACATGGCGCAGTTGGGCTTCCGCACCGTTGCCGAAATGGTTGGCCACGTCGAATGCCTGGACGCCAATGAAGCGATCGCGCATTGGAAGGCGCGCAACGTCGATCTGGCCAATATTCTGCGTCGTCCGGACGCCGGGCCGGACGAACCGCTGCATTGTGTCGAGCTGCAGGATCACGGTCTCGGCGCCGCGCTCGACAACCAGATCATCGAGCTTGCAAAAGACGCGCTCGAGCATCGCAAGCCGGTCGAAATCCATCTTCCCATTCGCAACGTGAACCGTACCGTCGGCACGATGCTGTCGGCGGAAGTGTCGCGGCGCTTCGGCGCGGAGGGACTGCCGCCCTACACGGTTCAGATTCATCTCAAAGGTTCGGCCGGCCAGAGTTTGGGCGCGTGGCTCGCGCCGGGAATCGCGCTCCATCTCGAGGGCGACGCGAACGACTACTGCGGCAAGGGACTCTCGGGCGGATTTATCTCGGTGCGTCCGCCCCAAGAAGCGACCTTCAAGGCCGAGGACAACATCATTGTCGGCAACGTCTCGCTCTATGGCGCCACCGGCGGCGAAGCGTTCTTCCGCGGCGTAGCCGGCGAGCGATTCGCGGTGCGTAACAGCGGTGCGCACGCGGTCGTCGAGGGAGTCGGCGACCATGGATGCGAGTACATGACGCGCGGGTTGGTCGTGGTTCTAGGCAAGACCGGCCGCAACTTCGCGGCCGGCATGAGCGGCGGTGTGGCGTATGTGCTTGACGAAGACGGCTCGTTTCCGTCGCGCTGCAACACCGGGATGGTCGAGTTGGGTCCAATCGGCAATCGCGACGAACTCAAGCAGTTGCACGCGCTGATCGTACGGCACTTGCAGTACACGCAGAGCACGGTCGCACGGCGCGTCCTCGACAAGTGGGACGACTACGCTGCGAAGTTTGTAAAAGTATTGCCGACTGAGTACCGTATGGTGCTCGAACGGCAGCATCTCAACATGAATTCCGATCTCGCGCGGCTGGCCGCAGTTTAGCCGAGTGAGTAATCGACTGACTAATCAGAATTGACCTGACTCGGGAGATCACGGCTGCGATGGGCAAGATTACGGGCTTCATGGAGATCAAGCGCGAAACTCCTTCGCGGCGTCCGATCGGGGAACGCCTGAAGGATTGGCGCGAATTCGATCTCAAGATGCCCGAAGACAAACTGCGCGCGCAGGGCGCCCGCTGCATGGATTGCGGGATTCCCTTCTGCCACAAGGGCTGCCCGCTCGGGAACATCATCCCCGACTGGAACGATCTCGTTTACCGGGGCCGATGGCGCGAGGCGATCGAGCGGCTGCACGCGACCAACAACTTTCCGGAGTTCACCGGCAGAGTTTGCCCCGCGCCCTGCGAAGAAGCTTGCGTCCTCGGCATCAACGACGATCCTGTCACGATCAAGCTGATCGAGAAGAACATCATCGATCACGCCTGGGGAGAAAAATGGATCGTGCCGCAGCCGCCCGCCCGCAAGTCGGGAAAGCGCGTTGCGGTCGTGGGCTCGGGACCGTCGGGGCTGGCGTGCGCGCAGCAACTCATGCGCGCGGGACATTCGGTCACGCTCTACGAGCGCTCGGATCGCGTGGGCGGATTGCTCACTTACGGCATTCCAGACTTCAAGCTGGAAAAGTGGATCGTCAACCGGCGCGTTGAGCAAATGAAGGCCGAGGGCCTCGAGATTGTCACCAGCTGCCGCGTCGGCTTCGACATCCATGCGGACGAGATGCGCTCGAAGTACGACGCAATCGTGCTCGCGATGGGCGCGACCAAGCCGCGTGACCTGCCGATCCCGGGACGGGATCTCAAGGGAATCCATTTTGCCATGGAATTCCTGCCGCAACAGAACAAGCGTAACTTCGGCGACGCGCTCGATCCTGCCGCCGAGATCACTGCGAACGGAAAGCGCGTGGTCATTCTCGGCGGGGGCGATACGGGTTCCGATTGCCTGGGCACCTCAAATCGCCAGGGCGCGATCGTCGTGCATCAGTTCGAGCTGCTCCCGATGCCGCCTGAAAAGCGCACCGCCGAAATGCCGTGGCCCGACTGGCCGATGATCATGCGCACCTCGAGCTCGCACGAAGAGGGCGTGCAGCGCGACTGGAGCGTGAACACGAGCAAGTTCTCCGGCGAAAACGGCATCGTGAAAAAACTCCACGGCGTGCGGCTCAACTGGAAGCATGACAACGGGCGGATGGTGATGGAGCAAATTCCGGGCACCGATTTCGAGATCGAGTGCGACCTCGTGCTGCTCGCGCTCGGATTTCTCGGCCCCGAGCCCGACGGCATAATCTCGGAGCTTGGTGTCAAGCTCGACCCGCGCAGCAACGTGCAGTGCGAGAGTTACATGTCGAGCGTCCCGGGAGTTTTCGCCGCCGGAGACGCACATCGCGGGCAATCGCTGGTGGTGTGGGCGATATGGGAAGGGCGCGAAGCGGCGCGCGCGGTCGATGCCTACCTGATGGGCGAGACCTTCCTGCCCTCGAGTCCTGAACTCTGATCGCTGCATACCGTGAGCGGAGGTGGGTGCGCGAAGTAGCGCTTGATTTCGTGTAGGCTGCCATTCATCGGACAGGATTACTGAGACGCCATAGCGAGGAAGTCTGCGAGGTGGACGACCTTGACGTTCGAACCGCGGCGGCTAAGTTCGGCGGCAATCTGAAACTCGCATCCGGGATTCGCCAGCACGACGTAATCCGCGCCTGTCGCAACAATATTGTCGGCTTTGCGCCGCGCCAAGTCGCGCGCCATTGCGGGCTCGGTCAAATTGTAGGATCCGGCCGAACCGCAGCAGAGATCGGACTCCGTCATCTCGACGATCGTCACGCCCGGAATCGAGGCGAGCAATTTGCGCGGCGCTTCGCGCACCCCGAGTCCGTGCACGAGGTGACAAGCGTCGTGATAAGTGACGCGGCATCGAAATTCGTGCTTCGGACCCGCCGGTGCGTCGAGCAGCAAAGAACTCAGGTCCCGCACTTTCGAGGAAACCGCGCGCGCAGCCTCAACGAATTGCGGCTCGTCTCTGAGCAAATCACCGTATTCTGCGATTGCCACCGAGCATCCCGACGCGGCCGACACGATCGCATCGGCACCGGAGTTCTTCAGCGCGCGAACGTTCGCACGGGCAAAATCGCGGGCTCGCGATCCGTTACCCGAATGCAGATCAAGTGCTCCGCAGCATGAGGTCGGTTCGAGTTGGACGACGCGATAACCTGCGGCGGCGAGCAGACGCTCACTGTTCAGGTTTTCCGAATTCGCAAGTACTTGCGCGACGCATCCGCGATGCACGACGACCGTCGGTGCGTCGGTGCGCGGCGCGATGGTTGCTCCCCTGGCGAGCGGGCGCAAGTCGGGTTCAAGCGGCGGAAGAAGATCGAGCCAATCGTCTATCATGCGCGGCAGCACGGCTCTCAGAGCGGGTCTCAGGCCAAGGCGATCGACAAGCTTCAGCGGCGCGAGCAGCACCCGCAGACGATGCGGGTACGGGAAAATCGCGCCGACGGCGCGCCGCTTGAATCGATCGACGAAGCCGCGGCGATGATTTTGCTCGACTAATGAACGCGCACCCGCAATCAAGCGGCCGTAATGAACGCCGGACGGGCAGGCGGTCTCGCAACCGCGGCATCCGAGGCACAAATCGAAATGGCGCGCCGCGTCGTCGTCGAGGTCGATGCGGCCTTCGGCCAGCGACTTCATCAAATAGATTCGGCCGCGCGGCGAGTCCATTTCGCATCGCGTTACAACGTAGGTCGGACAAGCCTCGGCGCAGAGCCCGCAATGAACGCAGTCGAACAGCAGGTCGTAGTCGGAGACGCCGCGAGCCGGATTCAATGGTATCAGGGAGGCCGTGGCCATCAGATTCCTCCGACGAAGCATCCGGGGTTGAAGATCCCGACCGGGTCGAAGGCCGCCTTGAGCCGACGCATAAGCGCGAGCGCGCCGGCGTTGGGAGTGTCGAAGAATTCCAGCGAGTCGCGGATCGCCGGCGCGGCGGCGATCAGCCGAAGATTACCGCGCACCGAGCGCGCAACTTCACGCCACCGCGCGATGGTTTTAGCGAGAGCCTCCGCGCTGTGTTCGCCGGCCAGGATTATCTGCGCTACGCCGGAGCCGGCGTGAGCGCGAAATTCAATGTCGTTGCCGCAGGTCTCCAGCACTCGTGTGAGAGACGCGGGTGGAACCGCGATTTGAGCGGCCAGCGGGGCCGAATGGAAATCGATATCGCGCAGCAGCTCGTAACTGCTTAGAGCGCGATCGCCGTCGAGAATTTCACCGCGCGCGCCGACCAGATCGCGAATCCGCCCGGCCTGGTAGCTGACTTCCAACGGACTTCCAGAGAAACCGGCCAGAAGAAGAAACTGACTGGTAGAATTGAAGCCGGCTGCGAGGGCAGGACTGAGTATATCGAGATTACTCAATGGCAGTGCGTCATTGAGTATGCAAGCGGCGGCGAATGCGTCTGCTGCGCGCGCATAGGGAACGACCGTGAGACAGTAGTCACATGGAATGGGACGCACTTTGAACGTCGCCTCAGTTACTATTCCAAGTGTACCGAATGCCCCACCCATCAGTTTCATCAAATCATAGCCCGCGACGTTTTTGACCACGCGGCCGCCGCCGTGAACGAGGTTGCCGCCGTGACCGACGAAGCGAACTCCGATCAGGAGGTCGCGCGAGGTGCCCTCGGAAAGGCGAAGCGGTCCGGAGTGCGCGGCGCCGATTAACGAGCCGAGAGTCCTCATCCCGGGGCCGCATGGATCGACGGGGAGCCGCTGGCGGGCGCCCGCCATGGCAGCATTCAGTTTGCCGACTGTGATTCCCGACTCCGCAACAATTGTCATGTCGTCGGGTTCGTAGGCGACAATTCGCGCCAGCCGCGCCATCGAGATACCGAGCGCGACGGGCGAGCGCCGAATCCCCGCGAGCGAGCGTGCCGCGCCAATGGGCGCGATCGCAATCCGATCCGCTTCGCACATGCGGACGATCTCGCAGATTTCCTCGACGGAAGCGGGCTCGACGATCGTATCTGCGGCGCGCGCCTCAGTATCGGTTCGCGCGCGAACCCGGTCAGCACCGACGATTGAGTTGAGCCGGTTCGCCAGATTTGAAGATGTAGTGGCAGCCACGATATCCGTTGGAAGCGGCGACTATATCGGCGCCTGGCGGCGCGGCGCGGCCACCTCGACGCATGCGCCTGGCTGCGGAATCACCTTGCCGGGATTCGATCGCTCCATTGGATCGAACACGTGGCGCAGTTCCGTCATGACGCGAAGATCGTCGGGCGAGAACATCAGCGGCATCTCGCCGATTTTTTCGACGCCGATCCCATGCTCGCCGGTGAGGCTGCCGCCCATCTCGATGCAGGCCTTGAGGATTTCGCGTCCCGCGTCGATTGCCCGGCGGACCTGATCAGGTTCGCGCTCGTCGTAAAGAATGATCGGATGCAAATTGCCGTCGCCGGCGTGAAATACGTTGCCGATGCGCAACTCATAGCGACGGCTGACGTCGGCGATCACGCGCAGAATCCGCGGCAGGCAGGTTCGCGGAACGACGCCGTCCTGAGTCGCGTAGTTCGGCGCGAGGCGGCCGACCGCACCGAACGCGCGTTTGCGCGCCTTCCATAACAGTGCGCGCTCCGCTTCGTCACGCGCGAGCCTGACGCTCGACGCGCCGGCCAGGCTTGCAGTTTTCGCGACCTCATCGGCGTAGCTGGTCAGTCCAGCCTCGAGACCTTCGAGCTCGATGATCAGCACCGCGCCTGCGTCGAGAGGCAGTCCGACATTGAATGCCTCCTCGACGGCGCGAATGATGAGCTGGTCCATCATTTCGAGCGCGGCCGGCACAATTCCCGACGCGATTATCATCGACACGGCACGCGTCGCGGTGTCGGCGTCGGGAAAGGCGGCCAGGATTGTGCGATGATTTTCGGGCTCGCGCATCAGTTTGAGCGTTGCGCGCGTGACGATTCCCGCGGTGCCCTCCGCGCCGACGACGGCGCCGACCAGATCGTAGCCGCATCGCTCTTCAGCCGGTCCGCCGAGCTCGACGACCTCGCCGTCGGGCAGAACGACTTCGAGCGCGAGCACGTGATTGGTGGTCACTCCGTATTTCAAGGTATGCGGACCGCCCGAATTCTCGGCGATGTTGCCGCCGATGGTGCATGCCACCTGCGACGATGGATCGGGCGCGTAGAAATATCCTCTCGACTTGACGGCGTTGGTGACGTGCAGGTTGACCACGCCGCTCTCGGCCTCGACGCGCCGATTGTCGAAGTCGATTTCCAGAATCCGGTTCATCTTCGAAGTGCAGATCATCGCGGGCGCGTTCAACGAAAGGCATCCGCCCGAAAGGCCTGTCCCCGCACCGCGCGGAACGAAAGCAATGCCGCGGCGATGGAGCGCGGCGAGGACGGCGCTCAGCTGCGCGGTCGAGCGCGGGAGGATCAGCACGTCGGGGGCGCGCTTCTCGACGGTCCATCCGTCGCACTCGTAAACCTTCAGCTCGGTTGCGCGCGAGACGATCCCGCCGGCTCCGATAATTTCGCCAAGCTCATCGAGAAGTTTGCGGTCGATGGCACTCATCTCTGTTGCGACGGCGCGTCCAATCCCCGCAGCACTCTACCACGACCGCGAATCAGGCGCGCGAGTAATGCTTTTGCTGTTGATCGCTCGCGGTCATAATAGCAAGGTTCGATTTCAGCCCGGAATCTCGTGGGCGCCCGATTGGTGCGCGCGGAAACCCCGGGCGATTCGTTGGAAGGAGAAACACACGTGGCGGATTCATTTCCAGAACTCATGCCTGCGGCGCGGATTCTGCTCGGTCCGGGGCCATCCAACGTCAATCCGCGCGTGATGAAAGCGATGTTGTCGCCGGTCGTTGGTCACCTCGATCCGGATTTCGTGAAGGTGATGGAGAATATCAAGCGGCTGCTGCGCATCGTCTTCCGCACCAAAAACGAGATCACGTTTCCCGTCTCCGGCACCGGTTCCGCGGGGATGGAAGCCGTGATGGCGAATCTGATCGAAGACGGCGACGAGGTCGTAGTCGGTGTTAACGGCGCGTTCGGAACGCGACTAGCGGAAGTCGCATCGCGACTCGGCGCAAAGGTTCACAAGGTCGAGGCGGTTTGGGGAACGATCGTGGAACCGGCGAAAGTCGCGGCGGCGCTCAACGCGGCGAAAGATCCGAAGCTGGTCGCAGTGGTTCAGGCCGAGACTTCGACCGGGATACATCAGCCGATCGAGGAAATCGCCGATCTGGCGCATCGGCACGGCGCGATGATGGCGATCGACGCGGTAACATCGCTCGCGTGCGTGCCGGTCGAGATTGACAAGTGGGGCATCGACGCCTGTTACAGTTGCACGCAGAAAGGACTCGGCGCGCCCCCCGGGCTGGCGCCGGTGACGTTCAGCGCGCGCGCGATGGAGTCGGTGCACAAGCGCAAAACGAAGTGCCGCTCATGGTACTTCGACGTTGCGTTGATCGAGCAGTATTGGGGACCCGACAGGCTCTACCATCATACGGCGCCGATCACGATGAACTACGCGCTCTACGAGGCGCTGCGGATCGTCGTCGAGGAAGGGTTGGAAGCGCGATGGCGGCGGCATCGCATCAACGCAGCCGCGTTCCAGGCCGGAGTGCGGGCGATGGGTCTGCAGCTCGCCGCGCAGGAAGGATACCGCTTGCCGCAGCTCACGACGATCGCGGTGCCGGCGGGAATCGACGAAGCGAAGGTGCGAGCGGAATTGTTGCGGCTGTTCAATATCGAAATCGCAGCCGGACTCGGGCCGCTCAAAGGCAAGATCTGGCGCGTCGGTCTGATGGGCGAGGGTTCGCGGCGCGAAAACGTGATGCTGGCGCTGAACGCGCTCGAAGAAATCATCGGTTCGATGGGGTTCGAGATTGCGCGCGGCCGGGCGCTGACCGCTGCCGAGGATGCCTACAGTGCGGAGGGCACCGGCGCGGGCGAGCCGCCCGCGGAAGCATCATGAGGATGGTGGTAAGGTGCCTTCGCGGCCGAGCGCGAAGGCATAGTCAGTGACTATTACGAAATAGTCACTACATTAGCTACTCTTCCGAATCCTCTGCGCCGTCGTTGCCGTTGGATCCGTTGCCGTTGCCTTCGTCCTCGTCGCGCTCCGCCATCCCGGCCACGGCGCGGACGCGTTCTTCCCCCTCGAGCCTCACCATGTGAACGCCCTGCGCGTTGCGGCCTGTTATTCGCACTCCCTTGACGGCCAATCGAATCACCTTGCCGCTGTCGGTTATCAGCATCACCTGGTCGTCGATCCCGACCTGCCGGACGCTGATCACCTTGCCGGTTTTCTCGGTCACGTTCATCGTGATGACGCCCTTGCCGCCGCGATGCGTCAGGCGGTAGTCCGAGGCGGGCGTGCGCTTGCCGTAACCGAGTTCCGAAACCGTCAGCAGGGTCTCGTCGTCGCGCACGGTTGACATCGAAACGACTTCGTCCTCGAGCAGGATGACGGTTTTGCCTTCCTTGACGGTCTGCGACTCGAGTTCCATCCCGACCACGCCGCCGGTCGCGCGGCCGATCGGGCGCGCTTCTTCTTCCTTGAAGCGAATCGCCTGTCCCTCGCGCGTCGAGAGCACGATTTGCTGATTGCCGTCGGTGATTCGCACATCCACCAGCGTGTCGCCGTCTTCGAGATTGATCGCGATGATTCCGGTCGAGCGAATATTTTCGTATTCGTCGAGCGCAGTCTTTTTCACGCGGCCGCGGCGGGTAGAGAAAAAGGCGAACTTGCCCGCAATCTCGCGCGGCACGGGAATAAATGCGGACAGCGTTTCGTCATTGGCGAGGCTCAGCAGGTTGGCGATCGAGCGTCCCTTGGCTGCCCGCCCGCCCTCAGGCAGTTCGTAGGCCTTGAGCTCGTAAACCTTGCCCGCGCTGGTGAAGAACATCAGGCGATCGTGCGTCGAGACGCGCTCGAGATGTTCGACGAAATCTTCTTCGGTGGTGGTCGCGCCAATCTTGCCGCGGCCGCCGCGCTTTTGCGTGCGATAGAGCGAGAGCGGGGTGCGCTTGATGTAGCCGCCGTGCGTGACGGTGACGAGGACGTCCTCCTCGACGATCAGGTCCTCGACCGAGAACTCTCCCTCCGCTTCGATGATCTGGGTGCGGCGCGGATCGGCGAACTCTTTTTTTATTTCGTTGAGCTCGCCTGCGATCAGCTTCAACAATTCCTTCTCGTCGGCGAGAATGTTCTTGAAGCCGGCGATCAGAGCGACGGTCTCCTTGTGCTCGGTTTCGATCTTCTCGCGCTCGAGCGAAGTGAGACGGCGCAGCGTCAGATCGAGGATCGCCTGCGCCTGCAACTGTGAGAGGCCGAACTGCTTCATCAAGCCGCTGCGTGCGGTCTCGGCATCCTTCGACTTGCGGATCAGACTGATGACCGCGTCGAGATTCTTGAGCGCGGTCAGCAAGCCGTCGAGGATATGAAGCCGCGCCTCGGCTTCTCTCAGCTCGAAACGCGTGCGCCGCGTCAGCACGATCTTGCGATGCTCGAGGAACGCAACGAGCATCTGCAGAAGGTTCATCTCCTTGGGGCGACCCTCGTGGATGCCGAGCAGAATGATCCCGTAGCCCTGCTGCATCTGGGTCAGCTTGTACAGCTGGTTGAGCACGATGCGCGGCTCGGCGTCGCGCTTGAGCTCGATCACAACGCGCATCCCGTCGCGATCCGACTCGTCGCGGATGTCGCTGATCCCTTCGATCCGCTTGTCGTTGACCAGCTCGGCCATCCGCTCGATCATGCGCGACTTGTTCACCTGGTAGGGGATTTCGCGAATGATGATCGACGATCGCGAACTGCGCTTGTCGGTCTCGATCGCAGCCAGTGCGCGCATCGTGAGCGTGCCGCGACCGGTCAGATAGGCCTGGCGAATCGCCTGGCGGCCGAGCAACTGGCCGCCGGTCGGAAAATCCGGGCCGGGCACGATGTCCAAAATCGTCTCGTGCGTGATGCCCGGGTTGTCGATCAGCGCCAGCAGCGCGTCGCAAACCTCGCCGAGATTATGCGGTGGGATGTTGGTCGCCATCCCGACCGCGATGCCGTCCGAGCCGTTCACCAGCAGGTTCGGAAATTGCGCCGGCAGGATCTCGGGCTCCATGTGCGAGCCGTCGAAGTTCGGGACGAAATCGACCGTGTCCTTGTCGATATCGGCGAGCATCCGCTCGGCCAGCCGCGTCAGCCGACACTCGGTGTATCGGTACGCGGCGGGCGGGTCGCCGTCGATCGATCCAAAATTGCCCTGGCCGTCGATGAGCAGGTAGCGCAGGCTGAACGGCTGCGCCATGCGGACCAGCGAATCGTAAACCGCCATGTCGCCGTGCGGATGGTAACGAGCGAGCACTTCGCCCACCACCGCGGCGCACTTGGTGTAGCGGCGGTTCGACAGCAGGCCGGTGCGGAACATCGCGTACAGGATGCGGCGATGGACAGGTTTGAGTCCGTCGCGAATTTGCGGTAGCGCGCGTCCGATATTCACCGACATCGCGTAGTCCAGGTAGGACTGCCGCATGTCGTCTTCGATATTCAGCAGCGCGGGTTCGTTGCGATGCGGTTCGTTGCCGTTGGTTTCAGCCATTTATTCCGGGGCTCCCGCGAGTTCCGAGCGGCTCGTCAGATGTCGAGGTTGCGGACGTTGAGCGCGTTCTCCTCGATAAACTGCCGGCGCGGCTCGACCTGATCGCCCATCAACGTGGCGAAGATTTCCTCAGCTTCCTCGCGCGACGAAATCTGCACCCGCAGCATCGCCCGCGTCTCCGGGTTCATCGTGGTCTCCCAGAGCTGCCCCGGATTCATCTCGCCGAGCCCCTTGTAGCGCTGGATGTCCACGCCCTTTTGTCCCGCGCCGAGCACCGCCTCCGCCACCGCCTTGAGCGTATCGGCCGTCGATTCGCCTTCGCCAATCTTCAGTTTGAACGGCGCCTTGATTGCCTCGAGTTCCGGATCGAGCCGGCGAATCTCGCGCAGCTCTCCGCTATGCAACAGCGTCAGATCGACCACCGTTGGCGGCGTCGCGCCGTTTTGCGAATGGCTGAACACCGCGCGCCAATGCGCTTCGCCGTCGGGCTCGAGCTTGTAAACCAGGTTGTCGTTCTTCGAGTCCTTGGCGATCGCCTCGGCCATCTGCTTCGCTGCTTTCTCGGATTCAAAACTCTCGTCATCGATCGTCTTGCCGGCCGCCAGCTTGGCGAGCGACGCGATGATCGAGCGCTCCTTCGAACGCCGCTCCAGCGCCTCGAACATCTTTTCGAAGAACAGCGCCTTGCGCACAATTGTCTTCAACGCCGCGCCCCTGAACTCGCGCGCGTCCTTGCCCTTGCCGGCTTCGAACGTCACCGCCTCGGCGCCGAGATCGGTCAGATAATCTTCCAGCGCCGTTTCATCCTTGAGATAGCGTTCGGTCTTGCCCTTCTTCGCGCGGAACAGCGGCGGCTGCGCGACGTATAGATAGCCATTCTCGATAATCTCGATGAACTGGCGGAAAAAAAACGTCAGCAGCAGCGTGCGGATGTGCGAGCCGTCCACGTCCGCGTCGGTCATGATCACGATCGTGTGATAGCGCAGCTTGCTTAGGTCCTTGTCCTCGCCGATTCCCATTCCGAGCGCCGTAATCAGGATGCGCAACTCCTGCGACGACAGCATTTTGTCGATGCGCGCGCGCTCGACGTTCAATATTTTGCCGCGCAGCGGCAGGATCGCCTGCGTTTTGCGATCGCGGCCCTCTTTGGCGGTCCCGCCTGCCGATGCGCCCTCGACCAGGTACAACTCGCTGCGCGCCGGGTCGCGCTCCTGGCAGTCCGCGAGTTTGCCGGGCAGCGAGCCCGAATCGAGCGCGCCCTTGCGCCGCACCAGCTCCTTGGCTTTGCGCGCGGCCTCGCGCGCGGTGGCAGCCTCGACCGCGCGAGCCACGATCTTCTTCGCCACCGGCGGCGTCTTCTCCAGGAAATCGCCGAGCTTCTCGTTCACCAGCCCCGTAACGATTCCTTCGACCTCGGAGTTGCCGAGCTTGGTCTTGGTCTGGCCCTCGAACTGCGGCTCGGCGATTTTTATGCTGACGATCGCGGCGAGACCCTCGCGCGTGTCGTCGCCCTCCAGCCGCATATCCTTATTCTTGAAGAGATTGTTCTTGATTGCGTAATTGTTGATCGTTCGCGTCAGCGCCGACTTGAGTCCCGACAGATGGGTCCCGCCCTCGGCGGTGTGAATGTTGTTGGCGTAGGTGAAAATCACCTCGTGGATCGCGTCGGTCCATTGCAGCGCGACTTCGACATCGACGCCCTCGCGCACGCCCTTGAAGAAAATCACGTCGTGAATCGCTTCGTTGCTCTTGCTCAGCGTCGCGACGTACTCGGCAATTCCGCCCTCGTAGTGGAACTCTTCCGCTTTGTTGGTTCGCTCGTCGCGCAGCCTGATCCGCAGTCCCGCGTTGAGGTACGCCATCTCGCGCAGGTAACGCGCGATGATTTCGTACTTGAACTTTATCTCGGGAAATATCTTCGAGTCGGGCGAGAAGGTGGTCTTGGTGCCCTTGCTGTTGGTCGCGCCGCGCTCTTCGACCTTCGTTTTCGGAAGCCCGCGCTCGTAACGTTGAAAATAAATTTTGCCGTTCTTGTGAACTTCGACTTCGAACTCGTCGCTGAGCGCGTTGACCACCGACGCGCCCACCCCATGCAGTCCACCCGAAACTTTGTAGGCGGTCTTTTCGAACTTGCCGCCGGCGTGAAGCATCGTGTGCACGACTTCCAGCGCCGAGCGCTTTTCCGTCGGATGCATATCGACCGGGATCCCGCGGCCGTTGTCCTCCACCGAAATCCGATCGTCGCTGAGAATTACGACGTTGATCTCCGTGCAGAAACCGGCCAGCGCCTCGTCAACCGAGTTGTCCACGATCTCGGTGACGAGATGATGCAATCCCCGCTCGGCCGTGTCGCCGATGTACATCCCGGGACGTTTGCGAACTGCTTCGAGTCCTTCCAGTACCTTGATGGACTCGGCGCCATAGCCGTCGGACGATTGTTTATTTGGCATAGAAAAGGACGAGCGATGAACTACCTTTCCGCATCCCCACCACCTGTTAAAATACTATTCGTCTGCGGGATAAAAGTAAAGGAACAACCGACCGTCCGATGAGTTAATCAAACACTATTTGAGTTATGCGCCCATGGATAGGAAAGCATCCAATCAGTGGGCGTTTTTCAACCCATCGACACGACGCAATAAGGGCCTTTTTGGAAAAGCGGGCCGTGCCGAGAACAGAACATTATTTTGCGAAAATGATACGCACACAAACCGACTCCGTGAAGCAGTGAAAAGTGAAAAAAATGAAAAAGTGAAAAAGTGAAAAAATGAAAAGGGAAATCGCCCGCGTTCAATCGACCTGGCGCAGCTCGATCAGCATCTCCTGCGGGCCGATATAGCCGGCCTTGCGCTCCTGCACCTTGCCCGTCGAGTCGATAATCACCGTCGTCGGCACGCCCTGGATTTCGAACTTGCTGGTCAGCGCTTCGGTGGCCTTGTCCTGCGCCGTCAGATTCGCCTTCATCCGCACGAAGCGCTTTGCCTCGCTGACCACGGATGGATCGACAAAGGTCGAATGCTCCATCTCGCGGCATGGGATGCACCAGTCGGCGCTGAAATCGATCAGCACGGGCTTGCGCGCTTCGGCCGCCGACGCGAGCCGCTCGGGGTTGAACGGCTCGAAGCGAAGCTTCTCCGGCGCGTGGCGCGGATAGAGCATGATCGCGAGCGCTCCCACCGCAGCTATTCCCAGCGCTGACCTCAGCACCAGGAACGGTCGCCAGCTTCTCCCCTCGCGCGAAATGAAGCCGAGATAAATCCCCACACCGGCCGCGTAATACGGCAGAATTCGAGTCATCAGGTTGTTCGGGATGACCGGATCGAGAAAGTAGAGCGCGAGTCCGACCAGCACGAACCCGAAAAGATGCTCGACCCAGGCAAGCCATTCGCCCGAACGCGGCAGCCGGCGGATATGCCCGGCCGCCATCGCCAGCCCGATATATGGAACGCCAAGTCCGATCGCCAGTGTGAAGAACAGCGCAAAACCGAAAAGCGCGTTCCCGCTTCTCTCCACCATCAGCAGCAAGCCCAGCACGATCGGGCCGATGCATGGCGCCGCCACCACGCCCATCCCCAGACCCATCAGGAACGCGCCCGCGTATCCGGGGTGGGCCGCGCCCGCCCGCTGCACCATCCAGTTCGGCGGCTGCAAGACGAACAAACCGAAGCACGACGCCGCCAGCGCCAGCAGCATCATGGACAGCGCGACGAGCACCAACGGATTGCGCATCGCAGCGCCGAACAATCCGCCCGACATGGCGACGGCGACGCCCACCGCCGAGAACATCAGCGCGATGCCGAGCACGAAAAATATCGCCAGAAACATCACGCGGCGATGGCCTCCGCCCTGGCTGCCGAAATACGCGATCGTCACGCCGATCAGCGGATAGACGCACGGCGTCAGATTCAACGCGAGGCCGCCAAGAAATACCGCGAGGAAGCCGAGGAACCATCCATGATTGGCGAAGATGTCCGCGACCGCGCCGCCGGAATCATCGCCGCCGCCGATACCGCCGCTCTTCGCGCCTCCCGTGCCTATCGCCCCCAGCGCTCCCGCCGCCGCGCCCGGAGCCGCCAGCGCGACCGTTGTGCTGACCGACGCCGGCCGCAGGCATTCGTTGTTGTTGCAACCCTGGTAGTCGATGGTAACCGTGAGCGCGTCGCCCGGCTTCGGCGCGAAGTTGGCAGCCGCCTTGAGCGGCGCCTCAAACTTGATATCGCCTCCGAACACCGAGATTTTCTCGCCACCAGCCGCGACGTCGAGCGCCATCGTTTGCGCGGGCGGATACTTGACTGCGCCCGGCGTTACGCTGGTCGGGCCGCTGACCTCGAGCTTGGTCGGGATGTAATCCTCGCTGAGCGGCTTGTCGGAATTGATATGCCATCCCGCGATCACCTGCGCGGCGACTTTGAGCGTGCTGGCGCCGCCGGCCCGAAGCGGAGGATCGATCGTGGCGGAGGTGATCTTTACGAGTTCATTCGCCTTCGGATTAGCATGCGCCGCCGGCGCGAAAATCAACCAGGCGAGCGCAAATACTGCCGATACGATCGAGGCCCGCCAGAACGGACGAGCCTTTGTACCGTGGGTGAACAATCGGGATTCGCGCGAGATCATTTGTCAGTAGTTAGAGCGTCATCGGCGCAACTCTGGTTCCATCCGCGCAGTCCGCCGCTACTTAGCGGCGGCGCTCTGTTTGCCGTTGGTTGAAAGCGGAACCGATCCCACGACCTCCAATCCGTAGCCCGGCAGATTGGCAAGCCGCGGCGTCGCATCGGACATGATAATCATCTTGCGCACACCCACGTCGCGGAGAATCTGCGCGCCGATTCCGTAATCGCGGAAATCTGCCTCGGGCGCGTTGACCCGCGTAGTTGCACGGCGCGCCGGGCGCCCGCCCTCAAAATCCGACGCCAGTGCGTTGGACTCGCGCTTGAGGTACAACAGCACGCCCTCGCCGGCCGCCGAGATTCGTTCCATCGCGGAGCGCAGCAGGTTGCGGGTGTTGCGAACGGAGTAGCCGAACACGTCGCCCGGCAGATACTCGCGATGCGCCCGAACCAGAATCGGCTTGGCCGGATCCACCTTGCCCATCACCAGCACCAGGTGCTCGGTGTGATCGATCAGGTTGCGATAGACGATCGCGCTGAACTCGCCGAACGCGGTCGGCAGCTTCGCTTGCGCGATCCGCTGGACCATCGTCTCGTTGCGCAGCCGGTACTCGATGATGTCCGCGACCGTGACAATCTTGAGCCCGTGCACTTTGGCGAACTCGACCAGGTCGTCGCGCCGCGCCATCGTGCCGTCTTCCTTCAGAATCTCGCAGATGACGCCCGCCGGCTTGAGTCCCGCCAGCCGCGCGAGGTCAACCGCGCCTTCGGTCTGCCCCGTGCGCACCAGCACGCCGCCGTCGCGCGCGCGCAGCGGATAGACGTAGCCGGGCGTGATGAACTCGGCGCCGCTGGCGTCCTCGCGCACCGCCTGCAAAATCGTGGTCGCGCGATCCTGCGCCGAGATTCCCGACCCCGACGCTCGCCGCGCGGTGATCGCCGTCGTGAACGCCGTCCCGAGCGGCGCCTGGTTGTCGCCAACCATCATGCTGAGCCCGAGTCTGTCTATTCGCTCCGCCGACATCGGCAGGCAGATGAGCCCGCGCCCGAACCTGGCCATGAAGTTGACCGCCTCGGGGGTGACTTTTTCGGCCGCCATGCACAAATCGCCCTCATTCTCCCGCTGTTCGTCATCCATCAGGATGATCATGTGGCCGCGGCGGGTTTCATCGAGTGCTTCCTCGATCGAAATGAACGGCGCGGGGGCTTTCTTGCGGGGACTTATCTCACCAAACATTTGTGCGGCTCTCGATAAACTCTTACTCAACTATATACCGCCAGCAAGCATCCTCGAAGCCTGCGCGATGCTATCTTGGGCGGCGTGGCGGTGGAAATTACTACGGCGGTCCTGCTGGCTGCCGGGCGCGGCAAACGCCTGGGCGCTCTGACCGCCGAGACTCCGAAAACACTGCTCGATGTCGCCGGTTCACCGCTGATTACGCATATCGCCGACGCGCTCGCAGGGGCAGGACTGACGCACTTCATCGTCGTGGTGGGCTACCTGTCGGAGCAAATCGAGGGATGGGCGAAAACCTGGCAGCGCGAAAATCCGGGAATCAAAATCATAACCGTCAGGCAGCCGCAATTGAACGGGACCGGCGGCGCGATGCTTGCGGCCAGCGCGCATCTTGCAGGCCTGCCGCGCTTTGTCTTCGGATGGAGCGATATTCTGATGGACCGCGCGAACTACCCGCGCTTCGTTCATCACGCGCGGATCGACGAGTACGATTTGATGCTCGCGGTGAATCGCGTCAAGGATCCGTTCCGCGGCGCCGCCGTCTATGTGACCCCGCACATGATGGTCGAGCGCCTCGACGAAAAACCGGCGCCCGGAACCGCCAGGACCGAATGGAACAACGCGGGGCTTTTCGCAAGCAGCCAGGTAATTTTCGACTACCTCGCGCGGCTCGAACCGTCGGTGCGCGGCGAACTCGAACTGCCCGGTGCAATCGCGCAAATGATCGCCGACGGCCGCGTCGTGCGCGCGCTTGATATGCGTGGATTCTGGAGCGACGTCGGCACGCCCGAAGACCTCGAGGCGGCGCGCGCCTGGTTCAAGCCAAAGAGGAAGCGGCGATGAGTATCCCCGACGGATGGGACGCCGGAGAGTTGGCGCGCGCTGCCTGCCTCGCCGCTCGAGTCCGCGCCGGTGGCGACGCGCGAATCTTCGCGGCCCGCGCGCCCGGCCGCGTCAATCTAATCGGCGAGCACACGGACTACAGCGGCCTGCCCGTGCTGCCGGTCGCGATCGATCGATCCACAATCGTCGTCGCCGCCGCCATCACGGCAGCCGAAATCGAACTGGCGAACGCCGACCCCGGCTGGTCCTCGCGCCATTTTACAATCGCACGACAGATCCCATCATACGAAACCGGCGATTGGGCGAACTACGTGAAGGCCGCGATCCAGGGAGTGATCGATCACTTCTCTGCGCGCGGCATCTTCACTGAAGATTTGCGGGGCGCATCGATGGTCGTCGATGGCCGCGTGCCGCCCGCCGCGGGGCTGTCGTCATCGGCCGCGCTCACGGTTTCGACCGCGATGGCATTCATGGCGGTCAACGAACTCGAACTCGACCCGATCGAAACCGCGACGATGGTTGCGCGCAGCGAATGGTACGTCGGGACGCGGGCGGGCGGGATGGACCAGGCGGCGTCGATTCTCGGCCGTCGCGACCATGCGCTGTTTATCGAGTTCGACCCGATCCGCGTGCGCGCGGTGAAGATGCCGGCGAACGCCGCGCTGGTCGTGGCGGATAGCCGGGAAATCGCGGACAAGTCGGGGATGGTGCGCGCGCAATACAATCGGCGGGTCGTCGAATGCGCGCTGGCGGCGCGAATTCTCGGGCGTGCGCTCGAGCTCGACGGCGTGACGATCCTTGGCGACGTGGTTCGCGCATCACCCGGATGGAACGCGGCGGAACTCGTCGAGAAACTCGCGGCAGCCGCGCCCGCGCGGCTCGGCGCAGATCTGAAAGAGGCGGCGAGCATCCTGGGAGTTTCGCAGCCGGCGCTCGACGCAGAGTTGCTCGGCCGGGGGCCGACTCGGATCGCTCTGGATTCGAGCCGCCCGCTGGAAATTCTGAAACGTGCGCGGCATGTCTTGGGCGAGACCGAGCGGGTGATTCGTGCGGCGGAGGTGCTCGAGGCGGGCCGCCTCGATGAAATGGGGAAGCTGATGAATGCGTCGCATCAGAGTCTCGCAGATGACTTCGAATGCAGCACGGAGCGGCTCGACGCCATCGTGGAATGCGCACGGCGCGGCGGCGCGCTCGGCGCGCGGCTGACGGGCGCGGGCTTCGGCGGTTCGATTGTTGCGCTGTGCGACGTGGCGAGCGCGGACGCGGTGATTGAATCGATCGATCGCGGATATTACGCGAAGCTGGACCCCGGCGCGCCAAGTGAAAAAAGTGAAAAAACTGAAAATTTCAGAGCCGTGTTGCACGCGGGCGCGGGCGCGAGCGTGATCGATTTACCAACGGCTTAACGCTTGAGGCGCAGGATGCGCGCGGAGTGCGGCGGGATATCGATCGTATCGAAGATTTCAGTTTTCTCGTTGTGGGCCAGATCCAGCGCTACCATTTCGCCTCCGCCCAGCTTCAGGTCGGACATTTGCACTCTTGCGGGCGAGTCGCCGCGATTCAGGAGCATCGCGATCGCGCCGCCGGTGGCGGTTTCAGTGATCAGGCCGCGCACGTCGCCGGTGGCCATCAGATCGAGCGCGAGTACCGGTTCGCGCGCCGCGTTGGAATCGATCTCGGCGGCGATTTGCGCGACGGCGCGAAACAGTTTTCCCGCCTCGGCGTCAAGCAGGCTCATGTCGTCGGAGATTAGGAGCATCCCGCCGCTGGCGGCGATGGTCGCGGCCAGCGCTGCGCGCTCGTCGGCGCTGAGGCTGGTTTCGCGCGCCCGCAGCATCAGGCAGTCAGGGTCGTTCAGCCACAGGCGGCGATGCATGAAGCTGCGCGCGATGATCGCGTCGAGCGCATAGACGGTTGACGGGTCGCCCGCTCCGGAAGCGGTCGAGCCCCAGAACGGGGAAACGTCGGGGCCGATGCGCATCCCGTCCACGACGCCGATCGCCTGGCCAATCGGGCAGCCGCATCCGAGGATGAAGGCGTCATCGCCGGCGCCGGCGCGAATCGCCTCGAGGCCGTGGCGCAAGGTCTCGCCGCGCGTGAGACCTGGATCGCGGCGCCGGCCGGGCGAGGCGGCGGCGTAGAGAAAATCGAGTTTCAAATACGAGAAGCCGAAGTCGCGGGTAAGCTTGGCGAACAGATGGCGGAGGTGCGCGAGAAACGCCGGGTTGCTTGGGTCGAGCGCGTACGCGAATGGGTCGTCGCTGGTGGTCCAGTTCGGGTTGTAGCCGGCGCGAACCGGTTCGCCGGTCTCCTCGTGAATGATGAACCAGTCGGGATGATCGATCATCAGGCGCGCGTCGCGGGCGGCAAGAAAGGGCGCGGTCCAGATGCCGGCTTTGAAGCCGGCGGCGCGAATTTCGCCGGCGATTTTTTTGAGTCCCCCCGGAAACTTGGCGTTGGTCGTATCCCAGTCGCCAAGCGCCGACTGAAAGCCGTCGTCGAGTTGAATCAGGTCGAGTGGAAACTCCGAGCGCATCGCTTCGAGCGACTTGATGTTGGCGCGGAGCGCGTCCTCGGTGATCTCGTGAAAGTAGTGGTACCAGGAGCACCATCCGCGCTGAAACGGCGCGCCGACCCGCGCGTTCATCCATCGCCCGGCCGCGTCGGCCCATCGCGCGGCCAGACGCGCGGCGGACTCATCGGCGGTGGCGATGAACAGCGGATCGAGTTCGCGATGCGCGCCCGGCGCGAGAGTTACATCGTCGAGGATCGCGCGTGCGATTATTTTTTCAGGGCTCGACACGGTGAGGGTCGAGAGCGAAGTAGCGGCTCCGATGAATCCGGCCAGGACGCGCTCCCCGGCAGATAGACTCTCGACGATTGTGAAAAGCTCGGAGGTATCCGCCTCGGGGAATTCAGGCGGGCGAGTCGATTCACTCTGATGATTGACGCGAATGACGAAATGGGCAGCGTCGCGCGGATGGTTTTTTTGCGACGCGCGTACGTCGCATCCGTCCGAGGCGCTCCATGACTGGTATCCGTGCTTGAAGAACCGGGCTGGTGCGGACGGCGCGAAACCGGTTGAGACTTCGAAGATTGCAGACGTGAGCCGAATCGGATCGGCGCCGCGATTGGCGACGGTCGCGCGCACGATCGCGCCGCCGAGTGCGTGTTCGAGGCGGGCAGAGATGGCGAGGCCGTCGCGGATGGCGCTCGATTCGCGCGCGCCGGATGGCGCATCGAGATCGTGCGCGCGCGTGTGGCCGGCGGCGTCGATGAAGCGGAGTTCGATTCGCGACAGGAGTGCGTTCGTCACGTGGTGAGAGTTGCAAAGAGACGAGATCGCGGCAAGGCAGGGGTGACCCCTGCACCCAATGTTAAAACAAATGAGATGCGCAAAGATCTACAGCCATCCGAGCGAGCCAAAGACAATTGCGAGCAAGAGGGAAACGGAGGCCAATCCACCCACGATGCTCCATCGCTTCGTTTCAGTTTCAGCGTCATGCGCCCACGCAGCGACCGCGAAAAACCAGGCGTATCCGAAGATGACAATCAAGATCAGTCCCGCGCCAAGATTCCAAAAGGGCCAGTACCAGTTCAGGTAGCCCCATCGATTCAGCACGACTTCCAGGATCACCGATGCGACCGATTGTCCGACGATCAACACCAATCGGCTGTTCAAGCCGAGTATTTTCGCGCGCGGATTTGCCGGCAGCAGCTTCGCAAACGCCATCCCGTAGATCAAAAACAACAGCGTGGTTTCGGCGTTGAGCCCGACCAGGATCTGATATGAGGTGTGCCCGGTCTCGACCCATAACGGCGCGCGTCCGCTCCAAAACAAAATCGCCGAATTGACCAGTTCGTTAATCCAGTCGGCAAACCAAAGCGCCAGCCCCGCCGCGATCACGTTCCATCGCCGCGCCATGATCTCGCCCGAATAGATGAACAAGGTCAGGATTAGCAGGTACACGATTGTCCAGTCGAAATTGGCGGAAATTCGCAGGACGGCGAGCGCCGCGCGTGTCGGGTCGGTCATATTCTCAGACCTCCTGCCTGGAATGTACTTGACGGCGCAAGACGCGCGACAGGAGTGCGTTCGTCACGTGGTGAGAGTTGCAAAGAGACGAGATCGCGGCAAGCGGCCGGGGGTGGCTTGCGCGGGAGCGGGGCGGTCTTTGATAATCTAGCCGCCGTGCCGAGACATTCGCGAAAACATAAGGACGCAGATATCGACGCGCGTGCGGAGGCCGTCCGCGCACTCCCGCCGATCGACGAATGCCTCCGGGCCGCCCAGGCCAATCCCGCTCTCGCCGGATTCAGCCGCATCTACCTCAAACTGATGGTGCAGCGGGCGCAGGCGGAATTTCGCGCCGCGATTCTTTCGGGACGCGACACGCAGCGGCGCGATCGGGCCGCGATGGTCGATGCGGTGGCGCGCGCGGTCGCGCGCGCCGTCGCTGCCGACGAGCCGCGCCTTGGGCCGGTGGTGAACGCGACGGGAGTCGTGCTGCATACGAATCTCGGCCGCGCGATCCTGGCGGAATCGGCGATCGAGGCGGTCGAGATGGCGGCGCGATCTGCGGTCAACCTGGAATACGATCTCGAGACCGGCGCGCGCGGCGACCGGGATACGATCGTCGAGGACGAGATTTGCGCGCTTACGGGGGCCGAGGCGGCGACCGTGGTAAACAACAACGCTGCGGCGGTTGTGCTCGCGCTTAACTCGCTCGCCGACGGGCGCGAAGTAATAGTATCGCGCGGCGAGATGATCGAGATTGGCGGATCGTTTCGATTGCCCGACGTGATGGCGAAAAGCGGCGCGATAATCCGCGAAGTCGGGACCACCAATCGGACCCATCCGGGGGATTACGCCGATGCGATCGGTCCGGAAACGGCCCTCCTGCTGAAGGTGCATCCGTCGAACTACCGCGTGGTCGGCTTCACCAGCGAAGTGACGCTGGAAGAGCTGGTCGAAATCGGGCGCGCGCGCGGAATCGACGTGATGGAGGATCTCGGCGCGGGGGCGATTGTCGATCTGACGGATTTCGCAGTCCCGCGCGAACCTTTGGTGCGCGAGCGAATTGCGGCGGGCGCTGCGATTGTCACGTTCTCGGGCGACAAGCTGCTGGGCGGTCCCCAGGCGGGCGTGATTGCCGGGCAACGCGGGCCGATCGAACGAATCAAGCGCAATCCCCTGAAGCGGGCGCTCCGATGCGACAAGCTGACAATTGCGGCGCTCGAGGCGACTCTTCGGCTGTATCTTCGCTCGGGCGACCTCGGTGAGGAGCTGCCGACGATCCGACTCCTGGGGCGGCGTGCAAGTGAGATTGGCGTAATCGCGCCGCGCGCGCGGGAGATAGTGGCGGAGCGGCTGGGCGGAGATTACGTGGTCGAAATAGTCGATGCGGCTTCGCAGGTCGGCTCGGGCGCGATGCCGGTCGAGGAATTGAAGTCGGTTGCGCTTCGCGTGAGCCATCCGGAGAAATCCGCCGATGCGATCGCGGCGATGTTTCGCCGCGCGCGAATTATCGGGCGGGTGGTCGATGATTCGTTCCGTCTCGATTTGCGCACGATTGAGGATCCGGCGGTCTTCGCGGTGAAGCTGGAAACTGACTAGGATTATAAAAGTTCGAGCGCCAGGCGGGTTGAACGCAATGAAATTCGGAATATTTTTGTATCAGACGTCGCCCAACGCTATCGCGGCGGTCGCTCGCAAAGCCGAGGAGAGCGGTTTCGAATCAATCTGGATACCGGACATATTATTTTGCCCGTAACCTACCGCTCGCCGTATCCGTATTCATCCAGTGGCAGGATGAGTGCGCCGCCGGAGACGCCGCTGCACGATCCGATGCCGGCGCTGGCGTTCGTCGCCGAGGTAATCGCCAGGCAGTGATCGCGAGCGGACAGTATTACGGTGCGAGCTTTGCGCAGCCTGTTGGCGTGTCGCAATTCGCGCGGATATCATCGAAACTTGCGCCGGAGGAGCGCTTACCAAGATGAAAAGGTGCCCGCGCTGCGAAAAAACCTTCCCCGACTCGGAAACCTTTTGCGAAGCTGACGGAACCGCGCTGGTGCAGGCGGGTCCCGCCTTTGCCGAAGGGGCGGCCGCCACCGGCGCGGGCGAATTCGGCGAGCAAATCGAATGCCCGGTATGCGGCGGCAAGGCGCAGCCGGGGGAACTGATCTGCAACTTCTGCGGCGCGCGGCTCGGGGTGGAATCGGCGGCGCCGTCGTACACACCGCCGTCGTCGGCGCCGCCGCGGGGCCGGACGACGGTTCGGCGCGATGCGTCGCCGTCGATGCGCATCACGGGCAGGATGCCGGACGGCGACAACGACCGCGAAGAAGAAGGCCGCCGGCGGTTCGGCTTCGTTTGGTACTTGATCGCGGCGATAGTCGCGCTGGGGGGCGGCGCGTGGCTCGCGCTTCATCTCAGCACCAAGCCCGCGCAGGCCCCGGTGGCGAACGCGTCGCCGGCGGCGGTCGCGTCGCCGGCGGTGGTCGCGTCGGTGACAGCGCCGGCGCCCAGTGGGCTGTTGGTGGCGTTGTCGAAGGCGATGGGGGTGCAGGTGACGGGGGAATCGGCGGCGGCGCCCGAGCGCAATCAGGAAGCGGCGCGAAAATTTTTCGAAGATCACAAGGACGGATTGCTGGAGAGCTATTCGCATGCGGTCGCCGGTGACAGCACGCTGCGAGATGGGATGGTGGTGCGGATCAGGGTGCTGCCCAACGGCAACGTGGACGCGGCGTCGGTGCGGACCTCGACCAATCCGAATCCGGCCTTCGACGCGGAAGTAGTGAAGGACGTTTCGGCGTGGAATTTTGCGCCGCTGAGCGGCGGCCAGGTCGAGATCGATTATCCGATAATTTTCACCAACGATCCCACGACCAAGGACGCGCTCGAGTCGCAACTGAGCTCGAAGGTGGCGGGACTGAGTCCGACCGAGGCGCCGGAATTCGCCAGCGCGTTGCCGTCGCCGGCCGCGTCGGAAGCGGCGAGTGCTCCCTCGCCGGCGCCAATCGAGACGCCGGCGATGGCGGTCGCGCCGGCGCCCGCGCCGCGCAAGCATCATCACGTGGCGAGCCGCGCGCCCAAGCCCGCGCCGCTGACCTTGCAGCAGAGCGTCAAGCAGGTGCTGGGGTCGAATCCGAGGACGCGCCGCGTGGACTGTTACACCAGCGGCAGCGCGGTGACGATTTTCGGCAAGGTGTTCGACGCCGACGCCAAGCGGTACACGGAAAAAATCGTGCGGCAAGTACCGGGGGTCGGCAACGTGATCGATTCGCTGACGACGGACACGGCCGATTGGGCAGCGCGCCAGGCTGCGATCGCGTCGCAGCTTTATGCCGCCGGCTTAACCGGCGTGACGGTGAAGGTGATCGGCCACGACGCGTACCTTGATGGCACGGTCAAGAGCGATGCGCAGAAGCAGCAGGCAGTGACGATCACCCAGAGCGCGTCGCCGGTGCACGTGCGGGGCAATATCATCAGAGTCCTGCCCGGAAACATGTTCGGATTCTGACCTGCGGTCTCTGACGATGCCGCCGGGCGTGATTAATCCTGCGCCGCGTGTTAGTATTGACACGGTGCGTGCCGCACGCTTATATGGCGGAAAGAGCGGAGCAAGGACGCTCCCACCAGGAGGAATTTATTTCCATGGCTGATGCAGCACCGACGACACCTAAGGAAATCTTTGCGGCGATGCCCGGTCGCTTCAACAAGGACGCGGCGAAGGGTTTGACTGCGACGTACCAGTTCGACCTCTCGGGCGATAACGGCGGCAAGTGGCACGTAGTCATCGCCGACCAAACGTGCACGGTCAAAGAAGGACCGGCCGCTTCGCCGAGCATCACGATTTCGATGACGGCGCAGGACTATGTTGACATGACGAGCGGCAAGCTCAACGGGCAGGTCGCCTTCATGAGCGGCAAACTGCGAGTCGCAGGCGACATGGGCCTCGCGCTCCGCATGCAGAGTTTGTTTGCCTAAACCACCAATCCCAGATCCGAATGAATTGAACGCCGGCCGGAGCCAAAACCAGGCCCGGCCGGCGGAAAATCCGCCTGCAAAGTATCCCGCATAAAATCATCCCAAGCCGAAACGCGCCGATAAAACTCAGATTCGGTACGCAGTCGATAGACAATCTTATCCACTGATTAACGACCCCAGGCTGCCGCGAGCGCGAGCGCCGATTAGTGTCAGTACATCAATTTCGGAAACTAAAATCCTGTTTCTTAAACGTTCCCAAGCAAGGAGGACAAATCCACGTCACAAGAAGAAAGAACACAAATGAGTTCCGCGGAGTTTGAGGGCGACCTCGACAAGGAAAGCGGAGAATCGACCGAGAACGGCCAGGACAACGAATCGCTGACCTCAAAACTGTCGAAGGAGCTCAGCAACTGGCGGCGCAATCGCACCTCGTCGCAGCCACGGCATTCTGACGGACCGGGTCAGAACTTTCAGTCAGAGCCGGCTCGCACGATCAAGGTCCGCGGTCACGAGACTTTGGTCGTTCGCAAACCGAAGCTGGCCGGCAAGCCCCCCACCAATATGAATCACACACCAAATAATCAGTAGTCAGTTTTTCACTTGTCCGCGGATGTGTGGTGGGGCGTGCGCAGGGGTCAGGAGCGGAAGATTTCGACAGGCATCTCTCGCGACGCTTGCCGGGCCGGATAGACGGTCGCGAGCAGGCACAGAAGCATCGAGGCGAGCGCGACGGCGGCGAAGTTCCACGGATCGACGGCGATCGGCAGCGTCGAGATGCCGTAAATTTCACGCGGGATGTGAATGAACTGGTAACGCGCCAGCGCGAAGCATCCGGTGGCGCCGAGGATCAATCCGGCCGCGGTTCCAGCCGCGCCGACGATCAATCCCTTCATCACGAAAATCAGGCGCACGTCGCGCCGCGTCGCACCCATCGCGATCAGCACGGCGATGTCCTTGCGCTTCTCCATCACGACCATGATCAGCGTCGCGACCAGGTTGAACGCCGCGACCCCGATGAGCATCACGAGCACGAGTGCATAGACGCGCTTGAGCAGTTCGAAGCCGGCGGCGGCAGATTCGTTAAACTCGATCCAGTTGCGCACCCGGTACGGGCTCGCAAACAGTTTGCGCATCGCGTCGGTCACTGCGTCGGTCTGGTCGAGATTGGTCAGATGGATATCGATGCCGTCCACTCGTCCGGTGCGGCCGAAGAAATCCTGGGCGTGCACGAGATCCATGAAGACCATGTTGCTATCGACGAAGTTCATTCCGGAGTCGAAGATCGCGCCGATCGCGAATTGACCGCTCTTGGTTGAGAGCGATCCATCGGGCGAAATAATCGGCGCAACCATCCGAACCGCGTCGCCGGGTTTGGCCTTGAGTTTTTTCGCAAGGCTGACTCCGATGGCGAGGCCACCTGCCGTAGCCGCGGGCTGCGCGCCGCTGCCTGGGATCGCGTAGCTTCGCGAGAGATCGTCGAGACCGCCGGCGGTCATGTAGCGGCCCCATTGCGCGCGCACGACGGGATTGTTCGGCTCGACGCCGCGCACGATGACGCCGCCGATTCCGCGTCCCGAACTCAGCATCGCCTGGCCCACGATGTACGCGTCGGAGCCGTTGACGCCTGCCACGCCGGCGACCTTCTTCTCGATGTCGGCGTAGTTGTCGATCGATCCTTGCGAATTGAGTATCTGGACCTGCGGGCTGAGGCTGAGCACGCGTTCTTTGAGGCTTTGCTCGAAGCCGCCCATCACGGAGAGTGTCACGGTGAGCGCGGCGACGCCGATCATCACGCCGACCGCGGTAAAGATGGTCGTGATCGAGATGAAGGCGTCTTTGCGGCGGGCGCGCAGATAGCGGAGCGCAATTTTGAGTTCGTATCGCACGACGGACTGCGCAACGAGCTCAGAATATCACGTTTTCGTTTTTCAGCTGCTCGATCTCATCGGCGCTGAGCGAGAGCATCTCGCGAAAGACTTCGTCGTTGTCCTGGCCGAGAATCGGCGCGGCCGAGCGAAGCGTGCCGGGGGTGCGGCTCATGCGATGCTCGAGTCCCTCGTACGGCGACGGGCCCATCTCCTTGTGCTCGAGCCAATGCCAGAAGCCGAACGCCTCGAGGTTGTCGTCCTGATGGATATCGACGCAGTTCTCGACCGGATAGGCGGCAACTCCGGCGGCCTGCAACTTCGCGGTGAGTTCCTGCGCGTTGTGGATGCGCGTGAGCGAGCCGACGAACTCATCGATTGCCGCGGCGTTCTCGATGCGCGCAGGCGCATTCGCAAAGCGCCGGTCGGTGGAATCGGCGGCGAGCGCGGTGAGCATCGCACGCCATTGTTCGTCGCCCGCGACGGCGATCGCGATCCATCGCTCGTTGCCGTCCTCGTCGGCGCATCGATAGGCGCCGTGCGGAGCGTAACGCGCCGACGCGTTGCCGCGCGGGCCAAGCACCCGTCCGGTTGCGAAGTAATCGATCAGCGCAGGCGCGAGATTCTGCATCGCGGCCTCGTACTGCGACATGTCGATATACTGGCCCTGGCCGGTGCGGCGGCGATAGTCGAGCGCGGCGAGAAGCGTGAAGGTGGAAAAGCGCGGCGCGATGAAATCCGTGTAGGCGCCGTACGGCGGCGTGCATGAGCCTGGCCCGTAACCGGAGATGTAGTAGAAGCCCGACAGCGCGGACATCAGTTGGCCGAAGCCGGGGTAAAGCGCGTTGGGTCCCGTCTGCCCCTGCATGCAGGTCGAGAGCATGATCAGGTCGGGGCGCAGCTCACGCAGATTTTCGTAATCGAGTCCCCAGTTGCGCATCGCCTTGGGCGTGAAACTCTCGACGATGATGTCGGCCCACGGCACCATGCGCTTGGCGATCTCGCGCGCTTTGGGCTTGCTCAAGTCGAGCGTGATTCCCTTTTTCGAGGTGTTGAAGCTGGCGAAAAACTGACTGCGGTTGATCCCGGGCATCGCATCTTTCCACGGCGGACCGATTCGCAGCACGTCGGGGCGCGCGGCGGACTCGACCCGAATCACGTCGGCGCCGTTGTCGGCGAAATACTTGGTCGTGACCGGACCGACGCCGACCCAGGCGAAGTCGAGGACGTGAACTCCTTCCAATGCGAAACGGCTCATCTCGAATTTCTCCTGCCTAAATCGAGCCGGCGGCTCGCAGTTTGTTCAATCGCTCGGGCGCAATCCCGAGAAGCCCGCGGTAAATCTCGTCGCTATGCTCGCCGATTCGCGGCGCGCGAGTGGTCGATCCGATCGGGGTCGCGGTCAGTTTCGCGAATGGTCCCGGAAATGTCAGCGTGCGGCCGATGCTGTCGTGCGGCACCGCAGTCCAGAAGTCGCGCGCTTTGAGCTGCTCGTCGGCTGCGATGTCGGCGGCCGTCGCGACCGGCGCGAGAAAGATGCGGCGCTTGAGTCCCTGCGCGTAGATTTCGCGCTTGGTCATCGTGAGCATGAAGCGCTGGATCGTGGCTTCGAGTTCTTCGGTCTCCTTGTGGTCCTGCTCGGTCATATCCATGAAGAGGCCCGGCACCCACGAAATCCAATCCTTGGTCCGCATCCAGTCCGACCCCAATCCGTTCTCCCGCATCCACTCGATCAGCGCCTTGGTCGAATTGCCGAACGTCATGCCGCCGGCGATCAGGGTCGAGATGTGCCCGTCCTTGCATTGGTACACCATCTTGCGCCGTGCGTCGGCCGAGCCGACGAAACCCCCGGTGCGCGTCAGATAGCTGCCGTGCAGGAACGGCATCGCCTGTTCGTTCATCAGCGTCCACACGATGCAGGCCTGCATGTTGACGACGATTCGCTGGCCGAGCCCGTCGATTCGGCGCGGGTAGTGCGCGAGCATCATAGCCACCGCGGCCTCGCCGCCCGCGTGCAATCCGGCTTGCGGCAGACTCATTTGGAGTGGAGGCTTTCCCTCCTCGCCCATCAGGTACATCTGGCCGCCGGCCGCCCACGAGATGATGTCGGCCCAGGCGTAGTCTTTGCCCGGACCCGTATCGCCGAACGGCGTGATCGACGCATAGATGAGGCGCGGATTTCTCTTGGCGAGCGTGTCGTAGCCGAGACCGATTGAATCGAGATAGCCGAGCGGGTGCGACTCGACGAGAAAATCGGATTGCGCCGCAAGATCGGCGACCAGTGCGCGCCCGTCGTCAGTGGCGAGGTTGGCGGTCACGGATTTTTTCCCCGCGTGATAGGCGATCGAATAGAGGCAGTGGTCGGGGTCGGCGATATCTTCGAGATAGGGCGGGATGCGCCGCGTCGAGCATCCATCGGGCGGTTCGACCTTGATAACTTCGGCGCCGAGATCGGCGAACATCTTGCCGCACAACGCGCCCTTCTCGTCGGTCAAATCGAGCAGTCGCAATCCTTTGAGCAACCTTGATGGCATCGGTGAATTAAACCTCGCGAAAGCGCCGGCGCGCCCGCAAATCCCGTTTCGCAACTCCGCCCGCGCGTCAATCTTGGAAGTTTATATCCTACCGCGCCAAAGATGTAACGGCGCCCCCCTAAAACCAGCGCGCGTAAGCTGTAAAATCTGATTCAGATGGAGGGGCAGGGGGGCGCAAAGGGGAATTACCCATATTGACACAATACCCCCATTGGGACATCGTTGCTTTTGACATATCTCCCATTTGGCTGCGTCTCATCTAATGGAGACGATATTAGGGGAACCCATATGACCAGGACGACCGGCACGGCGACCATATTGAACAAAAGCTTTAAGCGGGTCGGCGACGCCACACTGGATGAGCGAAAGCGAATCTCTTTGACCAGAGCCTTGGAATCCTTGAAGGAAATTTTGGGCAACGAAAACGATTTGGATGCTGCCGTTCGATTTGGGATCTACGTAAACGACGCCGGCCAGCTATTGCTGACGCCGGAGGTTTCAGTGCCGATGCATGAAGCGTGGCTCTACCAACGAAAAAACCCGCAAGCGCTGAAAAAAGTCGTCAAGGGATTGGAAGAGGCTCGCGAGGGCAAATTTATAGACTTGGGATCGTTCGAGAAATACGCGGATGACGATATTGACTAGAGGAGCGATCCGGTGCGGAAGTTCAAGTTGCTTTTCACGCCGGAACCACAAGGATCACTGGTAGCTCTAACCAAAGACCCAGGTGCGGCAAAAAGACTCCGCGCTGTTCGCAAGACGCTCGGGCTTTTGGAAAGCAATCCCCGTCATCCGAGTTTGCGGACACATGGATACTCGAAGCTTTTTGGTCCACAAGGCCAGAAGGTCTTCGAGGCATACGCTGAAAACAAGACGCCGGCCGCATTTCGCGTATTTTGGTACTACGGTCCTGAAACCGCCCAAATGACAATTGTGGCGATTACACCGCACCCCTAACGACGCTTCCAGAGTCTGACCTGGAGACACAAGAAGGCCCCCGCGGGGGCCTTCTTGCGTCTCTCACTGATGTACTTTTACTCCGGCCAACTGACGCAGTTTTAGTCCGGCGTTGACAGGCGGGTCGTGAACGCACGATTATTTCTTGGACAGGTTGTTAATCACGACCACCAGCAGGACCACCACCAGTACGCCGATCACCGGCCAAATCCACATCCCTCCGCCCATCCATCCGCCCATCCATCCGTCTGTATGGTTCATCATAAAGCGCCTTTCGTTGCGCTGCGACCAGCGCACCACTGGGCAATCCAGACCGCGAGCGCAGGCAGTGTCATTTGAAGTAGCCGCCACAGGACCGCAGCAACCGTTCGTCGCGGGGCATCGTGGCGCTCAGCAATCATTTCTGTTCTTTTTGGGCATCCCCTGATTTTTCACCCATATCCTGCATCATCGGACACTGCGACATGGATTCCTTGCCTATCTGCATATGCTGCATCATGTGCTTCATCATCTTCTCCTCCATCTCCGCCTTTCGCGCATCCATAGCGATCCGCTGCTCCGCCATGTGGGTGACCACGGCGGCCATCAGGCCCATCTTCTTGTCCTCCGGCGCGCGGTTCATATTGGCGAGCTCCTCGGTGAGTTGAGCGTCTTGAGCCTTCGCGTCTTCCTTCATTTTCTGTTTCTGTTCCTTCATTTCCTGGCAGCGTTCCGTCATTTTGGCCTCCGTCATGTTTTTCCCCTCCGCAGGCTCGGCGGATCGCGCTTGGACTGGAAACCAGATGGCCAGGGCCAAGGCCAATGCGAGGCTTGAACGGATGACGAGGTTCGTATTCGTTTGGTTTTTCATGTTCTGTTGCTTTCCTTTCGTTTTTCGTTTTTGTTCGCTGTTGGCGTACGGCTGACAGCGTGTTTAAGAAATCGGTTTCACCCCGAATCTGCACGGGTGTCAACACTCATATTGCGCCGGCGGCAGCGGACTTCGCTATGGGTATAACCCTGCCGTGTATTATGAATGGACACCATCTTGCTTTTCCACCCTTGAGACCCCCCTTTGCGGCCCAGTGCAACGGCAGCGGGGTCTTTGCCATCGTCTGGCTTCTCCGGCTTGCACCCTCACCTCTGTCAAGGCAACGGTTTTCTAAACTGAACTACTACTGGGCAAAGAGAGGCGAACGGCGGGCTATTGGTGCTGGCGGGCGTGGCGCGCGGCGCCGATCGCGGTTGCGAAATCGGCGTGCTCGGGAATCACGAAGCGCCGGCCGAACGGAAACGTGAGCCGCTTCATCTCCTGCATGAAGCGGAACAGGCGCGTCAACTTGCCGGTCAGCACGATATTTTCCTGGTCACAGGCGCGCGCGCTGGCCAGTGCGAGCACGCCGATCGATTCGACGATCATGTTCATGATCGCCAGCGCCTTGTCCTCGGGCGTCGCGTCGGCGCTTATCTTGCCGAAGTTCGCGGCGGTGGTGGACGGCGGCAGGTCGCCCATCGCGCCGCCGGCGATGTCGCGAACGCTGAGATCGATGCGCCGCAGGTCGCCCTTGCGCGCGAGTTTTTCAAGCCGCTCGATCGTCGAGACGCCGAGCATGTGCTTGGCCAGTCCGAGCAGCGTGCCTCCGCCGACCCCGGTGCCGCTGAAGTGCGCAATTTTGTCGCGCGTGACCGATACGATTGCGGTGCCGGTCCCAAGCGAGACCACCAGCGCGCTTTCCTTTCCGGCCAGCGACGTGCCGCCGATTCCGATTGCGGTGAACTCGTTGACCTTGACCACCGGCCTGCCCAGCAGGGAATCGGTGAGTACGCGAGAGCCCGCGCCGGTGGCGGCGACGCATTCGATGTCTTCGAGTTTGATGCCGAAGTCGGCGACCAGTTTTCCCAGCGCGCCGGCCGCCGCAGCGACCGGGTCGTTGGCCTCGATCGTTACGACGTGCAGGCCGCCATTTTCGAGGATGACGGCGTCGGTGGTCGAACCGCCGATATCGATGCCAACGATCATAGCCGGTGCCGGCTCCCTGTCCGGCCCGTCTTGAAGCTAGATCAGCCCAGCCAACCGCGCAACGCCGCCGCGCCCGGCGCGAGTCGTCGAGCGTCGGGAAAGGGTCCAAATCCCAAGATGCCCTTCTCGGCGCGCTCTTCTTTTCCGTCCCTCCGCCCGAAGCGCAGCACCCCCGCCTCTCTTCCCGATCCTCTCTCTTAATTCCCTCTCCCTGTATCGGGAGAGGGCAGGGTGAGGGACATCTGCGGCGCGAATGTCCGATGCGCCGCATGATCGCTCCCCTCCGTTATATTTGGATCCCGACCGAAGCGCAGCGACCCCGGATCTTTTTCCGCAGCTTCCTGATCGCGGAGACGCGGCGTCTCTGCGGACGCTGGCCATGACCCTTTTCGCTGGCCAAGTCCGCGCGCCGCCGGGTATGAGGTCACTCTTCTTGCGCTCCCAAGGACTGAAAATCCTTGTGTCGAGTGTTCGATTCACTCCCTGCCCATCAAAAAGCCCGCATTTTTACGAGATATAATGGAAGGGCCTCGGGCAAGCTCGGGCGGGGCCGGAGCCGAATGAGATCAAATGAGATCAAACGGATCTCGACCGATTTCGACCGATATCGGCGACTGTGGACAGATTGTTGAGGAAATTGTTGAGGAATCTCGTGCCTCCCAATTGAAAGCACCACCTACCGCGCGCATCCTCGAAATAAGGGGCAGCGAAAAAGCGCCTGCCGGGGAAAAAAGGGAGCACAAATGAGCGACGAAATCGACCTTACGAAAAGAATGGGATTCTCTGAAGAGCTGTTGAAGGACTGCGGATCGGGAAGCCCTCCCGACTACCAGCGGTGGCTGCAAGAAAAACGCAGGACGCAGGTAGCGCCCGGTGAGTTTTGGTTCTATGTAAACCACGCGGATTCCCCAGACGCGACTGCGGATGCCATCAAGCAACAAATCGGTGAGATATATAAGACGCTGATCGTTCGCGTGTATAGTCGGTACTGAAAGGCCGAGATCGCGGTCAGAGGAGAGTTGACCTTGCCTTCCAAACGAACCCAGCCCACGGAGACACCGCCTAATCTGCCGCCCGAGAGAGCTTACGCAGTTCTGAAAGCTCAACTGGAAAAGCTGCAACTCCTGAAGGGCCGCAACTATCAAGAGGCTAAGGCGGCGGAGGCTGAATGGTTCCAACTGACCGGGAAACTCGTACTTCGGTCTTTTGGCAGCGAGAGCACGAACTACAGCAATTTTCGGAGAGGACTCTCAGCAGGTGAGCATTTCGCGATTATGGACGGAGTTGTACCTCATGGTCGGTATCAACGGAATTTTGAAGCTCGGCAACAGGCTTACGAAGCTGCCCTGAAGAGCTGCATCGGAGAGCTTGAGCTAGACTTGCCTGATACTGGAATTAAAGGAGTGTACGAACCGGGAGAACAGTACGAATATTATCGTGACGTGGCTACCTGCCTGAAGCTCGCACAGAAAGAGATTTTCATTATCGATCCGTATCTAAGCGCCGAAATATTTGACGTTTATGCTGGTGCCATCCCGCGTACTGTACGCTTCCGTCTTCTGAGTGCGAGCATACCTGCAGACGTTAAGATCTTGGCCCATAAGTATGCTTCTGGTGGTAACCTCGGATTTCGCAGCAGTGCTTCGATTCATGACCGTGTTCTGTTCGCTGACGACCGCGTGTGGGTGTCGGGGCAATCTCTCAAGGACGCAGCGCGAAGCAAGCCAACATACATCGTGGAGCTCGATGAGCCTTCAATGCGCAAAATGTATGAGCCAATTTGGAACTCGGCATCGAGCGTAATCTGATCAAAGGAACTCCGCGCCACAACGCAGCCTATTAGGAGGTGTCTCTGAAAATGAAGGCCCATATGTATAATCACCCCAAGATTAAGAATTGGCCGCCAGCTACCGGCGGTTCATACGGTCCGGGAGATGTTTTTCCTTCGCCTGGGGAAGGCAAGCTGCACAACGTCACGTTCGTTGATGCCTCCCGGCAAACCGGGTCTGAGCACCTACGAGTTGTGGTTGAATTTCGGGGGAGGCTTTCCAGCGGAGGGGTGTTTGCAGCCGACCCAGAAGACCATCGGGCGCTCCCCGTGCTATTCGATGAGTTGAAGAACCAGATCGGCAAAGAGATGGAAGACATTACCAATATGGAGTTTGATCTCTCACCCGCCACGCTGGCGCGCTCGCGCTTGTGGGCTGGTTTCTGATGCTGCCGCCAATCAATGAACGGAGGGGGGATCGTGGAAAGTGAACAGTTAATCTTGATTTGGGACAAGTACGAGCAAATCGCAATGCACTTCAACGGGCTGCTGATCCATTTGAGAACGCAAGCCTTGGGAGCGGTCGCCACGATTGTCACTGCGGCGGGTTTCTTACTTACCCGATCACCCGAGCCGCTGAAGCATCAATGGTGGGCAGTATGTGCGGTGTCCGTCTTGCTGTTTTTTGCGTGGTGTACGCTCTGGATGATCGACGTTTGCTATTACAGCAGATTGCTTCTCGGCGCAGTGAACGCCTTAGTCAAGATTGAGAAACAGAGCGGCGGGCTGCTCGATCTAAGCACGCAAGTGCAGAAACTCTTCGGCGTCCCGAGGGAAGACGCGACGCGATTGAACTGGCAAATCTACGCGTTCTATATGCCCGTCGGGCTCTTTCTGGTGTGTGTGATAGGGGTCTCGTTGTGCCAAGCTCTTCACTCTGGGTAGGGGTCGCCGGGCAAGAGTGACCGCGGCCGCCCTCTCGCGCGTCATCTCCACCTAATCGCGCCGCAATCGGGTAGGACAAAGGATTCTCCCTCCTATGCTCCCGGATTAGCCGCGCAAATGGACTGATCGCCACCATTCACCGCGAACTGCCCAGCGGCTTGTGCTCGACCATCCCCCTTAACCTGTTCTAACAGAGCCCGTTCGACGGAGTTTACCCTGAGCCTAGTCGAAGGGCTCAGGGTAAACTCCGCCCGCATCCCGCGGCGGTGCCGATTCTCTTTTCACTTTCCCCTTTTCACCGGGTGCAGGCGTCACCCCTGGCCGCGCGCGACAACGGAGCGCGGCCTTAACACTGCGTTGCCGTCGCCACGGCCAGGGGCCGCAGCCCCTGCCGCGTGGGTTTTTTCACTGGCCAGCCGTGCCAACGGCCGCAGGTGATTCTTCCTTCATGCCGCCGCCAACGACGCGCCCGCCGGGTCCCCCGCCGCCGCCTTAGCCGGACTCGCCGACTGTGCTAGGTTTCAAAAATGGCACGGCGCA
>OCZT010000259.1_pt1 | contig 50603 bp, 41 predicted proteins | sample 1539031 | NCBI WGS metagenome assembly OCZT01 (sample SAMEA3539308, study PRJEB22396) | soil metagenome | biome: tundra; feature: field; material: soil | place: USA | collected 2010-05 | depth 0.15 m
CTTGGAGGCGTTAAATTAGGCGATAAATACTACCCATCACCTTTTTATAAAAGAACTGTTGGAAATTGGGGGCTTAGTACCAGTGTGGAAGCTAGATATAAAAAGAAAGTTGGAGGTACATGGGTAACAAAAGGAAGCGGATCTAGAATCAAACATATTACATATAAGGACAATCATACCGCTGCAAACGGAACAAGGCCTTCAGTGCTTGCATTTGAGGAAATAGGGGCATTTAATAACCTAGTCGAATCCTATAACTCTTCTAAAGAATGTATGATGAATGGTGCATCCAAATTTGGATCCGGAATCTTCATTGGAACTGGAGGAGATATGCAAGGAGGAACAATAGACGCCCAAAAGATGTTCTACGATCCAGAAGCTTTTGATATGTTATCATTTGACGACCAATGGGAATTTAAAGGAAAAATTAGCTATTTCATTCCTGGATATAAAGGATTAAATCAATTTAAAGACGACGACGGTAATACACATGAGGACGAAGCAAAAAAATATCTACTAGACTATAGAGACAAGCTTAAAAAGAGCAAAGACAAAAGAGTTCTTCACAAAGAAATGCAGTATAGACCACTTGTCCCCTCTGAAGCTTTTCTTATGGACTCATCAAACATTTTCCCAATACACTTACTAAAGGAAAGGTTGGCAAAATTAGAGTCCAATACAGTCTATAGAGATGCTTCATACAATGGTGACTTATACTGGAAAGAAGATGGTTCTGTAGGTTGGAAAATAAATCCGGAACTTAGTCCATTAGATTTTCCAGTAGTTAACAGCCAAGGCACAGATGGATGTATTTCAATCTGGGAACATCCAGTTGACAATGCACCATTTGGTCTGTATGTAGCTGGAACTGACCCGTATGATCATGATAAATCAAACACAGGTTCATTAGGATCAACTATTATCTATAAACGATTTAGTACCATTGATGCTAGCTATGATTGGCCAGTAGCAGAATACACTGGGCGGCCAAAGACTGCTAACGATTACTACGAAAACGTTCGTAAGTTACTTACTTACTATAATGCTAAGTGTTTATACGAGAATGAACGTAAAGGAATCTTTCAATATTTCGAATACAAACAATGCACCTACCTTCTTATAGATCAACCTTTATTCATTAAGGACATCATTAAGAAAACTGAAGTAGAAAGAGGTAAAGGTATGCATATGAACAAAGGACTAAAAGACTTTGGCGAACTGCTTGTCAGAGACTGGTTAAATGAAGAATACGAACCAGGACGAGCAAATGTTCATAAAATAATGTCTATTCCACTTTTAAAAGAACTTATAGCCTATAACGATACTGGAAACTTTGACCGTGTTATCGCATTCATGATGGTCATGTATCATAAGCATGAAATACATAAAATACACATTAAGTCTCGTGAAGAAGTAGTCAAAGATCCTTTCTGGACTTCGCTTCATTTTCCAAAGAAATTTAGAATCTTTCAAGATTAAATATTATGAAAAAATTTTGTAACCAATAAAATATTTACATAAACATAACTAATTAGAAATCAATGCCATATATTTTACCAAAGCAAAAAATAGATACGAAATCAAAAACGCGTGAATGGAGTATCAGCGTAATTAATGAATTGGATAAATATTCAGCATCTCGAGGAACCCTTTCAGATGGAAGATCACGAAGATATGTAAAACAAGTTAACTATGATCTTCTTAATGGACGATTTAATAGAACTGATTTCGATTACGTTACTCGACCATATGGATATGAAACTAATGCTTTTCCAGCGGAATTAAACCATTATGATATTATCTCTCCCAAAATCAATCTCTTAAGAGGAGAGGAAATGAAACGTCCATTTAACTTTAAAGTAACATCAGAGAATGGAGATTCAGTAACAGAAGCAGAAGAACAAAAGAAAAAGCTTATCATGCAAGTCTTTACCAATCAAGAACTAATGGGTAAAGCAACTGATGACGAAATACATAAAAAACTTGTCGAAGTTGAAAATTATGTTAAATATAACTATAAAGACATTCGAGCTTTATACGGACAACATGCATTAAATTATATTGTAAAAGATCGACAACTGCTTTATATGTTTAATAACGGCTTCCTTGATGTACTAGTTGCAGGAGAAGAGATATATTGGACAGGTATTGTAAATGGAGAACCAGTTGTAAGACAAGTTAATCCTCTTGACATCTCTGTTGTATTGGATCCAAATTCAGAGTTTATTGATGATTCTCAAGCAATTATCGAAGAACGTTGGATGACATTAGGAATGATTATGGACGAGTTTTATGACGAATTAAAGCCAGAAGAAATCGATCGGTTAGAAGAAAGAAACCTAGGCGCTATTAGCTATCCTTATTCCAACGTACCATTTAATATCGTTTCAATCGAAAACGTCCCACTAGACTCTTCGACCACTACCAATACACGTGGAATCAAAGATAAGGATGGTAATATCCGTGTAGTTAGATATGAATGGAGATCTATGCGTAAAGTAGGATTCTTAACTTTTGTAAATGAGTCTGGCGAAGAAGAAACTATTATAGTTGATGAAGACTTCAAAGTAGACAAAACTCTAGATGAAAGAATAGAATGGAGATGGATAAACGAATATTGGGAAGGCATTAAGATCTTTGATAACATTTATGTCCATGTTGGCCCAAAACAAAATCAACGTAGACGCATGGATAATCCTAATATCTGCAAATCAGGATACGTAGGAGCTATTCTTAACAACCGCAATTCTATGTCAGTTTCATTGGTGGGACGAGCAAAAACATATCAATATCTTTATAACATCATTTATTACCGATTAGAACTTGCTCTAGCTAAGTCTAAAGGTAAAGCTATGATAATGGATATAGCTCAAATACCTACATCCGAAGGATGGGACGTTCAAAAATGGATGTACTATCTTGATGCCATGGGTATAGCTTTTGTTAACTCCTTTGAGGAAGGTAAACGTGGAACCTCTTTTGCTGGACAAAAACCATCGTTTAATAACTTTCAAGCCATTGACTTAACAATGGGAGATTATGTTCAACAATGTGTTCAAATGTTAGATAAGATTGAAGATAAGGTCGGAGAGCTCATGGGAGTTACCAGACAACGTCTTGGGCAGATTCAATCCTCAGAACTCGTAGGCAACACAGAACGAGCTGTATCACAAAGTAATAACGTAACTGAGTATTTGTTCACTGTGCATAATGAAGTTAAACGTAGAGTGCTTACAGGCGTTCTAGAGTATGCTAAAATCGCATGGAGAAAAGGAAAGAAAATAAATTACATCGATGACACCCTAGCACATGTATTTTATAACATTGAAGGAGAAGTATTCGACAATTCTGAATATGGAGTATTCTTATCTAATACATTAAGAGACAATCAAATTCTTGAAGGACTTCGTGGTCTTAGCCAAGTTGCTCTTCAAACCGATAAAGCTAATCTTAGTGACGTTATTGCCATGATGAAATCTGATTCTATCGTTGAAATTGAACGCCGTTTAGAACAAGGTGAACAACGAAAGATGGAACAGGCTCAACAACAACAACAACAAGAACAAGGGCTAGAACAAGCTAAAGTTCAAAATGAACAGGATAAAATGGCTTGGGAAGCAGATCAAAAAGACAAAGATCGTGCTAATAAGATTCAAGTTGCTACGATTTCTGCATTGGGAGCCGCATCAGTTGGTTCAAAACAAGAAGATATGGATCAAAATGGACAACCAGATGCTCTTGATGTAGCACAACATATGTTAAAAGTACAGGATCTTGGTTTAAAAGAACAACAAATTCAAGGCAAACAAAAACTTGAAGAATCTAAAGCTAAGACGGCTCAAGAACATAATAAGAATCAAATTGATCTTGAAAACAAGCGTATTTCTTTAAAAGAAAAGGAAATGGCACAAAAGAAGGAATTAGAGCATGCTAAAATTGCTGCAAAAAAGGCATCTGATGCTAAAAAACCTAAAACTGGAAAATAAATATCGCAAAACACTTGACATTTGATAAAAAATGTCGTATATTTGTATATTAATTAAAATAACACATGGCAAAAAGTCAATTTAGCGGTTTTAACATTCTCGTACAAGATGCAATTCCTTTGAAAGAAGAGGATTTTGCATCCATGCAAGAGGGAACAGTAAAAGAAGTAACACCTTCAAAAACTGAAGGCATACTTCGTATACCAGGTAAGGATAACCCAGTTAACGACGAACAAGTTGAAACTCTAGGTGAAGATCTAGTAGAAGTTCCGACCGGCGTTGAGAATGCAGATGTAAAAGTCCCAAAGGACAAGAAAACTCCAGACAAACAAAATGAAACTCCCGATGATACGAATGCTTTTCAAGCATTTGCTTCATTTTTGGATGAAAAAGGCATTTTGGACATAGGAGATAAGAAAATCGAGTCTGAAGATGATCTTACAGCAGCTTGGCAAGACAGTGTAGGAGCTGGTGTTGAAAATTGGAAGTCAGCTCTTGGTACAGACGCTCAAAAATTCATTGAATATTTGGAACAAGGCGGAGACCCGCAGATGTACATCCAAAAGAAAGCCTCGTTCAGTTATCTTAAGACCACTGATGCCCAAGTTCAAGGAGACGAAACCATACAAAAGAACATTTTACGTGACCTGTTGACCCGTGAAGGTTATGATCTTCAGGAAATAACTGATAAAGTTAAAGATTATGAAGATTCTGGCCTTTTAGAAAAAGAATCTATGCGTGCTTTTAAGAAATTGAAAGGAATTGAAGCACAAGAAGATAACGGGCTTGTTGAATCACAAAAACAAGAGAACGTTAGACGTCAAGAAGCTTATAAAGGATACCTAAATACTCTTCAGACTATGATTAATGGAAAATCAGACATTGCTGGCTTTCCAATCAGTGAGAATCAGAAGAAATCTCTTTATGAGTATATGACAAGGCCGGCTACTGAGATTAATGGCCAACCAGCTACAAAATTACAAGCAGATATTAATGGAGACCCAGATGGTCAGTTAAAAATGGCATGGCTCTACATGAATAAATTTGATTTTACGAAATTTAAGAAAAAGGCAGAATCTTCTGCTGCCTCCGGCCTCAAAGAACGATTAGGACGTTTTACCGACTCGAGAGAGAAGTCATCACGCCAACTTAACGATTCGAATGAGAAAGTCGATATGAACATATTCAAGAAGAATCTAAACATTTAAATTTAAAAAACAATGATTAACGGTTTACAGCTGTATCGAAGCCGATGGCACGCAGGACTCACAGAGTCTTCACACTTGTCTAATGCTTTTTTAACTGAACCAGATATTGTCTCTACACTCGTGTCCCGAGTATTCGGATGGTCTGGTGCAACTGCAATGGATTACCTTACAAAGGGTCTAGGCAGAACAAAGGAAATTCAAAACAGAGAGTACCAATGGTATCTACAAGGCGACGATGAAAAAGCGATTGCTTGTACTGGTAACTTCGGAGACGGAGGAGCTACTCCTGGTATTAACCGCACTACTTTCCGCGTAAAATTCGCAGAAAAGTGGTTCTCTAATTCAGACGTACTGCGTGCAGACGTTGCCGGTTATGAGTGTCGTGTTATGGAAGATCCTTATCAATCCGGTAGCGATTTCGTTTACACTTTGAAACTTGTAAACCCAGATCCTACACGATTCATCACTTCAGCACTTATTTCTTCTGGAGCGCAATTCTCTAAAGACTACTCAACTCAAGAAGAGTTTTCTAGCACATCTGGAGATACGCACTTTGCAACACCGTTTGCGCTGCGTAACCATTTGACTACTCTTCGTAAGTCATATTCAATTTCTCGTTCAGCAATGACTGATGTACTTGTAATACAAGCTACTGATGCTCAAACTGGCAAGAAAACGAACATGTGGGTTATGTATGCAGAATGGCAAGCTCTTGCACAATGGATGCGTGAGGTAGAAATGTCTCTCTGGTACTCTATGTATTCAGCTAATGCACAAGGAACCACAGACGTTCTTGGAGCAACTGGCCGCCCTGTTTATCAAGGTGCTGGTATCCGTGAGCAAATCTCTGCTTCTAACAAGCGTTACTACACTACTCTCACTGAGAATATTGTACGTGAATTCTTGATTGACTTGTCCTACAACACTCGTCCTGATGGCGAACGTAAATTCGTAGCCTTTACTGGCGAATTTGGTTTCAGTGAATTTGATAAAGCGATGAAAAATTCAGCTTCTCAATTTACTCTAGTTGATACCAAATTTGTTCAAGGAAGTGGACAAGAACTCCTGTTGGGAGGTCAATTTGTAACTTACAGAGGTCTTAATGGAACGGAACTTACTTTGAAGAAGCTCCCTCTTTATGACAACACTGTAAGGCATCGTGAACTTCACCCAGCATCTAAACGTCCTAAAGAATCATATCGTATGACTATTCTGGACTTTTCTATGTATGATGGAGAATCTAACGTACAAAAAGTGTATAAAAAGGATTCTGAACTTGTACAATGGTACATTGAAGGATCTTGTGGGCCAATGGGAACTAAGCGTAATTCAAGCGCTTCTAGTCCTATCGATGGTTACGTTGTACACTATCTGACAGAATGTGGAATCATGATTAAAAATCCACTATCTTGTGGAGAATTGATTTTGAACTAAATATAAACGAATAGCACTGGGGGTACCGTCGCGAATATCCCCAGTGTCATTCAAAAACAAAAACATGCCTATAATTATATTAAAACCGATTGAAAGAGAAACTGGATGGGCTGGAGTCACAAGATTCGCCCGTACGCAAGACTCAATTGCACCGTATTTAAACAGTGCTGGTAGCGGAGTCGTTAATGGTCTTTCTAAAGAAGATCAAAAACGTTTGGAAGAAGAAATGAAAATGACCTCCGGTGAACTCGCACCCGGATCTAAATTTTGGATTGAATATAGAGTAGTTATGACAGACAGGGCAATAGAAATTGATACTAGCACCCCAAAAGGAGAACTAGATTATCTATTTCTAAAAGGCCATAAACGTGTTGCAAATTCAGTAAATGAAACAAGTGAGTGGCCTCTAGCTGACTATGTTATCTATGACCTGGAACAAGACGCTAAAAAAGAGAATGTGAAGACAAAAGTAGTTAAGAATGCCTATCTTAAGTTCAGTAAAATGACTGTAACTGAGATGAAAGATGTTCTTAAACTAATGGGACGAAAGGTAAATGATGTATCAGGAGAATTTATTGAGAATGAACTATCCAAATGTATACAAGATAATCCAGCGGATTTCCTTGCTATCGTGGAAGATAAGCACCTCAAAACCCGTGTACTTGTTGAAGATTTGGTTTCTATAAAAGCACTTCGTAAAGTAGGTTCGCACTTCCTCTTCGGAGACGAACCAATAGGACATGATCTAGAGTCAACAATTCTTTATCTGGAAGACCCGAAGAATCAAAATGTAAAATTGACTTTGGTCAATAAGCTAACTGCCTCTAAGAAAGCTAAAGAAGAAGCCTAATGAACGTCGCACAAATGCATATTGCGTTTAAAATTGGTGTAGATAAAGTCGCATCTCTCAATTATCCTGGTTTTGAACCGGAAGAGATAGATTTTATTTTAAACCAGTCGCAAGATGAATTTGTTAAGACTAGGTACGGAGGAAACAACTTGTATCGTAAAGGTTTCGAGGAAACTCAAAAACGTACAGATGATATAAGGACTATTGTTAAAAGAACAGCAATTGCTCCTTTACCAGTAGACCCAACTAACAAACCATTTGGACAATTTTACCCACTACCTAGTATAACAGGAGATTTGTATTGGTTCTCAGTTCAAGAAGAAGTAGATGCTAATGTAATAGATTGTAACGGAAATTCAGTTAAACAACGAATTCCGGTAAAACCCATTACTCACGACACCTACAGCCGAATGATTTTAGATCCATTTAACAAACCGTCAGATACAGAACTCTTAAGACTGGATGTAGCAGGACAGGCTGAAATCATAACAGCACCTAACGTGACAGTAAATAACCTTCTTATGACATATGTGCGAAGACCAGTTAGAATTGATGTAGTTTTACCACAAGATTGTGAATTACCTGAACATACACACCAAGAAGTAGTAAATACAGCTGTTGGTATCGCATTAGAGGGTATCGAATCACGAAGAACTCAATCACAAGCAATAGAAACAACAAAACAAGAATAAATAAATAAATGGCAAACTTTTTCGATATACCAACAAATACAGGCTTAGGAATCTCTGGATTTCTAAACAAGTATACACCGATGGCGCATTTTAAAACATTGGTTCAAAAACTTAATACTGCTTTTGTAACATCTGCTACTTTTGCAGGAAATGTGAGTATAACTGGTACTTTGGCAGCTGGAAACACTACTGTTACAGGAAATGAAACTATAACAGGAAGTTTATTTGCTGATACTATTGTTAATCATACAACTGGAACTGGAACTTCTATTAAAGCACCAGTAGGTGTAATATCTGGTACTACTTTAACTTCTGCAACGACTCCTGGAATTTCAGCAACAACTAGTGGTTCTACATATATATTAGCAAATGCTACTATTACTACCACATTACCAGCTTGTTCAGCAGCAAATGTTGGATTAACCTATAAATTCGTTACAACTACAATAGCAACAACTCAAGTTATCAATACAACTGGTACAGATGTATTTTTGGGATCAATCTACTCTACTCTTGCTGTTGTTAACGCGACAAACGATACCGCATGCGGATCGTCTACTGCAAATAAGACAATAACTATGAATGGAACTACAACTGGTGGATTGCCTGGTAGTTTTATAGAGGTTACTTGTATCTCTACAACACAATGGGCTGTAAGTGGCTTCGTAATAGGAGCTAGCGGAACACAAGCAACATTGTTTTCTAACTAAACTTAACAAACAAACAATAACTAAAACAACAAACAAATGTCAATCGTAACACGCCCAGACAGAATCATGATTGGTGATGGAGCTAACACGGGAACAACTCTCGCGACCATCGTTAATGGTGATTTATCCGTATTAAAAAGGGACATGACTATCATGCCCGCAGGTCAAACTATCTCTGATAGTGATGAAATCTTCATCGTACAAGGAGGTCTTCATGGCCCAATTCTCTCTGATTCTATCAAAGGAAACAAAGTAGTAAGTTGGACAGGACAATCTTTCTTGCCAAGTGTAAAGCAAACCAGTCATATTGGTTATGACCGTGTAACTGCACAAACTATCAATGTTCTAAATAACACAGAATATTCAATGGGAATACTGATTAAAGATGAAAAAGATCTTTATTCACATCGCCAATTGCGTAAATTGTACTTCTACACCTCAAGTGCCGCAGCAACTGCTAAGGAAATACTTGAGAATTTTGCATCACAACTGCAAAACGACATCAACAGCTCTAAAGAACTATTGCCTTTGCAAGTAGTTGTTATTGCTGACGGAACAGGTGGGACTACGACTGCTACTATTAAGAACCAAACTGTAACTTACCATAACATCACTGCTCCTACGAATTGGGGTCTTGAGATTTCTGGTACAGAGTACTCATTCAATTCACTCAAAGGATACCAAAAAGTATTCTTCGAACTTGGTTTGAATACTGGTTTTGATTCTACTGTAGTTGTAACCGACAATCAAGCAATGGTTCTTGGTGAAGGTACATACGGTCAAATATATATGATGGAAGATTTCGCACTCTTCTTCTGGGGATTCTCTAACAGAAGGCTGCATCCTCTTGCTACTCCTGATCGTTATTCTAACGCAACTGCTACTCAAATGACTAGTGTTGCCGGCGGAACCGTAACTACCGTTCTTAATGACGATGAGTTTACCTTTACTGTAGCTCCTGGAACTATGATTCCAGCTGGTTCAGTTCTTACACTGTCTGGTGGAGATACTTTGGAAATTAAGTTTTTCAAATCTACTACTGTAGCTGTAGCAACTGCTAAATCTGGTTTCTCAACTGCAACTCAAATCTACACTTTAGGTGGATTTTATGACCTGTATACTATCGAACATAACGATGATTCGGCTTCTGGCGAAATCAACGGACGTTCTGTATCAGCTCCTAAGAGAACTCTAATAGCAGTACCACCTCAATCTACTCAAAAAAACCTTCTCGAAGGTATTTTGAATCCTTGGATGGCTTCTGCTGCAGGATCATTTGGACCAGTTAACTTAGTATAAACATAAACTAAAATAATAAAATAAATAAATGGCAAACGAATTCACACGAAAAAGAGTCGCTAAGTTGACATACGACTTCACTAAAGATCCTACCGTAGGAACTATTGGTGCAGGTACTCTAGTATGCACAGTAGCTGACGAAATTCCAATTGGAGCAGTTATAACTAAAGTTCTATCTGTAGGTGCTACTTTAACAAGCGCTAATGGAAACAACGCTACTATCGCCATCACAGGTGGTGGTGTTACAATTCTTGGTGCAGGAACAATAACTGAACAAGTTATTGGTGGAACAGCTGTAACTGATCTACTTAGAGCAAAAGCAATTGTTACAGGTCTTGGTTACACACCAATCTTAGCAACAGCATCGGCCCCACTAGCAATTACTAGTGGAGTTTCAGCGCTAACAGGAGGTGGTTTTACCATTCTTGTTGAATATATCGCGTAAGTAATAGTATAACTAAACAAAGGGCAGGCGGCAAAAACTGCTTGCCCTTTTTTATTCGAAGCAATGGCAACAGTAACACCTACAAATCCTACCCTTAATTTTGAAATCTGTCAGAGTGCCGATTGCAAGTCTTTTAGTATTGCTGACACAACAGGGGTATGGTCACTTACAAATAACGGTTGGGGTGCTCCAAATTGGACAACAACCGATGCGGTAGGTGCAAATTTGGTTATTACCTTGCCTAACGGAACAACGACGACAGTAATAACGAATATCTATCCAGCTTTACCAGATAATACGGGTACACAATCAGTAACGATTACAGCAGCTAGTTTAGGCTTAAGTGGATTCGACGATGGAATTTATCAGTTTACTTACATAGTAGATGTACAAAATTTAAGTACAGACGCCATTTTAACTTCTTATATTAAGACCGTATTGTTCACTTGTAACGTCAAATGTTGTGTAGACAAGTTAATAGCTAGGATACCAAGTGGAAAGTGTAGTTGTGATGATAGACATGTACAAAACGCATTATTAGCATTTTCTCTGTATCAAGCGCTCTTAAACAGTGGGAAATGTGGAAATTTAACAACAACAAAAAATATATTAGAAACTCTAAACAGATTATGTGGACAACACAACTGTAATTGTTCTAATTAAAAAGATATAAATGAGTTGTAGTACTTGTGGATCAGCAGGATCATGTGGATGTAGTTCAGTAACTATTCCAGCTGGTATTAACGGCAAAGATGGTATAAACGGGATAAATGGTGTAAGTCCTACTGTAATAGTAGAGCCGCCTGGAGCCCACTGTGCTAATGGAGGCGTTAAAATCACAGATTCTAGTGGAAATGTTACCTATCTCTGTTCAGGAGCCTCTGGATTATCTGGAGCCACAATGTGTAAGTATGCAAATACCTTCACAGTAGGTGTTATTCCTGTAGACCCAGGCTTAGGAGTTGGATTAGGTGTTCTTTCAGTAGAAACCATCTCAATTACAAAAGCAGCTATTATAAGCTGTAATCCTTTATTAAGCACTTGTGTATCAACTCCCCTAGACCTTGATTTTGTAATCAATATTTGGAAACAAAATGGTTTACAATGGTTAAATGTGACTGCAAATGCAAGTTATATTTCATCTATTAAATATGATACTTCAGGAAATACATTACTCATCACACCGAGCGCTGCGGGTACGTTTAGAGTAGTTATAATTGGATAATGGCAACACATAACGATCAGTATAATAGACTTCAACACCTTATGTGCTGTATTGGCCAAAAAGGTAGTGAACTGTCTACTAAATTGAAATTAGGAATGGTTTGCGATGATGATATTGTCAATTTTGAAGTATTAAACCTATTTTGGTCTACTTTAGAATGTTTTAATCCCGAAGAACCTCAATGTTTAGAACAAAAAGACATAGATCGTATATGGGATAATGTATCTCAACTCTGCGGAGTATGCTTCGCACCATACGGATCAGTTTATGTAATATCAAATGACGAAGTCTTAATAACCGAAGCAGGAGATCCAATCATAACAGAAGATGGTCAAAATTTAACAGATAATGAAACATGTCCACATTACGTATAAAATAAACTAAAATGTCAATAGCAACACACACTCTAACACTTTCTCCAACACAAATTTACGGAGCTTATGCTGCTCCTATAATTGTTTTACCAGCCCCTCCTGTCGGGTATGTGAATAATATTTTAATAATAAAGTGTAAAATGACTTGGGTTGCAAATAATTATGTGACGGCAACAACTTTATTGTTTGGAGATATTGGTTGTGCTACTAATGCATATACCTTAGCTTTTTATGATCCTAATATATTACCTAGTACTGTGAATTTCAATAAACAAATTCTGAGATCTAGTGCATCTCCTTTTGTAACAGCAGATGCTTTATATGTTACTACTAACGCAACCGCAACAACAGGAGACAGCCCTATCACTGTTATAATCGCTTACGAACAAACTATACTTTCTTAAAGATGGCAAATATAAAAATATCTCAACTTCCAGTAGCATCAGTAGCCAATTCTACAGATGACGTGCCTATTAACCAAGGAGGGGTCACTAAAAGTGTTACAGTAGCTCAAATTATCTCTCCAGAAGCAGTAGCTAGACTTGCAACAGATGTCAGTCTTCAAGCACAGATTACTAATCAAGGGACATTAGGCGCCACTTTAGCATCCCCAGTATTTACCGGATCGCCAAAAGCCCCTACAAAAGCAGCAAATGACAACTCTACGAATATAGCTACAACTGCTTACGTAGATACCGCAGATGCATTAAGACTTCGTATTACCGGCGCAGATACCATGACTGGTGCTCTCAATATGGGAACTCATAAAATAAATGCTGTAGTAGACCCAACATCAGCACAAGACGCTGCCACTAAAGCGTATGTTGATGCAGCAGATATATTAAAACCAGGAACACTGGAAACTTATGATCCTACGGGAACATCAGCCTTTCCAACAACTTGGAACAGCCTTTCAATAGTAAAAGGAAACAGATTTTATATCAGTGTAGCTGGTACAATGAATACTGGAGCTGTAGTAGTTCAAGTCGGAGATCTTATTGAAGCAAGAGTAAATGCAGCAGGAGACCTTGCAGCATCGTGGGCTGTAATTCAAGCCAATAATGTGCAAGCTACTACCTCAGTCATAGGCATCACAGCACTTGCAACAGATGCAGAAGCAAAAGCAGAATCAAGCACTACTAAAGCAGTTACATGTGGAAACTTAGCAGCATTACAGGCTTCTAGTATCCAAACTGGTCTAATTTCAATAGCTTCTCAAGCTACTGTAAATATCGGAACAGACGATACTCAAGCTGTAACAGCTGCAAAATTGCAAGGAAAACTCAATACTGCTGGAATAACTCAATCTGCATCTCTTTCAATAACAAATGCTCAAATTTTAACTCTAAATTCAGTTCCACTTACAATAGTAACAGCGCCCGGTACAGGATTAGCAATTGAAGTAGTGTCAGCCTCTATTAATTATACTTACAATTCAGCTGTATACACAGCAATCACAGTAGGATTAAAAACAGATACAGCTTCGGCAAATCAAGCAACATCAAGTACGATTTTAAGCGTAGCTTCAAGTACATTTTGCAGAATTCCAATAATAACATCAGCTTCAATCCAATTGGTAGCAAATAAAGCTCTAACTGTTATAAGTAACGCTGATGGATCTGCAGGCGGAACTAACGGAAGTGCTGTAGTGTATATAACCTATAGAATCATAACCATATAATCTTAAATAAATGTCAGGTTTTAATACTAATCTCGAAGTACTTTTAAATCAAATTTTACAAGTGCTCAATGGACCAGACCAAGTTGAAACCTTGGTAACTGGCGGAGTTTCAGCAACAACTACTAATTATTCTTTTACCCCAAAGAGTAATTACATACAAGGAAATATAGTAGCTGTTACCGACAGTACGTTTAACGGAACTACTACCACATTGTCTTTGAAAGGAAGCAATGATGGAGTAACTTTTGTACAAGTATATGCTGATGATGATATTACAGCTTTAACATACACATTAGCAACAAATAGCACCTATGCATTTCTTCTTAAGAGAATACTGTTTAAACACTATAAACTAATATATACTACAGGAGATGCTACATTAGGTACCTATTCAGCAACAGTGTTTACAAAACATAACGCCTAAATGAAAAATCTCATAACATTCATTTTTTGTCTAATTTCATTCATTTGTTTTGGACAAACAGACCATACGATATCAACAGGTGGAACAGGAACCACACCGCTATCACAAACCCAGATTTGTGCCTTACCCACAACTACTGGCGGTACTTATTCCAATAAAATGCTTCAAGGAGATTCTACATGTGCTGGTGGAGTTAAAACAATAACAGTAAGAGATTGGTTAAGTTATTACTTAGCAATCACCACCACTCATCTCGCAACTACACAGAATTATACGTTTGCTCCTTCGGGTACTTTTGTTATTACTTCGCCAGTAAAACTTACTTCTGGGGCAGCAGCGGGGTATGTTGAAACAAGTGATGCGACAGGAAACGCAACATGGACAGCACCGAGAACAAAAACACTGGTGTACACTGTAGGAAGTGCAGGTAATAGTGCTAACTATAATTTCACTGCCCCAAATAATATGACCCAACAATCAATACAACTTGGTGCAACAACAATAATTCCAGCAAACTCCCCAGTGCTAAACATAGTTGTAAAAGTGACTTACGATTTAGCAGGAACATCCGATAGTTTACGTATAGGAACAACAAGTGGAAATTATAATTATTTAGCCCATACCGCATTTGATATAGGAGGAGTAAATTCTATGGTATTGTCTCAAAATCCTTATAATATAGTAAACAGCGCAGCCTCTTCAGTGTATTTTAGCATGAAACCAACCGGAACAACTTGGGATTCTTTTGGAGACGTGGTGTGGAAAATTTGGATAACTTATCTTGATAATTCAACAAATTAATGCTCAACTTCCTAAAATACTACTTCAATCGCCCTTTAATGCCCAATGGAGAAAAAATGTGGTTTCCTGGTAATTATCAATGGACTGTAATGTGTCTTATTTTTATTATAGCTTTTTTATGCGGTCATGCGCCAGTATTTTATATACTTTGTTCTTGGCCAATGTTAATGCTTACTTACAACGTACATACTGAATGGAATAAGTATAAACAAAATGGAGTGGGCGGAAAATTAATGGCAAAGATTTACTACGGACTATGTCTTATAATTCTTCTCACAGTAATAATAATTCTATTTTACTATAAAACAAATTAATGCTAGGACCATACTTTAAAGAAGAAATAGTTAAACTCTGGATGATTAACGTTACAGTAGGAACTATAACTATATACGTACAAACAACTTTAAGCATTCTTTTACTAGTTATATCTATAGGATATACCTTATGGAAATGGAACGAAGATGTATGGAAAAAGAAAGAAACTTCAGATTTAGAGAAAGAAATTGACGAAATACGTGACAGAAAAGTACACGAGAAGTAATGTTTAATGAAGATAAACTTTGTTGTAGACTATTTACGTGGATTAGTAAACCAAAAGAAGGTTATTACTACCAAAGACGTATTAGATGCAGTAAGTAGAGATCTTAGTACCCTAAATTCCTCTGAAGACCTTCCTTTAAGCGGAGTTACAGCCGGAATTTACGGTTCAGCTTCAAATATCCCTCAAATTACCATTGATCCTGAAGGTAGAATTACCTTAGCAGCCAATATTGGTGTGGCTCCTTCACTTTTAACCGCTATTGGTAACACATCTACCATCAACCTAACAAACACATTAGGCACACTAACAGCAGATGTAAATCTTGCTTCTATTACTTATGCAGATATTCAAAATGTAACCAGTGGTAAACTTCTTGGAAGAGCAACAGCAGGTGTTGGAAGTGCTGAAGAAATAACTCTTGGAACAAATTTATCATTTACTGGCACAACTTTAAATGCTACGTTTACTCCTACTCCCCTAACATTAACAGCAACAGAAGTCGGGTACGGTTCAGCTGGAAGTTTATTAACAGGAGATTCTAATTTCACATGGGATAGTGTAAATAAAATATTACTCAGCAAAGGGTCTATAATTGCAGGAGACGTAGGCGGTGTTTACTCCTATGCAATGGGAGCAGGGGTAGGAACACTTGGATTCAACAGTTTTGGATATAACGCTGGGGTTAATGGTTATGGTGCTTTAATGCAACTTGCGCCCTCCACAGGAGCGTTTACTATGTTTCTTGAGAGTAATGTCTCTGCTGGTGCTGCTCATTCTCATACAATAACTTTAAGTTGGGACAACACAGGAAAAGTTAATATTCCAGTAGGATTAACTCTTGGAAAATTAAATACAACTTTAGGTAATGCAGGACTTTATGGTTCTACATCAGGACTTGTAACTATTCAACCAAATGCAACAGCAGGAACTTGGACTTGGGAAATTCCATCAGCAGTTCCATCAGCAAATGGATACGCATTGACTGCACTAACAACTGGAGTATCTTCATGGACTTTAATAAATGCTGGGCTTTTAACTGGATATGTATCGGCAAGCGGAACAGTAGGCGCAGGAGACTCTATCTTAGCTGCAATTCAAAAGTTAAATGGTAATATCGGATTACTTGCAGGCTCAATAATTTATCAAGGAACGTGGAATGCAAATACGAATACCCCAACTTTAGCAAGCGGAGTAGGAACTAAAGGCTATTACTATAAAGTAGGAACTGGAGGCACTATAAGTATTGACGGTCATGCTTCATGGAATGCTGGCGATTCTATAATATTTGATGGTACTATGTGGGATAAACTTGATGGTATAGATACAGAGGTATTGTCTGTTTTTGGAAGGGTAGGAGCAGTAGTTGGAGCAGCAGCTGATTATTCTGGAGTTGCAATGACAGGAATAACTTCTCTAAATGGACTTATTATCACTGCAAATACCGGAGTAATAACAACCGGAACATGGAATGCAACAAGAATAGCATTAGGGTATCTTGATGCAAGTAGCGGAACTGCTAACCATGTACTAATGTCTGGAGCATCTGCTTCACCAACATGGTCTACACCAACATTTCCTAATGCAAGTGCAACATCTGGAAAGATAATAATTTCTGATGGTACAAATTGGATAGCATCTACAACTACTGAACCTAATTCAGCAACAACAGGAGATTTACTTTATGCTTCAGCAGCAAATACGTACTCTAATCTTGCAGCAGTAGCCACAGGATATTTGCTCGGAAGTCAAGGCACATCAACTGCCCCTGCATGGTTACAAGCAGCTACTTTAAATACCTCATTAACTACTCCTTTATTAATAGGAGGAACAGGAACAACATCCGTTTTAAGTTTACAATCTACTTCTGGTGTAGGAACTGTAAACTCTTGGGTTAAAATACTTTCAGGAAATAATGGTGCAACAGAAAATGCAAGGGCTGGTATTGTATCTGTATCATCTGCTGGAGCAACAGGAGGAACTATAACAACAAGTGGTGGATATACAATTCACACATTTACTACGAGTGGAACATTTACTCCTGGCTCTGCTTTAAATATTGATTACTTAGTAGTAGCTGGAGGTGGAGGAGGTGGAGGATGCGATACAGCTAATGGTGGTGCGGGAGGAGGTGGAGCTGGTGGATTTTTAACAAATTCAACAAGTGTTAGTGCTGCCCCGTATACAATTACAGTCGGCACAGGAGGAGCAGGAGGAATAAATACAAACAATGGTGTTAATGGCAATAACTCAAGCATATCGGGGGGAATAGCAACTGCAACAGGAGGTGGAGGTGGAGGCTATACTATTGGTAGTGCAGGAGGTTCAGGTGGTGGTGGCGGTGGTGGCGGTTCAGGAATTTTTGCCGGAGGTAGTGGAACTGGTGGACAAGGAAATGGTGGAGGTATAGGAACTGACGGAAGCTACCCAGGAGGAGGCGGAGGAGGTGCTAACGCCGCAGGAGCAAATGCAACTACTTCTCATGGCGGAAACGGAGGCAATGGAACTTCATCAAGCATATCGGGAGCAGCAGTAACTTATGCTGGAGGTGGAGGAGGTGGTATCTATAATACAGGAACTAATCAAGGAACAGGTGGAACTGGTGGAGGTGGCGCGGGAGGTGTAAGTGCTGGAAGCGTTATCTTAAACACCGGAGTAGCAGGTACAGCAAATACTGGAGGTGGAGGAGGTGGAGGTGGACAATCTGGATTTAAAGGAGTAGGTGGTGCTGGAGGTTCTGGTATAGTTATAATAAGATATTTAAGTGCCGGAAATACTAATTATCCTGTATTAGGTATAAATAATACTTCCCCAACAGCGCAATTACATCTTGGTGCTGGTTCTGCAATAGCAAACACAGCTCCATTAAAATTTACATCTGGAACTAATTTATCTGTAACGGAAGCCGGAGCAATAGAGTATGATGGGACTTATTTTTATGCTACGCCAATTAGCTCAAGATTATCATTTCTCTTAGCACCAAGTACAATAGATTTAACTGCAACAGGTGGTACGAGTAGATTTTTAAAACAAAATTCAGTAGGTGGAGCCTTAACAGTAACTCAACCAGCATCAACAGACCTATCTGACTATGTTGCACCTACCGATATGAGTGCTACTACAAAACACGGTTGGTCATCATATACCGGAAATGCAGTACAATATTTAATTGTTGGAAAACTACTAACTATTCAATTTTTTATTGAAGGTCCAGGTTCGGGAACAGCAGTTGATTTTGCATTGCCTGGAAGTTATAAAGCTATAAACATAACTGGATTAGCGCAAAACGGAGTTGTTAATAATATTAGAGATAATGGAGCGGCAACAACTTATGCGGGTACTTGCTATATTTTACCAAACACTTCAGTGGTTACTATTGATAAAGATGCAAGTTATAATCCAGCAGCATGGTCTTCTTCAACAGGAACGAGAACAGTTTATGGATTTATACAAATATTAATACAATAAAAATGATAAACAAAGATGCTGTTCGAGTCGGTGATGGTACTCAAGTAGACCCGTTCTCAAATTGTATAATGTACAGAAAGTACATAACATTTGAAGGGAATAGGGAAGCTGAATATATAAAGATATTTTATAATGAATGGCTTCAATACCCGTCAGGACAAAGTTCCGAAGTAAGGAGAAAATCATATCTTGTAATAGATATTCCAGCGATAACTCATATAGTATCAGAGGTGGCTCACCTTGATGATAATCATGTAAAGGTAGTAGACAGTTTAGAACAAACCATTGTAGATGCTCCCGCGACCACAGCTTTTACGGATTGGTTTTCATCTCCCATCATCGCTAAAGCAGACGGACTTTATATTGCAGGAAACATGACTGCTCCATCTGATTATGCAGTAGGACTTGGAAAAGACTTGATTGTTGGTGCAATAAATAACGCCCTTAAAAATCTACCCTTCGATGCAAAGGATGGATACACTGTAAGCAAATGAAGAAAATAACAGGATTCATACTGTACCCAATAGCTTTAATAGCTAATTGTATATTTACTCCACTTTTGATGGTATATTCTATCATTAAACTAAGAAATTTTGCTAAAATCAATGATTATTTCTTACAAGTCAGTATAGCAGTAGACGTTTTAAATAATGTAAAAGGACAACATCTATTTAATCAGATTTTTATTAAGACTGATGGGTATAAGTTCGGAATTGAAGGTGAAACAATGAGTCATTGCTTCTCGTTAAATAAAGATAAAGGAACGTTACGAACCATTGGAAAGTGCGTCTCAGCGGTCTTAATAAGCCTTAATGACCCAGCATTCAAAAAATAAATATGAGAAAAGACTTGACAAACACCAATTAATGTTGTATATTTGAGGAAAACAAACATCATGAAAGAACAAATCAAAAAAAGAATCGAAGAACTGAAAAAACTCCAAGTACAAACTCAAGCCAACCTCAATGCAATAGCGGGAGCGTTAGGAGAGCTAAATGCACTGTTAACCGCCGACCAACCAACAATTGAAGCAGTCTAATGGCCGATTTCAAACACATAATACCGTTTATACTGGACGCAGAGGGCGGATACGCAAACAACCCAGCAGACAAAGGGGGTGAAACCATGAAGGGTATTACTTACTCTGTATGGGTTAGTGTGTTTGGAGAGTCCCATGGACGTTTTATGGACATGTCCCAAGAAGATTGGGGACAAATCTTCAAAAACAACTATTGGGATGCTATGCTGGGAAACAAAATCAACTCTCAACGTGTAGCAGACCTAATAGTAGACTGGGTATGGGGCTCAGGAAAACATTTCCCCGAAAAAGACGTCCAAGAAGTGCTAAACCACTCGTTTGGTACTCACTTAGCAACAGATGGCGTATTCGGACAAGCTACAATAGATGCTATAAACACTGTCGACGACAAAGAACTATACTATGATCTAGTCCAACGTCATATACAATATGTAAACAGCATAGTTGCAAACAATCCAACTCAAGAAGTATTCTTGAAAGGCTGGTGTAATAGAATGGATAGTCTAACTAAATTTGAAAACAATGGGAATAATTAGTCAAGTATTAGCAGGAGGAGCAAACGATCTAATTAAAACAATTGGAGACGAAGCGGCCAAATTCATTAAGACCCCTGAAGAAAAGGACGCATTTGCAGTCAATATGGCTACTATAGTCACTTCACGCATGCAAATGCTGGAAACAGCGTCTACAGACGAAATAAAGGCATTCGTAGAGGACTCTAAAAACAGTCGAGACACAAACGTACAACTACAAACTTCAGAAAAAGTACCCACTTTTACTAAAGTTGTTCCGTACGCAATTGCTTCATTTTTAGCTGTTATTTGGGGATTCCTTACTGTTTACATCATAATGACCTATTTAAGCATCCTAAAACACGATGCAACGGTTAATATGGAAGGAGTACTCGGAATGTATGCCACAGTAACAGCCACTTTCGGCATAGTTTTAAACTTCTTCTTCGGCAATACGCAAAATGCGCTCAAAAACGCAGATCGTAAACAAGCAATGATCGAAACAATGGTAAATAAGTAAGAATTAACTTGACAAACGCATTTTAATATCGTATATTCGCTTATGACAAAAGAACAACCAAGACAGTGGGAGACCGGAGCACAAAGAGACGGAAACAGTAATAAACCGTTCGTACATGCTCTAAAAGGGTATACCAGACTTCGATTTGGATATCATATGACCGCAGGAGCTAAAAAGTATGGTGACGACAACTTCATTAAAGGTATACCTACTAAAGTGTACTTAGAATCACTAGATAGACATCTAGCTATGTATTACAACGGAGATCGATCAGAAGATCACCTTTCTGCTATTATCTTTGGAGCACAAGGCTGTATGTTAAATGAACAAAAAGAAGGAATCTCAGAAAAACACTATTTTAAACATGACTAAAAAAATCTACTTAGCGTTACCGTACACCGGCTTAATAAACGAAAGCTTCAAAGCCGCGAATGAGATTGCAGGAGAGCTAATTAATAAAGGAAATTATGTATTTTCACCAATAAGCCATTCCCATCCAATTTGGATAGCAGGTAATAAGATAGCTAACCATGAAGTCTGGTTAAGACAAGACAGAGAGTTTGTAAAATGGTGTGATGAAGTACATGTAGTGATTTTAGGAAAGAAAGGTAAAGAAAGGATAAAACAATCCCACGGAGTACAACAAGAACTCAAATGGGCAAAGGAATTTAACAAAAAAGTAAAATATATTAAATATGTCTAAATTTAAACGCCTTTATCTTGATATCGAAACCAGTCCGAACATTGTATTTAGTTGGAACGTCGGTTGGGAACTTGATATCAGTTACGAAAATATTATTAAAGAAAGAGAAATAATTTGCATTTGTTATAAATGGGCAAAAGAGGGAACAGTCTACAGCATTAAACGAACAGGAGGTAACGAAAAAGCGATGCTTAAAGAAATTACAAAGGTAATGGAAGAAGCAGATGAAATTGTAGGTCACAATTCAGATAATTTCGACATTAAGTGGATACGTACACGTTGTTTGTTCTATGGAATACCAATGATACCTGACTACAAAACACTTGATACATTGAAACTTTGTCGTAGAGGATTTCGACTTAATTCAAACAAATTAGACTATGTAGCCCAATTTTTAGGACTAGGAAAGAAACTTGACACAGGCGGCTTTGGTTTATGGAAAGACATTTGTCTTAACAACAGTGTGTCAGCTTTAAATAAAATGATTAAATACTGTAAGAAAGACGTAATACTACTTGAGAAAGTTTATAATAAACTAAGTCCTTATATTAAACATTCTACCCATGTAGGAGTAATAGAAGGAAAGGACAAATACACATGTATCGAATGTGGGTCAGATAAAGTACAATCAAGAGGATACTTAGTAACAATCGGAGGGAACAAGAAACGCAGATGTAACTGTCAAGAATGCGGTTCTTGGTACTCAATACCTATTAAAAAAGTGAAATAAATGAAAAGCAAGCCCCGGGACCAAGCTAATAAGTTATGTACTTCATTTGAGCTTCAGTGTCCCGGCGCCCTTTTCTCTTGGGATGATGAATGGAATGATGATATTTATGATGATTATATACTTTTAAACACAGATTATGACACAGACGATGAATAAAGAACTAAATACCGAGAGGGTGATATATGAAGTTAAACGCTTAGATAAACTCATAGAACTTAAACGACTAGCTGACGATCCTAGATATGATATGTATGGAAGATTCACTCCTAATGTTCCATTTGCAGGAGCTGGTGAACCAGAAATTCAAATTGGACGTAGAATTAGAAACGTAATTGTACAAGAGCTTGAAAAACAGATACGTGAAGAAGGAGAGAAACTCCAACAAATGTTTAATAACGATATACCAGCCTAATGACATTAAATCAGTTAATTTTTAATATTCTTAATCTTAAGAGCGGTGGACGAGATTCTGACGACGATTCACTGTCACGTAGACAGACTGAATTCGTTATCGGATATATTCGGGCCATGCTCATACGTAGAGATTTCGAAAAAGGACATTCTATCAACCCTGATATTATTCAAGATTTAGGATGTATCGAAGTAGAACCAGTAGACGAAGCAGATTGTTGTGATGTTCAAGTAGGATGTCAAATTCTACGTTCATTAAAACAACTTCCTAAGACATTGGAACTTTATGATAAGAATATGATTACTTATGTCGGAACCGTAGATAAAAGGCATGCTTTTGATCTTATTCCAGTTGCCAGAAGTCGATGGGTAACTTTTAACAAGTATACTTCTAAACATCGTAGAGCCTTTATTCTTAATAGATATCTATACATCGTGAACGACCAGATCATTAAATATGTTAACGTTAGAGGCGTATTTGAAGACCCTAAAGAGGCGGCTAATTTCAATCATTGTGATGGAACACCATGCTTTACGTACGATGATCAATATCCTATCGCAGCATGGATGGTACAACCATTAACCTCTATGGTAATTTCGGGTGAAGTTAAAGACACTTTTGTATTTCCTGCAGACACTAAAAACGACTCTGTTAGCGAAAATGCAAGTTTACCCACAAAAGGACGTCCTATTTAATGCAAAAAGAACTTTATAGAAAGTTTTGTAGTAAAAATAAGGTTAGCAGACGAACATCTGGCATATCTCAAACTATCTTTACTCAAATTTGTAAAGACTTTAATAATGAAGTAATACGATCAATATTACGAGAAGGATTAGAATTTTATATACCAGAACAGCTTGGTACAATACGAGTTATTAGAGCTAATCGAATTGATTTCTCTAATCCTAAACAAAGAAAAGCTGTCGATTGGGAAGCTACAGAAAAACATGGTAAAGTAATTTTCTATGAAGATCCACATACTAATGGCTATTGGTATCAATTTAGATGGAAGAAAGCAAGTTTTCACAAAATAAGAAACAAAGAATTCTTTAAATTTATACCAAGCAGTTTAAATAAACGTCAATTAGCAAAAATATTAAAAGATCCAAACAGAACAATAGACTATTTCAATGGTATATAAATATAAAAGCGTCAAAGCGGTATTAGAAGGCTTGTATCGAGATTTAGGAATTACTGAAGAAGTAAATTTCTTGGACGTTATTGAATGGTGCGGAGAGTCCCTTGAATCCATAGGCGCATTCTCTCAGTATCAACAGAAAACTGAATGTCTAACACTATGTGACTACAGAGCGCCACTTCCTTGTGATTTTCATAAGATGCAAGGAGTAAACATTGACGGATGCCCACTAGTACCAGCAACGTCTCAATATGGTAACATTTTACCAGACCCAACGGCTATAGTTGATATTAAAATAAATAATCAACCTGTTACGTTTCCAGCAAGATTTGAAACTGGTCCAACTGCTTTAGAGAGAAATACGTATCTTATTAATGATAACTTCATAATTACAAATCTGAAAGATGGTGAATTAACACTTTCCTATATCGCAATACCTACAGATGATGAAGGATTTCCACTTATTCCAGATAACTACTATTATCTTAAGGCAATTAAAGCATATGTAACTTTCATGCTAGATCGTATAGGTTGGAGAACCGGCCGTGTTGCTGATAAGGTATTCAAAGAGAGTCAAGCTGATTGGCAATGGTACACTCAAGCCGCTCGAAGTGCTGGTATGATGCCTAATATTGACATTATGGAATCCTTTAAGAATCAATGGGTACGTTTAATGCCGAAAATTAATCAATATGATACACATTTCCAACATTTAGGACAACAGGAGATGTTAAAAAAACGACTTTAAATGCCAGAGTTTTTAAACAGTTTTGCACATGGTATGAATCTAGATGTTGACAAATTACGTCAACAACCAGAAACTTATCGTAATGCTCTTAACGTACGATTAGAGACCCAAGAAGATGGTACACGAGGTGCATTAGTAAACCTTGGCGGTAATAAATTTCAGTTCTCTTTTCCAACTACAAGTAATGTATCTGAAATAACCCTCTCAGGCATACCTCCTACGACCTTTTCTTTCCTAGTAAACAGTATTACGTTAACTGTTTCAAACATCACCGCAACTACCTTCTTTCAAACCGTAAGTAAAGCTATCAATTCGAATGCTACCTTGCAAGCATTAGGAATTACTTCAGCCTACTCGTTAACACATCTTACAGTATGGTCTAAAGTAAATGCTTTAAATCAAACTATATCTGCTAATATTAATCTAATTTTTACAGTAGCAAATGTTGTTGTAAATAATGCCTACATCTTAGCACAAGTTGGAATTGAACCTATCGGGTGGGCAACAGTTAGAGACGAATTAGTCTTTTTAACCACTAATAACAAAACTATCAATCCAGGAGGTCATGATTTTGACCCCTCTGTTCCAACCAATCCTTCTTCAGTAGGACAAATTTGGAAATATAACTATACCCCAGGCCCAGGGCCAGTTGCAGGACAATTAACTTTACTTTACAATAATATTACTGATTTTACCACGTACCATTCTATCCCGCAGACAGCTATTATAGGTAGGTATGAAAATCCTGTAACTAAAAAAATTTACTGGTCAGACTTCTTTTCACAAGTTAGAAACTTTAATATCGCTGATCCTAACGGATTCGCATTAAATCCAGTAGTTTTATCAAGAAAACCAGATGTTATCATTTCTCGTCCAATACTACAAGCTATTAACGATGTTGGAGGACAATTATATACTGGTAATTATCAAGCTGTATACAGACTTAAATTAAATACTGGTGCAGTAACTCGCTTTTTTGAATTAAGTAACTCAGTAAGTATTTTCGCAGCTCCTTCAATTGATTCGTTTGTTAACTTCGTTGGAGACGCACCCGCAACTCTTCCTACTCTCGTCACAACAAAAACTATCACATGGGATATTAATCCCGTAGATACTAATTTTGATCGAATTGAGATAGCTATTGTTAAACGTCTTAATGTAGGTACAATTTATGGTATTGACATCATCAGAGAAGATCCTATACCTAAATCGGGTAATTATCAATTTACGTATAACGGTCACGAAACAACTATTCCGATTGATTTAAATGAGCTAGTCGCGATTCCGGGAGAGTTTACTCACGCTAAGACACTTTCTTCTAAAGACAACCTACTTATCGTGGCTAACGTTCGTAGTGAGAACTTTGACGTTGATTTTGATGCTAGAGCATATAGGTTTAACAGCCAAATAGTTATCGGTCAACGGTACGCTGAAGTACAAGACTATCAAGGAGGAGCAATAGACATCCAAGCAGCTACGTTAAATTGGTCTTCAGTACCTATAGAACATGATGCTATTAATCCAGATCAATCTACCCAAACTGCAACTTCTTACAGATTTCAATCAGATGGTATAACATTAGGCGGAGAAGGACAGAATATTAAATACACCTTTAAAACTAAGTACATCGTTGACGACCAAAATCTTGCAGGAAATGGATTTGGTGGCATGCCGTTAGACACAGGAAATGGTCCATTAGGATTCGATGGTAGATTTATCTTAAACGGAGGTCCCGATGAGGTAATAGATACAGTAAACTATCCAAATAACAGCTTTTTAGACGGGTTTAAATCTCCCTATAAAGCTTCTGCTTTAAAGGGATATCAACATGACGAAGTGTATCGATTTGGCATAGTTTTCTATAGCCCAACAGGAACACCTAGTTTTGCTAAATGGATAGGAGATATCCGTATGCCGCTTATGTTCGAAGGAGGAAACGACTATTCTATATCTAAAATTCAAACCTTTGGTGCGTTTAAACAACAAGTTGTTGGAATCTTATATCCTGAATTTCAAATAACTATCCCACAAGCTATTAAGAATCAAATAAGTGGCTATAGTATTATCAGGCTTCCTAGAAAACAAGAGAATAAGACTGTATTAGCAGCAGGAACTCTACATCCAGTTGAATTTGACTCCTTTGGAGGAAAGTACTGGGGAGCTATGCTTTATGATTACGACGGAATAGGAATGACTGCTGATATTAATCTTGCAGGATTTCATTCTCCAGAATTTACATTCGCCACCACTCCTGCTAGACAAAGTGGAGATACGATGAAGATAATAGGCACATTAACCAATAGTTATTCAGTAGTATCAACCAACCCTGCTCCGCCAGATGAATTTCATTTTAATAAGAATTACACAGTAAGTAATTCAGGCGTAATAGAAGAACCTATCATTGAGACTACACAAATTCAACGTGGTGGAGTAAGCACTATCGCTGGGTTAGCTATTACAAATACAATAAACCCTACTTATGGTATTAAATCAGTCGGAGATCGAATTACCATCTTAAACTGGAAAGGGGGAACTAGTGTAACTCCGATTAAAGTAAATAATGACAAATACTATGCCCTTTATAAAAGAAGTCTCGGTACTGTTTTAACATCTAGCCAATATGGTGGAAGTTCTTATACCCAAAGATCCGATAACGAATATGAAGACTGTGGTCAATTTCAACCAATTCCACTTATTTCAACTCAATTAGTCTTTACGACAGACGTCTTTGGAGGAGACATTTACACTGCTGTCTGGGATACCCAACGAATTATCAAAGGATGGACATTAGGAGCAGGAACTTATAAATCATCTACCTTTTGGCTTCCTAACCAATCTACTATTAATACAGAATGGAGATTTGGTACCTTTGTGAATCGTAATGGTCTAAATAACAACAATACTGCTGTAGATACAGGAGAAGACTATTTATTTAACGGTACGTATGAGCAGGATAACAACATTAAGATGTTTGTGCCCAAACCATCTACCTTTCAAAACATTAGCGAATTTGATTCTAGGTTCTGGTCTTCACAAGTTAAAATTAACGGAGAAACTAATGACCATTGGCTAACCTTCTCTCCAAACGACTATTGGGATGTAGAAAGTGTCTATGGGCCGGTTAATGCTATTTTTAACTTCAATAACCAACTTATGTTCCTTCAGGACAAAGCATTCGGTATTCAGCCAGTAAATCAAAGAGTCTTAATACAAGATAACTCCGCTGGAACGTTACAATTAGGCACCGGAGATCGCTTGACTAAACATACGTATATAACAACTAGAGCAGGTGCGAAACATCAAAATGGAGTCGTATTGTCCGCTAATTACATCTATTTCTTTGATATTTACACCAAAAGGATGTACAGATTCGGACAAGGGCTTGAACAACAGTCTGAACTAGAAGGTGTATCAGCATTTCTTGAAAATAACCTAACTGGAGATATAGTTTCTAAAGACAATCCAACTTATAAAGACCCACTTCTACTTAATGCACGTTCAGGCATCATGACGGGTACAGATAAGCGTTTTAACGAGGTTTTATTCACATTCTACCAATCTAGTGCAACAGGTGAGAAAACCTTTACAATCGTCTATAATGAGCTTTTAAAGTGCTATCAAGGATTCACTAGTTTTAGCCCTTCTATGTATGTATCTGACCAATTTAACCTATTTTCGCCCAATACAGCTAGTACGTCACAGATGTGGATTCATAACCAAACAAACTATGGATCATTCTACGGTACTGTCTTTCCAACCACTGTGTCACTTATAGTAAATCCAGAGGTATCGTATAACAAAGTTTATGATAATGTGTCTTTTTATACTGAAATTCTTGATGGAAACGTAGATCAGCAGTTAGAAACCTTTTCTAGCATTCGCTTCTTTACGGATTATCAGAATACAGATTTCATCACATTAGATCCTATAACAACAAAGAATATAAAGCGTAAAGAGCGTACTTGGAACACCACTGTCGCAAGAAACGTAGTTGACCAAACACAAGTAAATATGGATATTTTCAATCCAATTAACCTTTTACCTGCACAATTGTTCAAAAACAGACTTCGCGATAAAATCATGACGACAGATCTTTCGTATAATAATTTGAAAGGAAGGAAGCTTATTTTGCACTGGATTAAGACAATCTTTCGAGTCTCTATAAGATAGTTTGTTATAATTGAAAATATAAATCACAATTTACTTGACTTTCATCACAAAATGTTGTATATTTGCTAATCAATACCTTCTAAATGAGCAAAAAGACTGTTAAATCTGTAAAAGCTATAAAATTTCCAAAGACTAAAAAAGCTAAGTCTTACCCTACCTACCCCTCCCCGGAACGATTTCCAAAGCTTCATCCTGGAGCTGCGGAATCGTTTCCACGATTTGACTTCGGTGGAGGAGTTAGTGATAAACAGTATATGGGTGACGAATTCGCGGCTGCTGGAAAAGGCGCTCTTAGCGGGGCGGCTACCGGAGCAACAATTGGAAATGCTGTTCCAGTAATTGGAACTGCAATAGGCGCTGTTGGGGGTGCTATCGTTGGAGGAGCTGCAAGCTTCTTTGGCCAACGTGGGGCTGATAAACAAAAAGCAATGGCGCAACAGCAACAAAATCAACCTCAGCAACCTAATTACCAAACACCTCTAGCACCTCCACAATACCCCTATTTTGCTGATGGAGGGCCTCTTAACACACCAGCTGTGCAGTCTGCTATTCCGCAATCAGGAGAGCCTAGAAAGAAGATAATCAACGTAGAACACAACGAATTAGAGATTAATCCTAAAACGTTTGAAATAGTAAGAGACTTTAAGAATAAACCTCCTCATCCAGAAAATGAGAATTTAATTGACGAACGAGGAAATACTAAGGCTACTGAAGGTAATTTCATCATTCCTAAGAAATTCCGTGACAAATATGAAGACGGAGACATGATCACTCGTAGATCATTAGTCATGAAAATTCATCGTGATAATACCAAACGTTCTGAACAAGAAGCTATGGTAGCTAATGATAATCTTCAAAAGATGCTTAAAAAGGGTGGTTTCTATAAAAATGGTGGCCCAATTGACCTTCATTTACCTAAATTACAAAATAAAAACTCTAATTTTTATCATGAACATAACTATGATGCTTCTGGACCGTATGATGAATATGGTAAACTTTTACCTTTAAAAGGAGGTCTTAGTCTTAATCCTGGTATAGACACTTGGCAAACTGGATCTAAAATGAACGCAACTCCATATTTAGGACTAAATTTTATTAAAACATTCGCAAACGGTGGACCAGTCAATCCTATATCTTCAAACGGCCTTCCATTTGGATTTGGAGGAGAAGTAGGAGTTTACGCTAACGGGGGTTCAACAGACAAAGACGGCGATACTGTAAAAATGGAAAAAGGTGAATTTGCTAAAGAACACAAGAATTTACTGAAAGTTCTTCGTACTGGTACTAAAGCACAAAGAGAGAAAGAAGCTGTTAAGCAAGAAACTGAAATGGCTGAAAAGATGAAACACGGTGGGCCAGTTAAACATTTTCTCAACAAACCAGTACCCCAGCAGTTTATGCGCCCTGATGTAAAAATGGGTAACGGAGGAGGAATAGAAAGATATGATGACAAAGGACTTGTTACTCCTTTTGACTGGGGAAATAATGTAGGTATGCACCAAACACAATATGGTAGTTTACCTCAAGAACAAAATACATCAATTCCATCTTTACAATTTTCTGGATTACCTACATATGCTCAAAATCCTGCTCAAAATTCAACTCTAACTCCTCCAACATCTCCATTTCCGAGTGCTGGTTATAATATTAATATTCCAGGTTCTAAATATGTAAATGATTATGCTGATTCTGCTAAACCATTTGGCTATACAAATGCGGCTCAAAAGACAGCAGAATGGTCTCCAACCGCCTTCAATCTAGTACAAGGTATAACTCAAAAGCCTTTTCAATACGATCAGAATAAATATCAACTAAATCACAACATACCTTACAGAGATGTTAACTTTCGTCCTATCGCGCAAGGAATCGAATCACAAGGAATGATTTCAAGACAGAATGCTAGAGATGCTTCTGGTGGAAACGGTGGAAACTTCATGTCAAATGCTAATCAAATTGGTGCCAACACACAAGGACAATATGCGAATGCATTAATGACAGCTCAAGAATATAACAATCAAAATAGATTCTCTGTTGATAGAGCTAATTTGAGCACCGAAGAGCATAATAAAGGTTTAGCATTACAAATAGATCAAATGAATAGAATGAATAAGGCTAAGTCTACTGAGTACATTGGAAAAGGTTTAGAAGGAGCTTCTGGGCTTGCTCAAAGGGATATGTATCAAGGTAGTCAAAGTCAAAATCAACAACAACTGTTAGGGGGTATGGCTGCTTTGTACCCATGGTTAAGCCGATACTTTCAAACTGCAGGTGTTCCTGGCCAACCAGCAGGAAAGTTAAATTTTCCTAATACGATAACTAAGTAATGATTGACAACTACAGTTACGTCGCCCAGCAGCCTGTTACCGCCACGCAAGCACCTATAGACACTAACGCATGGTTAGGTTTAGGACAATTGGCAGAAAAGAAAAAATCTGATGTATTAGACGCTGTTGATGCTGCTTTACCTTATAAAGCTGTACCTGGAAGTATTCATGAAGCAAATCTTAATGCAGCTAATAAGAAAATTCATGATCTAGCTTACGAGGCTTCTGCAACCCCCGATCTTGCAAATGGAATGGTTGGAAGGGATTTTATTCGTCGATATCACAAAATTGCTGATGATCCCACTCTTAAGATAGGCGATGATAATTATAAAACTTGGATGGAAACCAAGAAAAATAGAAATGAACAAGCAAATAGTGGTAAGTATCATCCTGACAATTGGTGGTCATTAGACGCAGAACATAAAGCATATCAACAAACTGGAAATATGTCTTTAACAAACGAAGACGGTACTCCTAACGATCTTTTAACACATAACCTCAGTGGCCCTACAGCAAAAGCTTCTGTAGATGTGGAAGGAGAAGTTAAAAAACTTATGGATCTTCATGCTAACAAAAACGATCAAATCGGTCAATTTTTAAACCAGTATACTCGAACTGGTTACTCTGGAATTACAAGAGGTGAAAATGATGCTAGAGCACAACAAATTTTAGGGGAACTCTCATCTGGAGATGCAGGACAACAGTTATATAATAGATATCAACGTTTAACACATGGTCAAGGCAATCCTGGAGAAATGGATAGTTTGTATGGTTTGCCTAATGCTAAAACTCATAAACGTGAACAATTAACTAATTTTAACGATTATGTAGTAAACTTTGCCGCCACACAAGGTCGACAACAAGTTTATTCAGATATAGATCAAGCAGATAAAGTAACACAAATGAACGCTGCGGCTGATAAACAGGTACGAGAAAATTTACAACCTACCTTCTCAACCTCACGAGCACCTGTTGATTCACCTTACAAATCAGGTACAGAAGGATATAATAAAGAAAGAGCTAGGGTTACTCAAAACGAATTAGATGCTGTTGCCGCATATAATTATGCCAAAGAACCGTCACAAAATACAGACCAAAAGACCCTCGATGACCTTCTTAAGAATGTGTCTACAACACATACAGAAAGTTTAAATTTACAAAAAACATATGATGCAACTAGTGCCAGAGCCGGAGGTTTTGCAGACAAACTTGATGAAGAGTTCAAAAAATTAGGACAAATTGGTATTACAGCGCATGGTATGACAATTCCTGATGGACAAATAAATGTTGGTAAAACTACTTATAAAGATATAAATGAAGCTGGATCAAAGGCATTAAAAGGTAATTCAGATATCATGTCGGGTGTAGACGACCAAGGAAAAGATATTACTAAAGGAAAAGCCATGGCAGACGCATTAAATGGATCTATTAAAATCTTAGACACTTCAGCTACTGGTGATTTATCTAATACCACTTCTGGCCCTACTATGCGTGTAGAAGTAACATATCCCCCTAAAACTGGAGGATTAACAAGTGGAAAAACTACTGCTGTATTAACACTTAAAGGAGTACCTTCCGACCTTATTATGGGTATAGCTGGACGCCATTCATTAGAAGCAGCACGATATGGCGCTAATCCACAAACTAAAGATGACTTAGTACAAGCAGAAGCTCATGCCCAACAGGCTGAAAAACTAACTAACAGCGCTATTGTTGAATATGTTGATAATAAACTTAAAAACATTTCTTCTAAACAAGCAGTTAGTTGTAATACTGCTGATTTGGGTGGAATATATGCAGATATTCCAGTGCAACGAAATGAACGTACAGATGGTAAAAGTTTTGATGTTACTGATGATGCTGGAACAACACACCAGTTAACTAGATTACAATTAATAGAGGTTATAAAAGCTAAACTTTCTAAATAATTTACTATGAGCGAACAAGCAACTATTCCAGAAGATTTTGTTATTAACAAAGAAGATAGGAATACTAATCCTGCTCCACAAGCAGATTCTACTAAAACAACAGAGAAAACAGCTAACCCGTCTCCACAGGACACCACTACTAAGACAGCAGAAAAACCATTTATACTTAATGGGAAACCTTTACAACTTAGTAAGGAAGAAATAAATCCTACTGTTACACCATCTTTTACAAAAACAAAACCTTCGCAATCTTGGTCGAAAGCAATAGTAAACTCATTAGGACAAATAGGCGTTGGCGGTGCTATCGGAAAAACAGAAGAAGGGTTGGGATCTCTTCTTAATCTAGTATCTGGAACTAATTCAATAGATAAAGCTGATTTACAATATCGTAGTTTTTTAGATGATTTAAAACAATCGTCAGTTACAGCTGGAGCAATTCCAGGAACGGATTCAGAGCAGAATGTTAAATCGGCTTTAGGTGCTGCTGGAACATATTTACGTAGCAGAGGCGCTGATTGGCAACAAAAAGCAGAACAAGCTTTTCCGATTGATGATAATGGAAGTTCTTTAAATAAAATTCTTAAAGACTATGTTACTCCTATTGGAAGTTATGGCATTGGTTTGTTAGTCCCTGATGCAGCTGTAATCGAAGGTTTAGAAGGGGCATCTAAACTGCTAGGATTAGGAAAAGCAGTGGATAGAGCTTTCCAAGCAGGAAAAATTACTGCAAAAGGAGCAGAACTTTTAAAATCTGGAACTAACGCCTTATCTGTAGGGGCGTTAAACACTCATATTTCCAGTTCAGTTATGGCTATGGATTCTTATGAAAATACTTTAAAACAAGTACAAGACAAGATCGACCCTGAAACTGGTGTTAAATTTACTTCAGAAAAAGCTAAAAAAATTGCCGAAGATGGTGCAGAATCAGTTTATAATTATAATCTTGCTAATTTCGCTTTAAATGTAGTAGGAGCCAGTCTTCTGTTAAAACCTATTAATTATGCGGCTAGAGGAGCCGTGATGTCTGGTGCAAGAGCTGTTGCAACTGATTTTGCTAAAGCACTTCCTGTCGGAGCTGCAAGTGGGGCTGTTATGTACGTTGCTAATGCCGAAGGCCAACATAAAGCTATGGTAGAAGCCGGTGTAGAGCCAGAATCTAAGCTAACTGATCGAATGGCGAATTATGCCACTTCAGGAGATATGTATGCTCAGGCAGCAACTATGGCTTTAATAGGAGGGTTACAGATCGCAACAACTAAAGCTGTTGTAGGCAAATATGATCCAACTACTATACACGAATCTGCACAACGTGCCGAAGAGATAAAATCTAGAGGAGAATTCTTTTCTCATATGAGCTCGCTGTATGACGAAGCTGCTAAAAATGGGGATACTGTAACTGCTAATTTTGTAAAAGATCAGATTAGTTACAAAATGGGCGAAAGAGCTGCAAAACAAGGAAATATTAGAGATTTGAAATCATGGTATGAGTCTTTACAAAATTTAACTCCAGAACAAGCATTAGATTTGAAAGATCAAACAGGGTTTGAGGTTTCACCAGATATGCTTAAACATCTTTCAAAATTTAATGAGGATTTGTCTGAAATTGAGAAATTACATAATGAAGGTATTAACAAATATGGTACTGAATTAGGTTCTATATATGCTGAAAACAAATTTTTAGGAAATAAGCTTCGTGAGAAGAAAACGCAACTGGAATCTGATCGTTTTTCTGAAGAGTCTAAACTATCGTCTACTCTTAATGACCTATCTCCCACAGGCCGTACTTTATTTGACATTTCAGTAAAAGAAGAAGCTCTTAAAAAGCAAGAAGAATTAAATAGTAATTTACGTGAAACTTTAAAAGCTAGAGGATTACCAGATGACCATCCATCATTTGAACAACTTAATAAAAGTGACGAAGATATAGCACAACTTAAAAACTTTATCTCTAAAGAAAAAGACAAAGCTGCAAAAAGTGATAGAACTGTTGCTGAGAAGTTAACTGATGACGACATTATTAAGACCACTAACAAACAATCATTAGTAGACAATGATGTAAAACAATATGCTTTAAAACAATCTTTAGCTTTAAGAGATAAAGTTTTAAATGATTTAGATACCCCTAAAGTTAAAGAAGCGTGGGCTAAGAAGGCTGAAGATGCAAAAAACGGGGTAAAACAACCAAGAAAAGAAGAGCCTATCAAAGATGAGTCTGCGAAAAAGAAAGAAGAACCTCAAAAAGAAGATACTAGACATGTCTCCCCAGAAGATCAGCAGAAAGTTAATAATGTTAAGTCATCTGTTACAGCAGAACCAACTAAAAATCCTATTCTAACTAAAGAAAACTTTTCTAACTTAAAAAATGGTGAAAAGGTTACTGTAGAATCGCCTTCTTTTAATGAGGATGGTAGTAAAGATGCTAATGGATTACAGATTGGAACTGTTAAAGACGGTAAGATTGTATTTGATAATGAAACTTCTGAAATAGATAGTTCCATATATAATCTTCCTGTTTTATCAAGACCTATTATAAAGAAAATTATTCCAGTCAGTTCTCAAGACCAAGAGGTTAAAAATACACAAGAAAGTATTAATTCTAATAAAGTTTCTTCCCAACCAACCATTCCTTATACTGAAAATGTTCCTTATGAAGAAATAAGTTCTCATAATCCAGATGCTAATCGTACATGGGGACTAGTAAGATCATCCCATCAAGAGTATGAACCACAAAGAGATGAAACAGGTATAATTGAAAATAAAAACGGATTTACTCAATATAAACGTGATAAAGGATCTTTAGTTCAGTCAAAAATGGCTGACGAAAAAGATGAAAACGGTGATCCAAAATATCGTTTTGATGTTATGAATTCGACAGAGATGCATGAAGGTAAGGAAATTCGTTTATCTGTAGATTCAACTAATAAATTGTTTAAAGAGCTTAAAGATTCTAACATTTTAACGCATCAAAATATACCTATAAAGATTGAAACGTTACACAATGGTAAATGGGTTATTATTAATCAACTTAGAGACGTTAGAGATGGCGAAACATCTCTTTTAGACGATACTGGTAAAGGTGTCGAGGCTTTGGAAAGAGTACGTTCAGATGTGTTTAATGATTGGACGCAGATGGGTGATAGTCATCAACCGCTTTATACTAAAGTTACTCGAGTACGTATAGGTAAAGTTCATAATTTAAAAAATGAAGATGGATCTCACGCCGCTTTAACTTTAGACTATGAAAAAGGGCTTATAAATGGAAAAGTAGTTCTGGCCATAGGAAATTCTGGTAAATTTGATTTTGTTAATGGTGATTTTTCTTTAGAAAAAATAGATATGTCTAATTATACTCCTTGGGACGGTGTAGTTTATCAAATTATTCCTGCTCCGGGAGGGACTTTCTATCCAGTACATACTAACGGACGTTCTTTAACACAAGATGAGATTTCTAAAGCAATTTCGATCTTAACTGACAACACTACTCCACTAGATGCAATGGGTTGGTCTGCTCTTTCTGATAAGATTAACGATATTGTATATATTGGTAATAAGACGATGCATCTTGAGGATTCTAAAAAATTTAGAGTCGATACTGTTAAAGGAGGATTACAATTTGGTAATACTTTTGTACCATTTGTAGATGGGGTTATAAAACTCAACGACTCTCAAACAAATAATTTAAGAGAATTTTTGTCTCAAAGGTATAAGAATGTTGTTTCACACAAGTTAAATCAACCTGATTATAACAACCAACTTGTCAATGATAAAACTATTACAACAGATGTTAATCCTCAACAACCATTTTACAACACGTCTATTGAGATGGACTCGAGCCTATCAACTCAGAGAGAAGAGGCTTCAAAAAGCGTATTGGCAGAGAAATCGAAACCTGTTAAAACATCTAAACTAGCTGAAGAGTTTTTAGGAAACGTTGGTGATTTTGGTAAGTTTAAAATTATACAACTTGGTTCTTTAGTGCCAGAAAATGATCAAGTAGGCACAAATTGGGTAAAAGTAGCTGCTTGGATAGATAAACATATCCCAGGAACACCCCTTTCTATTGTTAAGACCTTAGCAGGTAAAGGGGGACGTTCAGCTTGGGGTATGGTAAGGAATCGTGCTATTACTCTTGCAGAAGGAGCGCCTACTAGAACAGCATACCATGAGGCTTATCACATAGTTAAAGATAATTGTCTTACAGATAAAGAATTAAATGATCTTTATATTGACTCTCAAAAGAGATGGGGAGAAAATGATGCTTCTAAATTAGATGAATTAGAAGCAGATGCGTTTTCTGACTTTATTAACTCTGATGGTGCTATTAAGCCCCCAAAAGGAGCTACTAGAAATATTTTTCAAAAATTATGGGATTTTATCAAAAATTTACTGTTTGGTAAACGTTTAAATATTGATGATTTATTTGAACAGATGAAATCTGAACCTTATGCGGGTCGTGCACAACGGGAAGTAGAAAATGAGGTTAAATTTCGTGAAGTAGGAGATTTTTCCGCAGAAGCACAAGATCAGATAGTTCGAAATATGGATTATATGTTCTTTAGAGCTGTTCAGAGGCGTAAAGCATTTGGAGAAGATGGACAAATTAACGGATCAGAAGTTTACTCAGATATTAAAAAAGTATTTGAAGAACTTTACACAAAAACTAGTAATAACGAATTTCAAAAAATTATCGAAAATTTTGACGGCTTTGTTAAAGAACATCAGAAATATCTAATCCCTTTTGGATATGATTTTAAGACTTTAGATGATAATGGAGAAAGTTATGTAGGTAATCCTAATGAACAACCTGCAGAGTATGAAAAATTGTCTACTTTGTCAGATCCTAAGCAAAGTATGTCTTCTGATATGAAGCAATATTTTAGATTACTTCCTGATATTATTGATAAATCAACCGAAGAAGGAGTTGTTAAATATGAACCTCGTAAGAGTTATATAGGTCTTCCACTTCCTGTTAACTTTAATTATGCTTATTCTCTATTTAAAGGAGCTTTAGCTAATAGTCTTGATGAAAAAAGCATGCTTGCTAATTTGCAAGAATTGGCTAATGCTAACCCGCTTGCTGCAAAAGTGTTAAATGATTACGAAACAGGATCAGATAAATTTAAAGGACAATTTAAGACTCAAATGGCTCAAATTCTTCACGAATTTGTGACTGTTGTTAGAGACGGTGCAAATACACGTATTTTTGATACAAATAGGAATACACTACATCAGGAAATAACTTCAGAATGGAAAAATAGCTTTTATTTGAATAATTCTTATGTTAAATTTGGAGAATCTGGTGTATTAGAATTTAATACCAAAGATTTAAAACAACTTTCTGAGGCTTATAACAGACGTTTAAAAAGTATACATAACGATGTGTCAGAAAAGAATAAATTATTCGTTAAATCCACTCTAAACAGCATAGGAATCAATATTTCAGACGCTGCTGTGTTGAAAGCGAGTCAACCTGTTAAAATTAAAGGGCGACCAGTGTCTGGAGGAGCTAATTTTAAGCAATTATTTTCAAATACAGGCTCCGGTTCGGTAGGGTATATGCTAGATCATTTAAGTAGTGGTATTGATATATTCTCAGGAAATGAGGGTACTCTGTCTACGATTAAAAATTTGGCTAAATTAGAATCCTCTGTACAATCAGATAGATTTTCCCATACGTTTACAGATGGTCAAGGAAATAAAGTTTATGCTATTAATGCTCCTAATATGCTTGCTAAAACTATATTAGGACTTAAGACCGATACGGAAAATGCTCTTCAGAAGTATATGACATCTCCTATAATTAATCCAACCCCAGGAGATGATAGTATGATAGCTCCTTGGTTTCGAAACTTAAAGGAAAATAGTAAAACTAGAGATATTTTAAATGTTAAAAGTATTGACGTAACTCGTAAAGGAAATAGTCGCACAGGATACGAAGACTGGTCTCCCAAACAGTATTTAGATACATCTGTTTCTATGTTTCTAAATTCAGGAGCTCCTTGGGGTTATTTTATGGAACCCAGCCCTTCAGATAAGACTAAAATCTATACTATTGCGTTTCCTAAAGTCGCTGTACAAAGAGTAAATGGCAAGCTTTCCGGGCAAGCTGTCGATGATATTATGCAGACTGTTCACGGTGAAATAGCACGTATAACTCGCTGTGAAGCTGATTTACAAAATTTAACTGAAGATCAATTGGTAGACACTTACCACTTTCACCCTGATACTAAAAATAAGAAAGATCGCTCTGGAAGAGGATTTAAGTTCAATTTCTTTCCACAACTTAATGAGATTCCTGAATTATATGATAATGATAAAAAAGGTTTGGTTAACGAAGGTCAAACTATTGATAAAGATACACTTTTAAAAGTTAGAAATGAAGTTATTAATTTTCTTGAAGAACGAGTTAAAGAAACAAAGAAAAATTTCCTCAAATACAGCTTCATACGTGAAGACAAAGGAAAATTGGTCAATGCAAACCTCGACGCTAAGGCATTCAATTCTTTTGTAGGAGATACTGATTTTAAAATTAAGCAGTTAATAGATCAATATGCTGTTAATAGAGTTTTAGGGCTGGCTGAAATGACTAAAATGTTAATGGTAGATCTTGCTTATACTAAAAATTTTTTAGATACAAGTAAAAGATGGCCATTTAGTCATACTCCTGGAGTAGAACCACGTATTGGTAAAGGCGGTATGGATTCTGATTTCACAACATCAATTGTACATGATGTACTAATTAACTTACCAGAAGATCAAAAAGTTTCTATAAAAGACGGTTTAAAAGTAGCAGGTTTAAAAGATTCTGAAATTGAAGACGTTTTAAAGCCCTTTAAGGATATAAATTCAACTGATTCTCAAGTATATATAAGTTCGAAAAGGTATCAGAATATCATGGATGGTACTGGACAAAAATCAGATATTCATGAGACGCTAAAAGACCTCGTTGCAGGTTTAGAGGTTCGTAATGGAACTTTAATGCCGAGTTATGTCAAATGTTCCTCCAAAGAACTTTCTACCCAAGTTACACAAGGAAATCCAATTCTTGAGGATTTAAGAAAGCGTATGAATGCAGAGGGCAAATACGAGAATATGAAACCTATTGATACTATTATTTTTTCATCGGCTAGTAAGTTAGGTATTTCTGGAGCTGGAAATTTAAAAAATCTTGACAAATTGATAGTTAGTACAATTTCTGGAGAAAATTATCGTATTCCTCAAGTAAATCCAACGAAAGATTCGGTAGATACCCCACTTTCTACACAACTTATGAAACTTATTCTTGGTAACATACATCAAGATGAAAAATATACTGTTGGTTCGACTAAATTACAAGGAGAAGAAGTTGTTAATCGTCTTAATAAGCTCATGGGTGCTAATATGCTTAATTCGAGTAAACAATTGCATGATGAATTAGGTTTATCTACCATTAAAAGTCTTAAAGAACAGGGAGCTAATATTACAATGGGTTCTGTTCAATATTTAAACAGATCTATTTCTGAACATATTCGTGATGTTATTAACGATTCACGTATACACCAAGGCACGGATGATTCTCAAGACAGATCTTTAGATTTGGATAAGGAAGGTAATCCTCCTTTACCATGGTGGTTTCCTACTTATGGAGATTCTAATGAGGCTGCTATTTTAAGTCCTTTTAGAAATCAAATTATTAAACAAACTATGCCTGGATTTTCAGGTGTACAGTTTTCTGATTATGGTGTAGCACCTGATTTAAAACCTACACTTTTTAAAGATGGAAAAGTAATTCCTGCAGAATTTTATGTTAGTCCTAGCTTTTTTATTAACACATTAAAACGATTAGGGGCTGATATTGAGACATTTAAAGATATTAATGGTAATCTTGATATTAATAAGTTTGAAAAAGTTATTAAGGGTATAGGGCAACGTATTCCTACTCAAGACAAATCGTCTATGTTTCCTTCGCAAATAGTTAAATTTTCACCAGAGTCTGCAGGAAATTGTGTAACAGGTTCTGCTATGTTGCTAAAACAAACCGGCGCAGATTTAGATAATGATAAATATATCATGTATTTTCCAGATTTTTATTTAGATGCCGAAGACGTTCCAACTCCTTATGAGTATGATTTAGATCCAAACCATTGGGAAAATCGTTGGTCTGACTATAAGAAACAGGCGTCTAAAGACAAAACTATTCTTAAAGCGTTAAAAGAAACAGGAATTAGTCGTAATTCTACACAAGAAGAAATTGATAAGATTTTTTCCTTTAATACCGCTCTTAAAAATAATATGGAGAAAACGCTTGGTACCGGCCAACTGGAGGGTTGGACAGTTGCGTTATGGGATTCTCTTTCAGCGCACTTAACAGAAACAGAGTTTAAAACGCTTACTCCTGAGCAGCAGTTAACCCCTATGGCACGTAAAAACGCTATGTTAGATGTATTTAAAGGCATTTTAACAGACCCTAAGCACTACGGAGAGATGATTTCTTCTAACACTACGGATCATGAGAAAAAGAGCTTGAGAGACATGCGCCGTCATCAAACAGATGATGAGGGTAAACGTTTGTCTGGAGATCTTAATTATAATTGGTTAAATGAAGATGATCAAAGTCTGATTGCAGATTCTAATATGAATTCTTCTAAATTAAGAGGTACATTTTCGTTACATTCAGTTAATCATGCTGTATTAACTTCTTCCAAAGAAGCTATTACAATTAAATCTACGTCAGCACCTTTATTTGATGGAAAAGAATATTCTAATTTGAAAGGAATAGAAGATGAACAAGGTCGTTTGATTTCTAAGAATCTAATGGAAACTCAGACCACCTCTCTTGATAGTGCAAAAGAACCTACTGCAGCTTTATTAAATTTTAATACATTAACAGGTAATGTTAAAATGCTTCTTTCCAGGGTTTCTAAAGTAGATGGAAAAGGATTGTCTATGGAAACTGTAAACTTGTTTTTAAATCAACCTGTTATTCAGAAATGGGTAGATATGGTAAAAACAATGGGTAATACATCTTCAAATATAGCTAGGGCATATAATTCTATAGCTACTAATTATGTTAGTAAAATACAACAATTGGCTAAAAATGATTCTTATACATTTGATATTAAAAAAGGTGAGTTGTTTGATATGAGAGCTGCTCATTTGAAATTAAATCTAGCAAAACAAGAAACAGCTGCTTGGTATAAAGCTCAATTAGAAGTTCTTTCAACGTTTTTAAACTTCAAAACTCGTGCGGCTAGAGATTTAGACAATATTATTAATGCTATGAGAATTGATGATCATCGTTCTTCAGGGCCATTAGGGGCAACGTCAGATCATTTTAAATTTGCGCTTGAAAAGATTGACAACATTCTTAATGGAAATTCATCTATTTCTGGGGCAGAACAGTTCTATAAAGAAGGTTCTAGTAGTTATTTTAAAGCTATTGTCGATCATGCTTTACAACCGGGTGTAGAGTTTATTAATACTATTTTTCCATGGGGTAAAGACACTTTTACTGGTGTACAACAACAGTTATCAACAATTGGATTACCGACTACTTTACGGCCTGAAATACGTAGACAAGTAAATCAAAAAGTATTATTGTACTTTTTTAATCATCCAACTTCTCCTTTCCATTCAACCCCACAAGATATGGGCAGGTTGTTAAAAGGCAAATCAAGTGTTGCTTATCGTGTAGAAAAGATTAAAGAGTTTTTGGATAAAATGAAAATTTCAAATCCTTCCTTTGAAATTCCAACATTCTTTAGAGAGATTAAAGCTGAAATACAGGTTGCCGATGAACATGGCGTGGCAAATGTTAATGTTTTAAAAGGATTTCAATTTCTTAAATCTGCTAGAATAACAAAACGTACAGCGGTAGAAAAAAATGCTATTTTGCGTAGTTTTAAAGATATTTCGCATAACGGAATTAAAGGTTTTACAGAAGGTCAAAATGAAACTGTAAAACAACTTCTAGATGATTATGTACAATATGTAGTTGTTACATCTGGTTTTGGTTACTCAGATCAATCTTTACTCCAATCAATACCTATTGAATATTTATTAGAAAAAGGTATGGGAGAGTTTGCAAAGTTTGCTGATCAAAATTTATTTAATGACCCTAGTTCCTCAGAGGGTGTTTTAGATCAAATTATACGTCATGATTTTGCTGATTCGTCTATGAATCGTATTGTACCAGAAGTGACAATAGGAAGAAAAGGTGGTATTGATGTGGTATTACCAACTTACACAAACGGTACAGTAACAACATTTAAAGTCAATCCTACTGTATCTAGTGCTTTATATTCTGAACGCGGATATCCTAAGTACACTAAAATGGCTGATTCTGGCGGAACTTTGCACCTTTACAAATTTAAAGGTTATTCTGATTTAGAATCTACTATTGGAAATTATGAAATGGAAGAATCGTTAGGAATTCCTAATAAATTCTTTGAATATCAGTTTGGTAGTAATCCTAAATCTATAGTTCCTGCTAATAAAGTACTAGATTTCCAACCGTTAGAGGTTTTGAGAACAGATAAGATTGAAACTGAAAATTCAGCTCAACAGTTGTTAGGAATTAGTAAAGAAGAGTTTAGTTACTATGTAAAAGAGGTACAAAAGGGTAATATTCCTGATTCTATTAAAGAAAAAATTAAAGATGTGGTTTTACCAACAGATGATGGAAAAACTCAGTACACTAGTGCATTTAGAACTTGGGATTTAGGCAAAATGGCTGGGACCCCTGAAACGGCAGAATCTACCAAAAAGTTAGATGATTTCATCATAAACCATCCAGATCGCTCGGTAGATGGTGGGGAGTCATTTAATACCTTCAGGGATAGGGTTTTAAGCGAGTTTCAGACACAGTTAGAACAAGCACCTGATAATGCTACTATTGTGACTCATAACTCTGTATTGGGCTTAATGAAGCTTTGGGATAAGATGGGAAGGCCTGAGTTAGGTAAAGGACAACAAGAGTCAAAAGGTATAAATTTTCAAGAAGATCAAACATTCGGTTATAGAGAAAGAACTATTAAGAATGCTTCTGCTGATGCCACTGTTGCGATAGCTCATGATTTTAATTCTGCGGGAGAACGTTTAACAAAAGGGTCTGTTTTAGCACAAAAGAAGCTATATTTACCTGTACCCACTTCTAGTTTTTCTAGTGAATCTAGTATAAATGCTTATGCGGGTAGAATTGCTAGTGAGTTAAATAAATTACCAAACAATGAAATTTCTTTAAATATTGCTGGTAATGGTATTTATACTTTAAAAGGCACTCTTACACAAGGTGCTGCAGATAATTTTACATTTGAATTGTTAGCTAAAGTTATTCAGAGATTAAATCCAGAAAAGCATATAACTTCGTTGCGAACTGGCGGGCAAACTGGATTTGATGAAGCTGGGGCAAAAGCCGGATTAAAATTAGGCATACCAACATTAATTTTAGCGCCTAAAGGCTGGAAATTTAGAAATATTTCTGGACAAGATATTTCAAGTGAGCAAAAATTTAAATCTAGATTTCCTCAAGCACCAGAATCTAAAAATATAGATAAAGAATTTGTTGAAGCTTATGTTCAACAATCAACACAAACAGGTGAAGTTGCTGAGTTTAAGTCAAATAACGGTACTTTATTCGTAGCACGTCACGGTGAAACTGAAGACAATTTGAAAGGTAATTATCGTAATGATACTACTAAGTTAACGTCTAAAGGTATAGAAGAGGCTAAACAAGTGGGTGAAAAGCTAAAAGATAAGAATATTTCTCAAATTATCAGTTCTGATTTGCCTAGAGCTAAATTTACAGCTTCGTTATTAAGGTCTAAACAAGATTTAAACTTTAAAACTAAAGGATTTGATACTGATAAGAAGCTTTCAAACGATGTTCTGTCGGCTTTAAAGGGATTAATTGCTAAGGCTAATTACGGTCTTAATGGACTTGATATTGTTGATTTACAAAGAAAATATAATAACGATATAGTTGCTGTTACCAATCATACAGAAAAATTAGTTGAATTTGCGGCTAATGAGGAAGGATTAGCCGCCTTACCGGAGGAAACGACTCACGTATTTTCTACGTTTGTTCGTCATACTCCTATGTATACTGAACTTAAAAAGCTAGCTCGTGATAGTCAGTATTACGAAGACGTGATTTCTAATCCAATTTATCAGCAAGAATTTGGTAATATTAAAGATAATGAAGAAAAGTATGCTAGTGAGGCTGCAGATAAATTGATAGCAGATGATATCTTTCGTAAAGGTGATTCTATTATGAAGGAAAGTAAGAGTTTTTGGGCTAAAGTTAAAGCTTTAATTAACCGGATGTGGGAATGGTTTAAAGGTAAGGCTAGACGTAATCAAGATGCTGTTCAAGCATGGAAACAACAGGTAAGTGACATTACTGAAAAATATGCTAGAGATATTTTAACAGGTAATATTTCTGGAGAAGGTGTTGGTTCTGGACTTTCAATGAAAGTTAGGGCTAAAACCCCATTAGAGTTCTTTTTAGATAAGCAGATTCGCTTTCAAGAAGCTAATATTGAGAAATTAGAAAGTTTAATCGCTAAGGAGATAAGTAGCGGTCAGACTGATCCTTCTAGGCACGAAAAGACTCTTGAAAATACTCGCTTATTTTTAACTAAATTACAAGAAGCTGTTGATGCTAAAGGAAATGTAGAGCAGAATAAACAGTTTTTAATGAATATGAATAAAGCAGAAAGGTTATTAACTGAACTTAATAATCGTGTTGCTGAAGGAAATATTACTAAGAATCAATTAAACGATGCTTATAGTGTTACAGACGCTTATATTGATGCAAATCAAGCGTTAAGTCCAGAAGTTGCTGGGGAGTTGAAAGATAAGGCTAACAGTGTTTCAGCGAAAGCATTAGAATTGTCATTAAAACTTAAAGATTTAGTTGATAATCATGTTACAGAACTAGTTAATACTTTAACTACCGACCCTCAATTTAAAGAAAGTTCTTATAACTCTTTAGATCCTGTAGAAGATTTATCATGGGTACAGACTAATTTATATCCTGCGAGAAATGTCCCTAACACTCTTATTCAAATTACACATAAATTAGGTTATAAATGTGTTAAAAACGAAGAAGAAAGCTTTAATGCTTTAAAACTAGTTATTTTGCAAAGTTTTGATAAATTGACAGCATTTAAAGGAACTGTTGATCTTGTTCAATTGTCTGAAGATTTTATTCAAAAAGACGCAAATGGTGTGCCGAATGGTCGGTTTGTAGACCAAAAGTCAGATACCTTTTTAAAAGCTATTAAAGACAATTACAAACGTTTAAAAGATGAATCTGATGAGGATTATAAGAAACGTATTGTATTATGGAAGAAGAATAATTTAAAAACTAAGTCTAACTATCAAGAAATAAAGGATAATATGAAGCGTATTCTTGGAGAACAGGGCTATCGTAAATGGTTTTTTGCTAACCACACTATGAATGAAGATGATCATGGTAATGTTAGGTATTATGTCGGTGTAGATTTACAAGAATCTAAAGACAAGATTAAATATCCAGACGATGCTAAATGGGCTAAAATTAATAGTACGTCTGCTTTAAAAGAATTTTATAATGATTATACTGGACATTGGGCATTAGGAGATACTATGGGTTCTGCTAAATATAAAATGGGTAATAAATTAGCTTCTTTGAGCGCTGGCATTATTGAACTTATTAGAACTAATGGAATTGGTCCTGCTTTACGATCAGTTAAAAATGAGATAATTGAAGCCTTGTCTTTTAAAGTTAAACAAGAAGATAGTAATGATGAGTTACAAGCAGAAGTTCCAATTACTTTTACTCCTAGAAAACCTAAATCAGGTAATCTTTCAGACCATAAGCTAAAGGCTAACTTAAAATCAGTAGATTTGAAAAATGGATTGTTAACTTATTTGCAAGAACGTCATCTTGAAAAAGCTCTCCGACAGGTTAAAGAAGATTGTGAGCTTATAAGTAGACATATAAAGAATAATCGTGTTATCAAAACAAATTTACGTGGTAAAAATCCAACTTTTGAAGTGGGTTCTAAGAGCAATTTAGATAAACGTTATGATGGGCTTATGCATGAGTTAATGGGCACTTCAAAGGAGCCGACAGTAATTCTTAAAATGAATATTAATAAACTTATGAGTTTGGTCATGGAAACTACTGGTATTATAAACCTTGGTTTTAATTACACTGCAGCAGCTCACCGATTTGCGTTAGGAACTTTAATGGGTGGTTCAGAAGCTTATGCAGGAACGTATTTTAATACAAAAGATTTCATGAAGGCTGGGGCCATGATGATGTCTAAGCCTTACAGTCATGTTCTTAAGACTTTAATGAAGGAGTATGAAATTGCTCAATTTACTAAATATTTTATAAAGGGTAATAACGAACGTAGTGTAGCATCTTCATTAGCTGGAAAGGTGTTTAGTAGAGATGTCTTTTACTTCTTTCATAGTGAATTAGAATTTTATCTACAGTCAAGACAAGTGTTAGCTAAACTAATTCATGTACAACACGATGGAAAGTCATTTATTGACCATCTTAGAGTTCAAAATGGTGTTATAGTACCAAAAGAAGGATCTTCTTTAACAAAAGATCAAATGTATAATGAAATTTATAAGGCTAAAGGTCTTATGACAAATATACATGGTAATTCGAATGAAAAATCACCATTTCAATTACATACAGCTACTGGACCTATATTTCAACATAAATCATGGCTTCCTGCTGGAATTAGTAATTCTTGGTCTGATAGGCATTATGAAGAAAGTTTAGGCGATTCTACAGGAGGATATTCTAAAACTCTGTACACATTTATTCTTGGTGATATAGCTAGAATTAATGCTTTTAAACACAAATTAGATTTTAATGACCCATCAGTTAGACGTGATTTTAGTCGGGCAATGTTTATCTGGGCATCTAGGGTAGGAGTTGCTTTAGCCTCTATGTTAGTTGCTGATTATATTAAAAACTCTCAAGATGTTGAAGTACCTTTCACGGGGGGAACAACAAAGAATGAAATTCTTAGTGCTACAAGGTATGTTATGGATAAAACAGTGTTAGATTTAGAGTTTTTTGATCCTATTGGCTTTTGGGATGCGGCTTATAATACGTTTTTAAATCCACAGAAATCTCCTTTGCCTTTACTTGGATTTTTAAAAGAAGCTACAGATCTTGTACAACGTGCTGCACTTGAGATACGAAATTTGGCTTTTCATGATGTTCCGGCTAAGGATTTAATGTATTCTAAAAATGAATACGGACACCATGTTGGAGATAGAAAAATTATGACTTCTGTTAAAAAGTTATTAGGGCCATTAAGTCCTGATAACCGTATAAAACGTGTGGCTGAAGTTGAGAATAAGAAAAAGTAAAAAAAAATACCCTAACGCTCTGTTAAGAGGTTAGGGTAAAGTTAATCATATGTTATAGCCCAATACAGTATTGGAAATATAACAATAGCGATTGGGGCCAATAAAAATAGGATAATAAACCATAGAATAGGGCTCCATTTCGGAGAACCTTTTATGTGTTGCCAAATATTAGGATCGTTTTCATAACAATCTGTAGTAACACACAGTTCAAAGAACCACCATCCGATTGCGAAGCAGACTAACCAAAGGAATAAGTATATCATGTTATTTGAATTTATTTTCGATTGATATCCAAGTTACAAAAATTTCATTTTCTAGAGCAACATACTCTAATTCTTGGAATATCAGTCTGATTTCGAACGTATTGTAGTCTTCTTTCTCCTTTCGGGCTAACAAAGTCCCGTCAGGGCCGTAAATTGAAAGGTATTGATGCCCTTCAATTTCTTCTTTTTTAGGAGTTAGTTTCATGCGTGTCTGATATCATTTGTTAACATTGCCCATCCCCCACTTCCACTATGATTTTCAACTCCAGGACTTCTAGAAGTTAGAATTAGTAATCCTTGTTCAACTTCTTTAAACCCAGTAATTACATCTTGACTTTCAATTATCCAACTGCAATCAGGCCTAAAAGAGTATCTGTATTGGACAGAGTCTCCTACTGAAAATAGTATTCCGTCATTACGTTTTATGGCATAGATTTTAAATTGAATTCGATTTTCGAACATGCGGGCAAATGTTGCGTCTGCGACATGGGCTACGTGTTCTCGAGCATGAATGTATCCCGCAGCATAAAATATTGAATCTGTCAGTCGTTCAAATTTCCAAAATGCCCATCTAGAATTCTGACATTGGATTGTGTCCACAATATTTACAACGGATTCCGGGTGTAGTAGCTCGTACTTTTCGCGTTTCTTGTTTTTGTTTTTTATCATTAGGTTGGACTTTTGTTACATATATTCCTGATCCTTGAACCCAAGACATCTCTGATTTAATAACTTCACAGATGTCTTGGATTTCATCTAAATCGGTAGCTTCTTTAAGCTTTCCTTCGTCTATTTCGACGAGGATTTGAAACTTTCTTCTTGCCATTTCTTAATTTCAGTTCGTTTTTAAAATAAGTTAAATAAGGCTCTTTGCACCAAGGAAGATTAAGTGGATGGTTCTTGCCCGTGACTACAGCCTCGATATGATCTGTATCCATGTCTTTAATCAAAATCCACTGGGTTCTTTCAAGGGGTTTCATAGTCTTAGTGAAGTTTCTTCCCCAAAACAAAATATCCCTTGGTTCAATACAATCGTTTTTAATCATCCAATCAACTTCTTCTGAGTTCCATAAAGTAAGGGAATCAGGTGCTATTCCGAGTGCAATTAGCAATTGTCCTAATCTCATGTCAGGATTAAGAATCCATTCACGTTGAATTCGTGGTAAGTTGTTTTCGATGTTAGTAAGGATGTCTTTCAACTGCTTACCCATTTTCGGAAGTCCTAGGTTATTCTGAATGAAGTTAAACCAGGGAATAGCTTTTAAGACTATGCTAATTCTTTCGGGCCTTCGCATAGAATTAATTTATAGGTGAATGTTAATTTGTCTTTAGGATACCAAGTAGGTATGATCCGTCCTTTAATCGTTTCTTCAAGTTGATAACTGGAATAGTCACCAACAGCGTACGAACGAAGGATCTTTAATTCTCCCTTTTCAGGGTGTGCTATGATTGTAGCAAAATTTGGTTGTTTTTCCATTAGAATGAGATTGAGATGTAAATGTGTGGATATTTGTATCGTGCTGAGGTGCTTCGATAGTCTTTTCGTGCGTTAGTTTGAATGTGCATTTCCGCAGCAACAATTTTAAGAGGTAATGATTGTTCTTTAATTTCTTTATAG
>OCZT010000260.1_pt1 | contig 50582 bp, 51 predicted proteins | sample 1539031 | NCBI WGS metagenome assembly OCZT01 (sample SAMEA3539308, study PRJEB22396) | soil metagenome | biome: tundra; feature: field; material: soil | place: USA | collected 2010-05 | depth 0.15 m
AGCGTGCGACGCCGTCGCTCACGCCCGCTTGGGACGACGTGCAGCAGCCAGCCGATCGCTCTCCCTCGCTGCTGCTCCGTCATCAGTGCGATCACGTCGCGACGAGGGAGCTCGCGCCCCCTTCTGGTGCGAACCGGCCACGAGCGGGCCAGCGGCCGTGAGATCAGCGACGACGGCGCCGCTGCGCACCAACAGCAGCAGCGAGCCGCGGTGAGGCGACGTGACCGCTTCGACTTCAACGCGGTAGTCAGCGCCGAGGACGTCGGCGCGCCCGCGGGCGTTCCGGACCGGCAGTGTCGTAGCCGCGATCGGCCGCTTTCGCATTCTGGGAAGGGAGTGGTGTCACGGGCCGAACCGCAGACGTGAAAGCCGGTGCCGGCACGCGGTTCTGGGCTCGTCATCAGGCCCGCTGGCAGCGGCATGTACTAGACCGACGCCCGTGATAGCACACTCCGTCTGCTCCACTGGACGGGGGCCGCACCGCTGTTTCGGACGGTCGGGAAGGATTCATCGGCGGCTGGCGTCTCTGATCTTAAGGCGCGAGTCGTCTGCGCACCCAGACGCGGGTGGAGCACGGACCGAGCCTCGCTTCGCCCGTCCGGCGATCGCCGGCAGGTCACAGCATCCACAAGAGGAGCCGCGGCAATGCGATCAGCAAGACATCGAAGCCACATAGGCCCGCGTGGGACAGCCATGACCCGTCGCGCATGGTTCACACGCCGGGCTGTGCTGAGCGCGTGTGCGGCCGCTGGGCTCGTGGCGGCCACGGCCGCGCCGGCGGCGGCGTCGAGCTACACGCTTAGCGATCTCGGCTCGCTCGGGCTGGGGGTCACCGTCGGCTCCGCGATCAACGCCAACGGTCAGATCACCGGGGGGTCGTATCTGGCGACCACCGTCCCGACGACCGGCTGCGGTCGACGAGTCACGCATTGCGTGACTCACCCCGAGCATCCGTTCCTCTACGCCGGCGGCACGATGACCGACCTTGGCACCCTCGGCGGGATCTACGCCACGGGAACCGCGATCAACCTCTCGGGAGAGGTGGCCGGCTACTCCAAGACCTCCACCGGGACCTACGAGGCGTTCGTCGATCAGAACGGGACGATGACCGGCCTGGGATCGCTGGTCGCGGGTGGCAGCAGCGAGGCGTTCGCGATCAACGATTCCGGCGCGGTCGCGGGCTCGGCGACGCCCGCGAACGGCGGTCCGCACGCGTTCCTGGACGTCGGCGGCAAGATGACCGACCTCGGTTTGCTCCCAGGCGAAGGTGGCATCTTCACGGCCGCCAGCGGCATTAACAACTCAAACCAGGTCGTCGGCAGCGGCGACAACGCCGCTAGCGATGAACGCGCCTTCCTGTATAGCAACGGCAAAATGACCGACATCGGCACGCTCGGCGGTCCGCAAGCCGCCGCCTACGCGATCAACAATTTCGGCCAGATCGTCGGCTGGGCGCAAACCAGCAGCGACGCCACGCACGCCTTCCTGTACAGCAACGGGAAGATGACCGACCTCGGCGCCTACAACATCGACACCGTCGCCGAAGCGATCAACGACTCGGGCGTAATCGTCGGCCAAACGTACGGCGTCGACAGCAGCGGCTCGACCTTCAACCACGCGTTCATCTACACCGGCGGCAGATTCCGAGACCTCAACACGCTGATCCCCGCAGGTTCAGGCTTCGAGCTCACCGATGCGCCAGCCATCAACCACTCAGGCCAGATCGTCGCCGAGGGGTACAACATCACCAACGGTCAACGCCACGCTTTTCTGCTGAACCCAAGCTAACTTCCCTCGAAACGCCACTGGCACGTGACGAGCCAACGATCTTTGCCGCAGCACATCGCAAACGGGTTATCCGAAGTTTCGGAGAACCGCTTCGCGAGGTGCATTCCGGTAGCGGGCCGCTGGCCAATCGCGGCGCTGCTGCCCGTGAGCAGTAGGAGTCACGTCGCCTCGACTACGGCCTGCGCCCCATCGCCGGCAAAGCGGCCACGCCGAGCGACTCGACAACACTGCTGGTGTTGGTGCATCTCGATCACCCGCCCGAGCCGATAAGAATGGCGCCGAGATCGTCGTTCGCTCCTCAATCCGCCAAGCCGAATCCCGCTCGCTTAGCTCGCTCGCCGCACCCCAGCAAGCACGCGCAGAGCGGTTGCGCGCGAGGAAGCGAAGAGCCGCAGAGCTTTGGATCCGGGCGGGCGGCTCTCGAGATCCCGACGCTCGCCTTGCGCGAGAAGCGAGCGCCCGAGACGAAGCATTCGCCGCTCCGACAAGGCGCGGGTTCCCGACGATCGCGATCCGTTGATATCGAAAGTCGCGACGTCACCGGCCGGCCGAGCAAAGCGCAAGTCGGCACCGGCCGTCGGCGATCAGGACCGCACGCGCGCATCGTCGCCAATACAGTCGCGGGCGATAGCCCGCGGCGAGAGCGGATGCGATCGTCCGCAACTTGCCGGTTTCCTGCGTGGGAGGAAGGTCGGTATCTCCTCCGAGGTGCTCGGGCGGTTGTTTCCTTGAACGTCACATCGGCACCGGCATGGATTGCGCTTGTTTGCGCTCGGAGCGACCTGTCAGGGCGGTAGACGTGGGGGCGTCGTTCTGATCCAATCGGGCCGGTATGCCGTCTGGGGCGCGTCTTGGGCGCACTGCAAAGAAGGACCGTCTGCTCGGGCTCTCGATTCCCATGCTGCTGATCGGGGTCGGCTTCATCGCCGGCGCGTACTTTTCGTACATCGATCAGAACACCGGGCCGGAGGCGATGGCCAAGGTGTCTGGTTGCTCGGGCAGCTACGGGCGATACTCCTCAGGCGTCGTCTGCCAAGGAACCTGGGTAGTCGGCGGCGCGCTCGTCGGCGGTAACGGCCATGTTGTCGTTGGCGAGGTGCAGGACGCCGACGACAGCGACGCGGGTCATACGATCAGCGTCCATCTCCACGGCGACACCGCTTATCCCACCAAGAACAGCCTGCGCGTCCCGATCATCTTCCTCGTGCTCGGGCTGCCCGCCCTCTACGTCGGAGCCTGGGCGCTCGTTTTCGGCGCGCCTCAGTCCTGGACCGGCCGGCGCCCGCCCCGGCAGCCTGCCGTGTAGTCACCGGGGTGCGCCGGCCCGAGGCTGTCAGCGTCACGAGCGGCCAGGGGTGACCTGGTCGATGTTTGCGTCTCGTCGACGACGTGCGTGAGCGACGGGATGCCGGCCCTTGGGCAGAACCGCGCGGGCGATATTGCTTCGCTACCGCCTCGCTCGCGCTAGCTCGATGGGTTTGACGCGGAGGGCGTTCGGTCGGCCATGCTTCGAAGCGCACTCCTGAATTCGGGATGGCGGGATCGCGCCGTGATGGGAACTGACGCCGGGGTTGTCGCCAAGGCGATCGTGCGAACTACGCGGGCACCAGACGAATGCGACCGTCAGACGCTCGGCTGCCGACGCATGCTGTGGGCGATACCAAGCGTGCAGGCTCTCGTGAGGACAACGGCCGAGCTGTCACGAAGCGGGCGTGCGCTGGTAGACCCGACGACCAAAACAGAAGTCCGGCGGCGGTGGGGGTGTCAGAGCTCTTGAGGTTTAGAGGCAACGCACAGCGGACGTCACGGGCGAATGCCGCCGCCGATGTCTTGCCCGGTGCCGTCGGCATTAGGAAACGCCTGCTGAGTTGTGCAACTGAGCGGACCCGCGTTCCCTGGGTCAGCGTCGTCCGACGGTGTCGGATTGCTTGGCTGCCTCTGTCTGCCTCTCTAGGACATGCGGTCAGCGAGCTCGGCGAGGCCAAGGAAGTATCTGCCGTGCGTAATGAGCAGGTCTTCCTCTGATGCTGCAGCAAGAGCCACGATTTCAATCTCGGGCCGTCCGGCAAACTCTGCCTCGGCGGCAAAACGCCCTCGCAGAGCATCGGCATCGGTCGGGTATTGCTGCTTGCGTACTAGCTCGCCGGCGGAGCGATCATAGATCAACAAGAAATGAGCCACGAGTCCATACTAATCGCGTGTAGAAGCGTGCGGCGCAACCTCGTCACCAACCATCTAAATCGCGTCGAGGTGCTCGCGTAGAGTCGAGAGCGACTTTTCTACCGCTCTGCGGTTATCGAGCAATTTAGGAGAATCCGGCGTCGTCGCCTCTACCTCCTCGACGGCGCTGACCAGGTCGGCGACGGTGATGGCGAGTCGGATGGTGAGCTCGCGCACCTCACGGGACGCCACGGCTAGCTTCTGTGCGTTCGTTCCCATCGAAGTTAACTCTTCGCGTACCCGCTCGACTGCACCAGCAAGTACCTCGGAATAATGGACACACGCTTCGCCAGTGTGCGGCTGGAGCCTCTTGTGATCGAGGTTTCGCCGTGGCCTCGCCTATCGCTCCGTCGGTGTGGTCGCCCGGGCCGCGGCCCTACGCGTGCGCAGCACTGCGATGGCCACTGCGATCGCCACGACCGCGATCGTGACCAGCAATGCATAGTGGGAGATTGCCTTGGCGACCTGGACCGCGGGATGTCCGACCGCGTAACCGAGGCCGACGATCAGGCCGATCCACGAGAGCATCCCGAGGAGATCAAAGGCCATGAAACGCCGGAGGCTCATCCCTGTCCAGCCCGCGGCCGCGTAGATGAACGCCGACGGAACCGGGAGGTATGGCGCCAACGCGACCGCGAGGCCGCCGAAGCGCTCCAGGTGAGCGCCGGAGCGCTGCGCCCACTTATCCGCGTTCGGGTGGCCACCGCCCAGCATGGCCGCCGCCTTCGGACCCCACAGCCGCCCCGCCCACCAGAAGAACGGCGTGGCGAACAGCAGCGTCGGAAGCGGAGCGAGGACGGCGAGCACGAGCGATGCCTCGCCCACTCGGGCGAACGCGCCACCGGATGCCATCGCTGACGTCGATCCGCGCAGCGCCTCGAGGAGCACGGGATCGGTCCCGAGCAGGGAGGGCGCGAGGGGCAGAAGCGCCAGGGCAAAGACGGTCTTGACCGCGATGGCTGTCACGCAGGCGATCTCGGCGCGACGCCGCGTGGCGCCGCCGCGCGGGACCTCGTCACCGGGCGGGACGGTCGTCGTCATCTCCCCATTGTTGCCTCACCCATCCCGCGGCGTTCCTGTCCCGACAGGGACACTCCGCCGCACGCGGTCACGCACGCATGGACAGAACGGACGCTTCAACAAGGAGTCTGCGACCGGGCGAAGTCGTCGGCTCGTTGTCGGCGACTTCCGATACGCGCGACTGGCCTGGTCGGCTCCGTGGCCGATGAGCGCTTCCTCTCTTCCAGTCTTACGCGGGCGACCGACCCGGCGCTGGCGATCGCGTTTGTCGTCGCACCGGCCGACTGCGCGGCTCGTTCGGCGCCGAACTGGAGATCCGCTATTGCGTCCTGGCGTCGCGTTAGGTTCTGTTTGATGCGGCTGTTCGGCCGATACGAGCGCAGCGACGCCTCCCGATCCCCCGAGTGCGAGGACATGTTCACCTTCCTGAACCGGAGCGCTCGCCCCGATGTAGTGAACATCCGGGCAGAGATAGAACGTTGGTTTAAGAGTTATCCGGCCGACAATCAGGCTGAGCTGTTGTCGAAGTTTCGGAACCGTCGGCAACACGGCTCGGCGTGGTGGGAGCTATACCTGCACCGGCTCTTCACGCTGCTTGGCTTCGAGGTTGAAGTTCATCCCGAGCTCGACGGAGTCAGCACGCGCCCGGATTTCGAGGTGACCCGGCCGACGGGGCAGTTCCTACTCGAGGCCGCCACGACCGAAGCAGGGATCGTCGAGCCTGGACGCGACGGCACGCGAGAGGGATGGATCATCGACGCCCTCAACGCGGCGCCACACGCGAACTTCTTCGTCAGCCTTCGGTTCCGACTTGTTGGGCAGCAGCGTCCGCGCAACGTCGAGATCGCCGGCCCGGTGGCTGCGTGGCTCGACGGGCTTGAAGCCGATGAGATCCTGGCCACGAGCAACTTCCCTGAGCAGGAGTTCGTGTTCCGGGACTGGAGGATCCGCCTGCGAGCGATCCCCAAGTCGCCCGAGTGGCGAGGCGTTCACGACGGTGACGTGCTCGTCGGCATGGGTCCTGCGACGGGTGGGTTCGTGAACGATCGCGAGCGAATGCTCGCCAAGCTTCGGGACAAGAGCGGCAAATACGGGGCCCCGGGATTGCCGATCGTCGTGGCCGTCAATCTCTTGTCGACCTTCGGAGAGGAGCGTGCGGTCGAGCAGGCCCTCTTCGGCAGCCTCGCCATCCATGTGCCGATCGGCGGTGATCCGACTTCAGCGGAGACGTTTCGGCAACAGGACGGGTTCTGGATGCGCGACGGCCAGCCCCTCGCGACCCGCGTGTCGGCCGTGCTCGAGGGCCCAGGGCTTAGCCCCTGGACGATTGCCCAGAAATGGCCACGTCTCTGGCTCAACCCATGGGCAGCTCACCCGCTTGAGATCGACATCCCCATCCCGCGGCGCGTCGGCGACACGACGGGCCACGTCGAGTACTTAGATTCTCAGACCACACCGGGGCGGCTGTTCGATTTGGCCGAAGACTGGCCCGGGCCGATCAGCTGATTTCGGCCCGAGGATTCTGGGGCCGAACAGCAAGACTCGACATGGCTGGAGCATCACCAACCCATGGGTTCCGGCTCGGATCTGACGTGCTCCAGGCGCGATCGCTTTCGCTGCGGCCACAGCTGAGACGGACGAGCGCCTTGGCGACGATGCGCGCGTGCGGTCCCGATCGCCGACGGCAGGTGCCGACTTGCGCTTTGCTCGGCCGGCTGGCGACGTCGCGACTTTCGATATCAACGGGATGCGCTGCTCCGCCGTCGGGGCTGGGGTGCGCGTTGGTGGTTCGCGGGCAGCTGAGGCCGCGCGCTGGGCGCGGCCTCAGTGGCCGGGCGGCTCAGCGAGCGAGCCGAAGCCCGTTTGTGGCCGAGATCATCGGCGCTGGCCGCTCGTGAACGGCGTGGACGATTTCGGTGTTGTCGATCCCGCGCAGATACACCGACGTGATCCCGAGATCGGCATGCCCGAGCTGGCGCTGTATGACCAGCAACGGGACACCCTCGCGGGACATCTCGACGGCGTGAGCATGTCGCAGCTGGTGCGGCGCAACCCGTCGGCGAACGCCGGCGGCACGAGCCGCGCTGTGGAGCTGGACACGGATCCCGGCGGCCGAACGGCCGACCGCGGGTCGCGCCCCGCAGCACGCAGAACAACGACCCGACCGGGAGCGTGGCACGGAGCTCCAGCCACGGGTGTAGTTGCTCCCATGCCCACCGATCCATCCCGACCTCACGACGCTTGTCGCCCTTCCCGTGCCTCACCAGCACGGCGCCTCGTTCTGAGTCGAGATCGCTCTCGTTCAGCGCGAGCGCTTCGCTTATCCGTAGCCCGGCGCGCCAGAGCACGACGATCACGCCGCGCAACCGTACGCCGTCCGGGCTGTCGCCCGCGGCGCGCATGACCGAGATGATCTCCTCAACGGTCGGTGGATCGGCTGGGTAGCGGAGCCCCTTGTTGCGGGGCGGGCGGCCGCGGTGGTAGCCGGGCAGGGTGGCGGGCGATCGCCAGCGACCGGCGCAATCCACAAGCTTTGTGGATTCCATGACGTCCTCCTTCGGACGATGATTGACGCTCGTATCGTCCCGGTCAGCAGCGCCAGGTCTACTCGCCGTGGGCGCTCCAGTTCGTGGCGAAGCGCAAGCCCGCGCCGCCCCGCTCGGACCCGCTCGGAGTGCTAGCTGGCATGCGACTCGTCAGCTAACTCCGCGGAGATCCGCGGTGGCCGCTTGAGCGGCAAACCAGCCGTCCCGGCCGCAGCGGCGCCGGCCGCTCCCTTCACGCGGGAGCACAAGCGAGGGTCGTACCCCGGCCGGATCGAAAACGGAAGCGACAGCCGAGCGCCCACGCCCCGTGAAGACGAATCCCCGCGCCGGCGCCGACCGCGCGCCTGGATCTGGGCGAAGGCGAGAGCCGCCAGGGTCCAACCGGCACCGACATGCTGACGAGCGCATTCGCAGAAAGCACACGTGCGCGACGCTCGGCGGCTGCCGCGTACCCCGGCCCAGATGGCGGACGCCTGCTTGCCGTTGATAGGGATCGCCCGGACCGGGGCGCACGCGATGGCAAAGCAGAAGCGTGGGCTCGGAGGCCGCAGCATCGTCGCGGACGAGTGCCTCCTCGCCAACACGATCGTGAGCGCCGCGAACCCCGGTCAAGCAGAGCAGTCGTCAGCGGCGGTGCTCGAGGATGGCTGTTGATGGGCGACGCCACACGGAGGGGGACGCCGGCGAGGGGCAGCTGACGGCTTCGGTGTCGCGTGGTCGCAGAACGGAAACCGCGTCCGGGCTTGGCTGATCAGCGACAACCTGAGAATCTGATTCCGGCTGACTCCGAAGTGGCGAGGCCGACGTGCTGATGGCGGCGTCGGCGTATCGGCTCGGACAACGACCCCGTGGGTGCCGAGGTCAGGTGGGGGTCGTAGCTTGCGGGGATCGAAAGCGAGCCGATAGGCGAACAGCAACTGCAATTTAGACGTCGTCAGCTCGCTCCTGGTCAGCGCCTGTAGCGTTGTCTTCTGGAGCCAGGCGGGCACAGGCTCGAGGACCTTCTCCGCAGTCGCGAGTATGTCCTTGAGGGCACGGTGCTTCGGAACGCCTCGAACTCGGTCTCATGCCCGCGGATGGCCGCGGCCCGAGCTTGTCCCGCCAGCCCGGAGTAATGAAGGATGAGGGCGGGCTTCAGGGACTCGCGCCGGCTCAGGTGTTGTTCATCGGCCACGAAGTTCCGAAACCCGTCTTTGACCTTGCCCTTCGCTTCGTGCGGGGAGCCGGCCCAGCGCCCGAGCGATGGCTCGATCGCGATGAACACGTACTCCACGGGACCTGACGGCTCGACGTTCGGCAAGTAGATGTCGCCGTCGGCTTCGGCCCGGGCCCTGAACCGGTCTTCGAGATCGTGATACGCGTCGTGGAACGTCATCGTCCAGTTAGGTAGGTAGGGGGAGTCCCGCGTCCCGGACCCTAATGGAGTGCGACGATGACGTCAGGATCGTCGACTTTCCGCAGTTGCTTGGGCTGACCAAGACAGCGGTCCCGCCACCGCGAAGGACGCGACGCGGTGAATACCATCATCCAGAACGGTCGGGCGCGCAGGATCAGGAAAGGCTCGGGGGTGCCGTCGATGGTGATGAGCGGCGATCGCGGATGCCGTCTGGGCAACTACTCTCAGGCGTGAGTCCCACTCCTCTTGGCTCGCGAAGCAGACTAGTCTCAGGAACTCGCGCCGCTGGGGTGTAAGGTCCTCGCGCGCCAGATCGAGAGCCGAGGCGAAATCCCAGATGCCGAGCCGTTGGGACGCTGGAACGTTCGCGATCCGCCGGATCACGCGTTCCACGCCTGGTCCGTCCGGGGGACTTGCCAGCTTCGCCGCAACGCCGTTGGCGGCCTCGGAATCATGCGCGAAATATCCGATCTTTTCACCCAGTGAGACCCACCGGCTAGCCTCCGCGAGCAAGGTATAACTGAGTGCGCGCACACCTCCGTCTCTCAGCTCGAACCGGTCAAGTGATCCGAGAGTCTTGATGAGAGGCTCGAGCCACTCAACCTCAAAGCGCCGTAAGCGAAACATCGCGGGATCGATCTGGTGCCCGGTCATCGCCATGCTCCGGTTTCGACAAACACCCACGGCGAGTCATATCCGCCGTTCGGCTTACAGACGGAGCAATGACTAGTACTGGGTACGGATTCGTCAGGATGGTCAGTTGCGTACTTAATGGGTACGACTACGCGATCAGGATCGGCCCACAAAATCCGGGCGCGTAGGCCGCCAAACTTGGTCTTATCGACACTGAGGAGTCGCTCTGTGCGCTCCTTGACATCGACAAGCGTGGCCGAGTCCTTTTGCAAGTCGGTATACGCGGTTGAGGAACGCAGAATGGGCTCTATGCCAACGCTCCAAACGCCGGTTTCTCGCAGCAGTCCGAGCCAGCCACCGGGGCGAAACCCTCCGCTTGCCGGACTGAAGAGCCGCAGTTGAGCGTCAAGCAGGTTGGGCCTGGGCGTGTTTGTGTCAGACTGTAGGTGACCGGACCCCGTTTGTCGGTCCACCACGGGTGAGAGGGTGGTGGATGTGACGCCGGGAAAGGTAGCGCTCGGGGCGGACGGACAGCCGGGGCTTGTGGCCGTGGCTGTCGTCGCGGAGGCGCGAGCGGAGCGAGTGCCGGAGCGGCGATAGCCACGGCGCGCGCCGCGCCGGCCACCCCCCGGACCGTCACGCGGCCACGGTGATCGGCTCGGTGCTCGCGGTCAGGGTGGCGGCGAACCGGGCGGGGGAGCGCATCCCGAGCGAGCTGTGCGGCCGGTGCTGGTTGTAGTCCTCCCGCCAGTCCTCGATCACGACGCGCGCCTCAGCCAGGCACGAGAACTCCTCGACATCTAAGAGCTCATCGCGGACCTTCCCGTTGAACGACTCGACATACGCGTTCTGCCACGGCGACCCGGGATCGATATACGCCGTCCCCGTCCTCGCGAACCGGCACCAGTCCCTCAGCGCGTGCGAGGTCAGCTCGGTCCCGTTGTCACACCGCAGCAGCGCCGGGGCGCCGCGCTCGGCGACCAGGCCCTCCAACACCCGCACGGTCGTGTCCGCGTCGATGCTCCGCGCGACGTGCATCGCGAGCGCCTCACGGGTGAACTCGTCAACGACGTTCAACACGCGGATCACCCTGCCGTCCGCGGTCTGATCATGCTGATAGTCCAGCGCCCACACATGATTCGCCCGCTCCGCCTCAAGCCGGCCACCCGCCACCGTCGAGTCACCCAGGCGACGGCGTTTGCGTTTGCGCTGCGGCACCCTGAGCCCCTCCTCGCGCCACAGGCGCTGCACCCGCTTGCGGTTCACCTCCCACCCCTCCTCGACCAGCATGGCGTGCGCGCGACGGTACCCCCACCGCGGCCTGTCGGCCGACAGGAACCTGAGTCGCTGCCGCAACGCAGCGTCATCCTCGGCCCGCGTTGGCTGATACCGCTCCGTCGAGCGATGCTGACCCACCACCCGGCATGCCCAGCGCTCGCTGACGCCGAGACGGTCGCGAAGCATCGCGACCGCTCGACGCCGACGGGCCGGGCTCACCAGTTTCCCCGGGCAACCTCCTTCAACGCCCGCACCTCGAGCGCCTGATCAGCCACGATCGCCTTCAAGCTCGCGTTCTCACGCTCAAGCTCCTTCAACCGCTTCGCCTCCTCGGCCTTCATCCCGCCGTACTGCGCGCGCCAACGGTGGAACGTCGCCTCAGAGATCTCCAGGTGCTTCGCCGCCTCCGGGACCGTCTTCCCCTCGCCGAGCATCCGGTCCGCCTCCCGCAACTTGCGGATGATCTGCTCCGGGGTGTGCCTGCGTCGCTTCACGTGCGATCGGTTCCTTCCTCGTCCATGATCGTGGACGCGAGAACCTCTCACAAGGCGCGGACCGATCCCCGGGGCTCAGGTCATCCAGAGTGGGTCCCGAATTTCGACGCCGTCGCCAACCTCGTGTACTCCGCCGACGGCGCCAGCGTCGACACCGTGCTCGTTGAGGGTGAGGTGCTAATACGCGGCGGTCGCCTCACAAACATCAACGAGCGCGCCCTATACGCCGAGGCGCGCGCCGTCGCTGAACGCGTCGTCGCCCGCGCCGGGCTGCGATCCAAGCGCGTAGACCGCTGGCCGCTGGTGCGCGGCTGATCGATCGCTTGCCGCGCGTAACTTCGGGCCGCCGGACCTACGACAGCCAGTCCGCGCGCGCCTCCAGACGACCGCGCCCCCGCAACGCGACCCCTCTCGCGACGGTCATGCAGTAGGAGAAGCCCTAGCCGCTCGTGTCGAACTAGCGGTCTAGCGGTTAACGATCGGATCGAAGCGCTGGCCCCGCACGCACGTCCGGCTCTCTCAATTTGGCAACCTCAGCCAACACCGGCGATCGGTTGCAACGTCGTCCTGAACGTCGGCGACTCCTGCTTTTGCGTCGTAAGGTCGCTTCGGCTGCCTTCCGCATTCGCGTTGAACCAGTGGTGCCGACCGGCCTGCGGGCGCCGGGCTCGGAGCTTGTGCATTCGCCCAAATCCGCTCGCGCCGATCCGTGTCGCCGGCCGCAGGACTGTGGCGGGGGACGCTGGGCGCTGGCTGCTGCTTTCAACCCGACCGGGCCAACCGGCGCGCTTGTGCAAACGCGTGCAACCAGCGGCGCCGACCGGACTGCCGGCGCCGGGCTCGCCGCTTGTGCATTCGCCCAGAAGCGGTAGCGAGGGCCAGACTCGTGCTTCTGGGGACGAGGAGCACTAGGCTCGCCTCGATCCGCGAGACGCCTCCATCGCCGGCATTGCGGAAGTGAGCTGGCTGGGCCGTTTGCTCGTCCGGCGGGGTTCAGCTAACGCCGCGGCGTTAGCTCACGATCGATCCACCGCGACCTTGCTAGCACCCTGTCGTGCCGCATCCGCAGCGGAGCAGCAGCGTCCCGTCGGCGCTCAATTAATGCGCTTGGGAACGAGACCATCATTCTGACCATGCGGCTCGCGCCGCTTCCGCATTCGATCGGGATCCAGAACGCGGATCGGCCAGCCGCCCAGTTGCCTGCTTTCGATTCGCGGCGTGCCTCCTGGTCGTCGAGGGCGCGCACCCGCAACGCGCGGATCGCGCGACTCTCGCCCGACCGGGGACTAGACCTGCTCCGCAACGAAACCAGGGCGGACCAGCGCTGGAATCGACGGCATGGTCCGACGGCCCGACCCCGATGCCGGCGTTTGTGCGATCTTGACAATCCGCGGTTGGCCGGCAATTCAAAGCGGAAGCCGACGCTGACGCCGACTTGGTGCCTGCTTTGGAACGCCTCCAGAAGCCTCGCTTGACGGCTGGCTCGCTCCTGCTCTCGTCCGGGATTGCGGAAGTTCTGGCCCGGACCGGGCCCTCGTCCTTCGCCGATGCAGCAGTCGCCGCGACGTCGCGAATGAGACGGCGGGCGACGTAGCCCAGTCAGCGGCCCCGTGGCAACACCGTGGCAACAGTCACCCCGCAAGATCACTCCAAAGCGTCCGCCGCGCCGGACGAATCGCCCGCAAACACTAGGCGCGTACGGGTCTTACACCCTCGACCTCAGGTTGAGGGCCTTGTGGACTGATTGGTCCGTGGAGGTTCGAGTCCTCTCGGGCGCACTGGGAAAGCCCCGCAAGTCGGGGCTGTTTTCGTTTTCCGGATTCAGGCTGCTTCCGTCCGTTCGGTGTGGGTACCGTTGTCACGTGACAAATACCCACATCCGTACCCATCTTCTGACAACACCCTGTGGGTACGCATGAGCGTCCGCCTGCATCGAGGCGGCTGGGAAGTTCGCTGGCGAGAAGCGTCCGGCCGCCAGCGGGCGCGTCGGTTCACGTCGGAAGACGCGGCGCGCGCCTTTGACGAGGCCATCGCAGAGGCCTCCCCCGCCGCGCGGCGGACGGACACCGCCCGTCACGGGCGCAGCGGCGGCGTCTACTCCTACCGCACCGCCGAAGCCGTCCGATGGCGGTTCGTGTACCGCCGCAGCGACGGCACGCAGACGACGAAGCGCGGCTTTGCGAGCGAGCGCGCCGCGCGAGATGCTCGGCGGCGGCTGATTGAGCAGATCGAGCGCGGCGAGGTACGGCACACGAAGCAGACCTTCGGCGACTACTGGGAGCGGTGGCTCGATCGCCGGCGTCCGTACCTCGAGCCTGGAACCTGGTCGGGCTACGAGATTGCGGGGCGAAAGCGGCTACTGCCCGCTTTCGGCGAAAGGCCGCTCGGTGAGCTGTCGGTTGATGCGATCCGTGAGTTTGTCGGTGAGCTTGCCGATGAGGTGGAGGCGGGCGAGCTGGCAGCGAAGACGGTCAACAACGCACTGGGGACGCTCGTGGTCTGCATCAACTCGGCGGTCGAGGATGGCGTGCTCGCGGTGAACTCGGCGTTGCGTGTGCAGCGGCTCCCGCCAGCGCACATCGAGCGCGACTACCTGCGGCTCGACGAGATTCCGCGTTATCTCGACGCGTGCTCTGACGTGTACCGCCCGCTGGCCGAGCTGCTGGTCGGCAGCGGGTTGCGGATCTCCGAGGCGCTGGCGCTTCGGATCGGCGACCTAGAGCTCGAGGAGACGGGCGGTGCGATCGTCGTCTACCGCTCTCGGAAGGGATCCGCAGTTGGATCGACCAAGTCTGATCGGTTCCGCTCGGTCGAGATCGGCCCCGGCCTGAGTTCCGTCCTACGGGATCAGGTCGCCCGTAGCGCTGAGGTGGCGGCGGGAGACCGTGCTGTTGCCCCGGTGTTCATGATGCCGATCCGAACCGTGAAGCGAAGCCAGGGCCGGTGGGAGAGCGCGGGAGTCAGCCGACCGCTCGACCGGAACACGGTCTCGCGCGACTGGCACAAGGATGCGCTCCAGGACGCCGCGCTGCGCGATATGCCGCTGCACGCGCTCCGCCACACGGCCGCCGCGGCGTGGCTCGCCGCCGGAAACTCGCTCATGTACGTGCAGCGTCAGCTCGGTCACGCGGACATCGGGACGACCGAGCGTTACTACGGTCACCTCGAGCGGCACGTGCTCGCCGCTGGGGCGATCGCGACGGAAGATGCGATTGCGCGCGCGGCGACCGGCCGCCATTAGAGGAGCGATTGTTGACCGCGGATCGGGACGACTGAGCCGCCCGCGGTACCGGTCGCGTCCTCGGAATGTTCCTTCGGGGTCTCTGGCCATGGGCGGTCGTTTCGGCAGGGCAGCCAGCCCCCGCGAGCCACCGCTCGATGTCCTCGGCGACGAACCGAAGCGGACCATCCTCACCGCCGAGCCGGAACGACGGGATCCGACCGGTGCGAGCCGCCTCGTAGACCCAGGCGCGGGAGACGGAGAGCAGGCGAGCGACGTCATTCGGCCGCAGCAAGTCAGCCCGCGAGCTTGCGCTCGACCGCGAGCGCTGGAGCGTCCCCATGCGCCGCGAGCGCGGCTACGCCGAGGAGCTGCCCGACCTCGCGGTCTGGCTCGAACGCTCGAAGTCACCGGGGGCGGTGATCGCCGAGAGTGGCGGGCGCCGCGAGGATCGCCAGCGGATGATCCTCGAGGGCTGGCGCGACGCGATCTGGTCTGGCCGCTACGCCACAGTGCGATACGACTGCGCGAGCCCATCCGTCGCCCACTGGATCTCCAGGCTGGCGAAGAAGTTCGGGCTGACCGGTTCGACATTCACGGCCGTTGTGCAGACCACCGCAGAGCAGATCGCCGCCCTCTCCCCCGCCGCCCCGGACAATGAACCGGCCTTCGACGAGGCGAGGCCGTCAGGTGAATCCGAGCGGGCACCTGGAGAGGAGGTCCAGACCGCACCCGTTCGAGCGCCAGCACAGCGGGAACCGGAGCAAGTCGCACCGTCCGAGCCACTGCCGGCGCCAGAGCCTGAAACGGCTGAGGCCGCGGCGGAGCGCGAGCGGCACTACCGCGAGATCTTCGGAATGGACGAGCAGAAGCCTCGCCGCCGATGGCGCCGTTGACGCCGTGCGGCCGATGCGTTCCGGATGAGACCAGGTACGGCTGGGCAGTGCTCCCGCCCGCGAAGCAGTCCAACCGGGACCGTTCGACTGGATCCGGTCAGCGCCTCGCCAGCACGCCTGTCGTCCGCGCGCACCAAGCTCCAGCCGACCCATACGTTCGACAGCCAACGACAGGAAAGAAGGGAGGCCTCGTGCCGAGCGTCGCTGGCGAGCCGCGCGATGAAGACCTCCGGCTGACGCCGGCTCTCGCCATCGACCTCGCTGCGCTCGGTCAGGATCACGCGACGGCCTGGTGCGGGTCACGATCGAACCGGTGCGCGACGCCGATCCCGCCCACCCGCACTTGTGGCGGTGTTTGGCAAGGTCCGATCCGGAGCTCGACCGAGCGCCATCGCTGGCGACGGTCGACGCGCTGATCGCGAGCGGCGCGCTCGCCGCCGACGATCCGGTGCTGGGGCAGCTTGAGGCGGTGCGCCGCCGGCTGCCGCGCCCGCACCTGCGACAGACGAGCCGACCGGGTTCCGGGCGCTGCCCGATCCATGGCCCTCGTTGATCCAGCGGCGCGGACAGACCGACGGTCCGACTGGGCTCGTGCTGGTCGCCGCCGAGACACCCGCGTTCGGCGGTCACCGAGTTGCGGTTGATGTGCTCGAGTCCGGTTCTGATCGGTTTACCGTTGCCGTCCGCGAGCCCCCCGGACCTGGACCCGGCCCGCCGTTCCGCGGTTCGGTCGAGGACCTCGAGCTCGTCTGGTGGGCGCGTGACGATCGCGGCAACCACTACCTCGCGGCTCGCGACGACGGCGAGCTGCAGTTCACGACCCCACTGGACCCGCTCGCCGCCACCCTTGACCTGATGCCGACTGCGGTTGACTGCCGAGCCGTGATCTCGTTCCCCCTGCAATGGGTGGCCAACAACGCGTGATCGGCTCGTGGGTGAGGCCTGTCGCAGGCCGAGATCGACGTTCGCTGGGGTGGCGCCGACCATCGCGTCCGATAGGAGCCCCGCGAGCTGCTCGCGTGCGACCGCGGCAAGCGCGAGTACGACCGCGCGCTGGCGCCGCGGACGGACGAGCGCTCCCCGTGCATCGAGCCTGACGATCGTGCAGTCGACGGGGACGAGAATGCTGCTGGCTCGTGGTTGCGGCAGTCTCGGTGACGTTCCCTGCGGTCGGCTGTCGCGTCTGCGAGATTGCTCGGGATGGTGGGCGATCTCGATCAACGTGCTTTGGCAGCCGCCGGCGCGGTCGCGGCCGCGCACGGGCTGGCGCAGGACGAAGCCATCGTCATCTACTCCGGGAGCAACGTGCTGGTGCATCTGCGTCCCGCGCCGGTCGTCGCTCACGTGATGACCGGAACGGTGGCGCTCCACGACGATCCGTCAAGGTGGCTCGAGCGCGAGATCTCGGTGCTTGAGTTCCTCGCGCCCGCCGACTTGGCCGTCGCCCCGAGCCCGTTGATCGCACCGGGGCCACATCACCACAACGGCCTGTGGATGACCTTCTCAGAGTGGATCCCCGACGTCGAGACCGCAACCCACCTCGATGACGCTCACCGGCTCGGTCGGGCGCTGCGGGATCTCCATGATGAGCTGCGACCGTTCGAGGGTGACCTGGGCAACCTGGATGCCCTTCGCGAAGACATCCAGCGCCTCCATGGCCAGCTTCGGCCGGCCGACGCCCAGGAGGCCGACGCGATCTCCTCGCTTCGCGCGCGACTGGACGCGCTGCAGGAGGTCGTCTTTGAGTCGACCCTCCCCACCCAGGCGCTGCACGGAGACGTATCGCTCAGCAACCTGCTCCACACGCCGCAACGCCTCATCTGGAACGACTTTGAGGACACCTTTCGTGGGCCGGTTCACTGGGATCTGGCCAGCTACGTCAGCAGCCTCCGGACCCGCGGCGCGAGCTCGAGCTTCGTCCGAGAAATGCTAAACGCCTACCGCTGGGACGATGAGCAGGAGCTGGCGCCTTTCATCGCCGCTCAGGACGTCTACGACGAGATCTGGCAAATGTACGACCGGCAGCGGCGTCGTTGCCACGAACCGCCGAGTCAGGCCAAGCCCTTGAGCGATCTCTAAATCTAAAACCGACCGGACAAGTCCGTGAGACCGAAGGTCACCCAACGCTGAGGGATCCGACCAGCAAAGAAGCTCACTTCCGCATCGTCGCCGCCAGGGAAGCGACGCCCCGCACTGCCGCTTCGCGCTTCGGCTGAGCCACAGCAGCAGTACGGCTGCCGCCCTAGCTATTCGTAGACCCGAAGCTCTCCGGCGCTGAACACGGGTATCTGGCCCTGAATGGGGCCACTCGGGACAAAGCCGCCGACGCAGCAAACGGTGTCGCCCTCATCGGCGAAGGGGTTGCCGGAGGCGTCGAGCACGACAGAGCTTCCCGGTGGCCCCAGCTGGTGATCTGGCATAAGTCGCACCGGGGTATCGGCGACCAAGAAGTCGTAGGCGTCGCCGGCGTCGGCTCGTCGCAGCCGGCCACGCAGCGCCGACAGCGGGATGGCGACACCAACCAGTGAGAGGGCGTGATGAGCTGGCTCGGTCTCGGTCGATGATCGGTGCATCCGGATAGTTCGCACGGCCTCACACTCGACCTGCTCGACGTCGACCAGGACCGGCTCTGCTGCCGTCCGAATGGCGGGTAGATCGGATTGCGGGCGCAACTTGATCTTGGCCACCCAGCGCCGCGTCGCGACGCTCGACGCCAAAGCTATGGATGCCGGTCACTCCTCGTCGGTCAAAGCGGCGAGCGAGCATCGGAGCGATTCGACCGGGGTCCTCGTCTGAGCTGGGCGGCCAGAGCGCGTCTGGGTAGTCACCGATGCGACACCGGAAGTCGCCCTCTGGACAGCGCCAGTGGACGCCCTCGTCGACCCGGACCGGCATCAGGCCCATCCGATGCACCGGGCACGGAGGGACGGGCCGATCCAGCTCGACGTCCAGGAACGCCTGCAGGCGCGCGACGAAGTTGATCCGCCCCAGTACGTCATTTCGGCTGAGCACGATCCGAGCAGTCGAGCAGTCAGCTGGTGTGACGGTCGCGATGAGCGGAAGCTCAGCCCGGTCCAGATGCCAGCCGATCCCAAACGGCGCGCGGAACACGCAATCGTCGAACAACCCCTGAATCCAGACGACGAGTTCATCCATGATCGTATTGCACCACCTCCGGGCTCCCAGCGGTCAACCTGACTGCCCCATTGTCGCCAAGGCAGCCACGAGACCCAGACTGCCGGTTCCCGCCGGCAGCAGCCACGACGATGAAGCCGGCGCCCCTTGCCGCGTGCATGCGATGATCCCGGCGGTCCGCCCTCGTCGTCGGTGGTGCGGGAGTCTCAAATGGGATCGCTCGATGAACGCGGCCGCGCGAAGCGGGCGACTCGGCAGCTGCTCAGCAGCGCCGTCGCAAATGACCCGTCCGGTGACTTTCGCAATGGCCGGGAGCTATACGCACGGCGGGCTGCTCACGGACACAGCCAGACCCGCGGCTTCTCGCAGCTCGCCGCGATGCGCTTCCGCGTCGAAAGCAGGTGCCTCCCGTAACGCTGAGCATGTGCCGTAGGCATCCGACCGGCTCCTCCGTGATCACCGCGGCTGCAGCCAGCGTCGCGTGATCTTGACCGAGCGCAGCGAGGTCGATAGCGAGAGCCGGCGCCAGCCGGCGGTCTTCATCGCGCGGTCCGCCACCGACGCCCGGGCGCGAGCCCTCCCCTCGTTGCTGTCTTTGCCGCGACCGAAAGTCTGGGCCGGCCAGAGCTTGGTGCCCGCAGACGACCGGCGTCTCGGCCAGGCGCTGACCGACCTACGTCCCGTCTGAGGAGCGGGAGGCTCGTCGCACGCGAAGCGCGCCCCACCCGAGACGCGGACGCCCGCCGCCGCACACGGACGCGCCGAAGCGCCCAAGTGGTACAACGAAGTGGTACAAGGGCGACCAAACAAGCGAGCCGAAGCCAGTGGCGCTCCTGAAAACTCCCTGCTAATCGCCGCTTGTCGCGGAGGGTGAGCGAGGGGACTCGAACCCACGACCGCCTGGACCGCAAGCAGATTTATTCCGGGTCCCTGGAACTGTGCGAGTAGGGCGGTTCATCGGAAGGCTGGGAGCCGCATCCCTCTATGTCCAACTGGCCGACCAGCCGATCCGGCGATATGGAGGCGACCACAACATGCTGACGCCGCGCGGCCCAGTCCTGGCCGACTGCGTCAACCTCAGCGAGCGAGCGGAGCGGAAACCGCGCGCGCGCACCCACGACTGTCCGGCAAAGCCGTACAATGATGTACGGTGAACCCGTTCAGCTACCAGGGGCCCGTTGAGCCTCACGCGCTCATTGATCGACGGCTCGAGCTCGATGCGCTCCAGCGCGCGGCCGCTGATCGCGTGGCGATCCGACTCGCGGCCCCGCGGCGCTTTGGCAAGACCAGCCTTCTCGACGCCCACATCGCCTCGATGCGAGCCGTCGGGCATCGAGCGGTGCGTATCGATCTGTCGAAGGTCGCAAACGTCGGGGACGTGGCAGCACGCGTGGCGGAGAGCTTCAGCGTGCTCCCGACCGATCCACGTAGGAGCGTTCGGCGCTGGGCAGCGCGGCTCGGCGTGACGGCGAAGCTCGCCGGCGTGCAACTCTCGATCGCTCCAAGTGCTGCGCGGCCGGGGGCCGATGAGGCACGCGCGGCGCTGCTCGAACTTCTCGACGTCCCGTTGGGCCTCCACGAGGCCGACGGCGGGGTGACGATCGCGTGTCTGGATGAGTTTCAGGACCTGCTCGTCGCCGACGACGCGCTCGACGGTCTCTTTCGTTCGGTAATCCAACACCACGCGGCGGCAGCTGCCTACGTCTTCGCCGGCAGTCAACCGTCCCTGATGCGAGCCCTGTTCTCCGAGCGGGAACGACCGTTCTACGGCCAGGCGAGACCGCTGGAATTACCGCCCCTCCCTGTTGACGAGGCAGCTCGCGACATCGAAGTCTTGCTGAGAGCTGACGGTCTGGATGCAGGCGGTGCGGTCGACGAGCTGCTCGCGTTCACCGGCGGACACCCGCAACGCACGATCCTGCTCGCCCACCACGTCTACAACCTGCTCGACCAGCCCGGCCAACCCGAGGACCTCGCGACAGCCGCCATCGACCTCGCGCTCGCCGAGACCCGCGATGCCCATCAGGCTGTCTGGGATGGGCTCGGCCGAGTCGAGCGGATCGTGCTGCTAGCGCTCGCCGACGGCCAAGCGCCAACCGGCAGCCGGGTCGCGGACGAACACCGAATCGCTCGCAGCACACTGCAAGACGCGCTCGAACGCCTGCTCACCGACGAGCGCAATGTCCGACGCGACGACCACGATCGACCATTCGTGCTCGACCCCCTCTTCGGCGAGTGGCTAAGACGCCGCTGAGCGAGCGTTCTGCGCCAGGAGCGCCGGCGGAGTCGGCAGCCGGCGTGACAACAATCGTGACAACATCCACCCCTTCATGGATCAGGGTCGCTGGCGCGCGCCTCGGGGCTCGGCGCAACGGACCCGAGGCGGGTGATGCTGGCGCTCGAGTGGCGACTGGCGAGGGCTCCACGGGGTAGCCAGGCACGCCTGAGGGGGACGATGTCGGGCCTCACCTCCCTGCTCAGCCTGCGCAAGTCCTCCACCGGGTCCGGGCACCCAATGCTCACGCCGGACAAGCCGGGCACCTATGTCGTGCGGCTGACCGTCAGCGACGGGCGCCGTTCGCGCGCCGACAGCGTCAACGTGAGCGCGCTGTTCCCGTCGGCGTCGGTTCCGATCGACACGGCCGTTGATGGCGTGGCGCCAAACGGAACGAAGATGCAGGGGATCGCGATCGGATATCACCCCGCCGCCCACAACTATCGCGAGCCACGCGGTCCCGAGCAGTTCTATCCGCTGCCGGCAGGCGATAAGGCACAGGTCCTGGTCCTCGATCGCCAGACGCTCGGGCTGGTGTCGATCAACGACTTCCCAGCGGGACCGGCGTTCGTCGGCTAGGTCGCCAACATCCTGAAGCCGCTCGATGACACCGACCTGGTGATCGTCACGACCTGGCCCGACCCGGGCTGGAAGGTCCCGGGCCAGTTTCCGATCGCCTTCCAGCTCACGACTCCGTTCTTCGCCCCGGGTCCGTTGGCCGGCATCGGCGCGAGCCACATCAACAACGCGCTCGCGCAGGCCAACGGTGCGGTCGTCACGTCGAACGCGACCTGGATTGGCGTTCCCGGGTTTCCGGCCGGAACGGCGTGGGAGCGAATGGCGGGGGAGCGATCGATGCCGGCCACCATGCCGGCCTTGACGGCTTCCTGGCGCAGGATGATACGAATAACTACAACTACCTCGCCAGGTCCGGGGCCCCGTTTGACCTCGGCCCCGACGGCGCCTCGTCGGTCACGATGAAGGTGGGCGCGGGGACCTACACGGCATCGCTGCCCGCGGGCGCGATGGGCGGGTTCGCGGTGCTCGCCTTCCAGGCGGGCGACATCAGCAACGGGATGCTGACCGGGTTCAACCTCTCCAATCCGAACGTCCCGGGGAATCCGCTGAAGGTCTACGTCACCCGCAACAGCGACGCGACCGCGAACTATGCGGGGTTGGCTCAGCTTCACGCCGACCTCGCCGCCTACAGCGCTCCTGTGGCGCAGGACCTCCCACCTCTACGGCCGCTGGACATCATCGTCCGCTCGATCGGAGCGCCGATTCCCGCCTACAACGGGACCGATGCGACCCTGGCGACCGCGATCAACCAACTGACCGCCGACATCGGCGGGATCGGTGGGCACGAGGACTGGATCTGGCGACTCGCGCAGGGCAACAACACGAGCCCGCCGCAATCCTATTCGCTGGTTGGTCGCAACGGCCTGACCGAGGGGCAGACCCCGGCCGTCGACACCGGCTCATCCGTGCAACCGACGCCGACCACGCCGACCGCGAGCTCATTTGAGCTGAGCGGGCAGCTCACGCGGGACAACCACTCGCTGTTCGCCGCGCAGCAGGCCGTCAACGGCCCCGCCAGGGACAATCCTCTGCCGGCGGTGATCACCTCCGAGCCGGTTCCATGGCCGGACTCATCGACACCCGGTCAGCGCCTCGCGCTGCAATGCATCGGCGATGCCGCCGAGCTCGGCCCAGATCCGCTGGCCCAGTACTGGCTCGATCCCACCAAGGCCGAACAGGGCGTCGGCAGCGTGACGTTGAGCGCCGCCCAGGCAGCCTGCCCGGCAGGCAGCCCTCCCCTGTCCAGTACCGACTTCGCGGCAGTCAAGAGCGAGCTGATGCAGGAAACCGGCTGGGTCAATAACGTCTACGGCTACTTCAACGACCTGGCCTCGCCCTTCACCGGCAACGCCGGGCTAAAGAGCTACGCGGACGTGGCGACGATCACCACGCAGATCAAGAACGATTTCAAGATCCCCGACTCCCAGCACACCGGCCTCGACGGCCTATCGGTAACCGGCGAGCTGATCGGTGCGTCCGCGACCGCAGCCGAGGTCGAGAACCCCCTGGCCGACGTGATCGCCTACGTCTTCTACCTGGCCTCCGAATTCACCGAGGGCTCAAGCGGAACGAGCCAAGGCCCGTCGGTGTTCGCCCAGCGCGACACCGTCTCCGCAACCGGCGCCAACATCGGCGCCGCGCTCGCCGGTCAACTCCAATCCGTGGCCGACAGCTACACCCAGCTCGCGCAGATAACCGTGTCCGACTACCAGCGGTTGAAGCTGGTGGGGACCTACGGAGGGTGTGCCGCCGGGTCGCCCGGCTGCACCCCCGGCTGGCAGTACAGCGTCACCGGACGCAACTCGGCCTCGGAGCTGCTGGAGCTCAACGCCAAGCGCACCGCCTGGGCCGGGCTGCTACCCGCCGTCTTCCCCTACGTGCTTCACACGACCAGCAACCCGGGTGACTTCAACGGCACCTTCCTCGGTCCGCAGGATCAGATCTCGGGCATCGGCTGCGACTTCACGCCACAGTTCTTCTACGTCCCCAACCCGATCGTCAACGTCGCGAAGCCGACGTTCATGACCTACGGCCTGTTCGGAAGCCCAAACACGCAGCCGTTCCTGGTGTTCTCGGCGACGAACTTCCCGGGGGAATCGAATGGCGCCCCGAACAACAACTTCCCCAGCAACACGCTGCTCGACGATCCAACCCACAAGGTGCAGGCGCCGTTCGGGCCGCTTAATCCGAGCGGGAACCCCGATAACCTGAACTACGGGCTTGGCATGGACGAGTACCAGTTCATGATCGACCATTGGGCGCCCTCGCACCGGCCACAATGGGTCGGATGCACCGGCTGAGGGTCATGGCGCGAGCTCGAGCTACCGGCGAGATCTGATCGTGACGCGACTGACTCATCGCGCCCTGATGGCGGCGTTCGCCGCGCTGGCCATTGTGCTCGCGCCGGCGGGAATGGCGGGCGCGGCCGGATTGGGAGCTCCGGCGAACGGCGCGCCGCCGGTCGGACACGTATGGCTGATCATGCTCGAGAACCACAGCTTTGCCGAGAACTTCGGGGCTCCGGCGAAAACGTTCAAGCCGCGAGCCGGCTCGCCGGCGTCGATGGGGTATCTCGCCGAGACGCTGCCGTCAGAAGGGGCGCTGCTAAAGAACTACTACGGCGTCGCGCACCCGAGCAACGCCAACTACACGGCGCTGCTGAGCGGTCAGCCGCCGAGCTTTGGCTTCTTCAGCCCGAATGCGTGCCCCAAGACGGGGATCCCGTCGATCGGGCTGACGTTCTGCACCGGAAACCTGCTCGATTGCCTGTACTTCTCACCGTTCACCGTTCAGCGGACCACCGACGATGGCGTGGCGGTCGGTCAGGGGTGCGTGTACCCGACCTCGGTCCCGGACATCGGGACCCAGCTGCGGGACGCCTCGCCGGCGCTGACGGTCAAGGCCTATCAGGAGGACATGCCGAGACCGTGCGAGCATCCGCCGATCGGCGCCTATGACGGGAGCGACGCTGGCGGAGGCGCCGGCTATGAAACCGGGAACAACCCGTTCATGTACTTCCGCAACTGGATCGACAACCAGACGGTCTGCAACGCCGACGACGTCCCGCTGGATCGCAGCACGTTCCAACCGCTGGTCGGGGATCTGAGCAGCGTCGCGACCACGCCGAACCTGAGCTGGATCGGCATGAATCTGTGCGATCAGGGCCATGACAGCTGCCCCAACTACTACACCGACCGCGCGAAGTCTTCCTTCTTCGACGGCGCCAAGGTCTGCGACGGCGCCCAGCCTGCATCGGAGTACTGCGACGCGCAGGCGTCGTGGTTCTTGAGCCAGCTGATTCCCAAGATCATGGCCTCTCCGGCCTACAAGCAGGACGGGCTGATCGCGATCATGTGGGACGAGGCGAGCTTCTACAACGACAGCCCGTATGTCGACAACCGGGCGTGCTGCAACGAGTCACGCCAGCCCGGCGCGACCGGCAAGCCCGGCATCGCCGGCCAGGTGCACATCCCGTTGTTCGGCACGATCAACGTCAAGCCGGGCACCAACCGGCTGCTGCTCGGCGGTCCGGACACGCTGCGCAACATCCTCGCCGCGGTGAAGCTCGTGTTCAAGCACCCCCGCCGGGCTCTCTCGATGCAGCCCGGCGGCGGCGACTCCGGCGCGCTGCTGCTCTCACCGTTCATCAAGCCCGGCACGGTCTCCAAAATGCCTTACAACCACTTCAGCCTGCTGCGCACGATCCAGGACATCTTTGGGCTGCCCCAGACCGGCAACGCCGCCGATCCGCTCGTCGGCACGATCGGCTCCGACGTGTTCAACAACATCCCCACCAGCGCGCTGCGCGGCGCTCGAGCCAGGCAATCGCCTTAAGCGGGCGCGACTGACCAGCTGTGCGATCGGGAATGGCATCCGACCCTCGATCTCGTTCGGGTTGATCTTGTGACCAATCGTCGATGAGATCCTTGGGTCAACCGGCAGGGAGGTCGACGCGCTTGATCGGGCCGAGTTCGAGTTGTATCTGTGTGGTTTCGGGTACCTCGGCGCTGTTCATGGTCATCGAGCAGGCGACGCCGGACAAGGCGATCGCAGGCCCCCTACGCCGTTGTCATGGGCCCCCTGCGCGGAATCACGCCACCAACGATCCAACCTGGCATGTTCCGGCGCCTTGCGCAGCGCCACCTTGCCGATCCGAATCTCCTTGAGGTGTCAGCACGCCCAACGGTGCATGAGGACGCGTGAACGCTGGGCCGAGAAAGGCCATAGCTGCAGCATCTATTGGTTGGACACTTCGCCGGCAGTGCCCCGGCCGCGCCCGACGCACGTAATCTCAGGGCGAGATGGCACACGACTTCCAACGCCCGTTCTCGCTCCCGGAGGGTGCCACCGAAGTCGTGCTGGTTCGGCATGGCTCGTCGGCCCGGTCGACCCCGGAGGCGCCGATCGACTTGATCGACGGCAGGAGCGACCCGCCGCTCTCAGACTCCGGTCGGCGTCAGGCCGAGGCGGTCGGCGAGCGGCTCGACGACTCCCGAATCGATTCGCTGTTCGTGACGCCGCTGCAGCGCACCCAGCAAACCGCCGCCCCGCTGGCGCACCGCCTCGGACTCCAACCGACGGTTGTCCCGGATCTGCGGGAGGTGTTCCTCGGCGAGTGGGAGGGGCAGCTCAACGATCGTGTCGCCAGCGAGGTCGAACTCTCCAAACAGCTGTTCGCCGGCGAGCGGTGGGACGTGATCCCGGGTGCGGAGTCGATGGACGCGTTCTCCGAGCGGGTACGGCGCGGGCTCAACCGGTTGGTCGAGACGGTCGGAGCGGACGCCACGGCCGTCGCCGTGGTCCACGGCGGCGTGATCGCCGAGGCCTGTCGCCAGGCCACCAGCAGTCAGGCCTTCGCCTTCATCTACGCCGAGAATGCCTCGCTGACCCGGATCATGCGGCTCGCCAGTGGCCGCTGGCTGCTGATCAGCTTCAACGACACGACCCATCTTGGCGCCGTCCAGAAACGCTGAGCCGGGGCGCCTGGATGTCCTGCTGGTGCGCCACGCCCAGGCCTCCTTCGGGTCGGCTGACTATGACGTGCTGTCCTCCCATGGCCACGAACAGGTGGCCGCGCTCATGCAGGACCTCGAGCTCCACGGCGGCCAGATCGGCCGGGTGGTCAGCGGCTCTTACGGCCGCAGCGGCACCACCCTCGTCTCGCTCAACGAGCACGCCCAGCTCCAGCGAACGGGCGGCTCGCTGCTCACCTATCGGTGAGCGGATTAGGATCTCTGCATCGTGGACGGGCATGCCTGATCGGGCAGCGACCACTCTGGCAGCACATGACCCACAGCGTGCGCGCCACCTGTTGATGCTTCAGTTCGGGTCGCGCAGGGAGTTCGACGATCCGAGGCTCGAGTACCGGAGGTTGTTCTCTGAGCTCCTGGGCACCTTCTTGCTGGTGCTCGTCGCCGCCGGGGGTGGCATCCTCCATGCTGAGGGCCAGATCAGCCTGTCGGCCGCGGTGGTCGCACCGGGCCTGATGGTGATGGCGATCATCCTTTTCATGGGCGCTGTCTCCGGCGCCCACCTCAATCCCGCGGTGTCGCTGGCGTTCGCGTTGCGACGGGACTTTCCGTGGAAGAGGGTGCCAGGCTATATCGCCGTTCAGGTGCTCGGGGCGACGCTCGCGTGCCTGTTCCTGCTTGCCATATTCGGCAACGTTGCGCACCTGGGCGCGACGCTGCCGGGTCCGACATACAAGACGTGGCAGGCGTTGCTGATGGAGATCGCGCTCACCGCGGCGCTCGTGAGCGTGATCCTGGGAACCGCCTCGGCCGCGCAGAACGTCGGCACGGTCGGAGCACTTGGGGTCGGCGGATACATTGCTCTCGCCGGCCTGTGGTCGGCGCCCGTGAGCGGCACCTCAATGAACCCTGCGCGCTCCTTCGGTCCGGCTCTCGTGAGCGGCGACTGGACCGCGTATTGGGTGTACGTGGCGGGCCCGCTCCTGGGTGCGATCGTCGCCGTTGGGTGTGCCCTGATCCTGCGAGGCCGCGGCGGCGATGCGACGGCTCGTACGGCAGCGTCCGGTGCGCTGACGTCCGAAGGTGAGAAAGGGCGTCCCTAGCTCGCGCCCGTGGGTGCACCTGAGCTGACAGACCTGCGGCGGGTGCGCGTGGCATCATCGGCGAATGGGAAAAGAAACTGCGCACGGGACCGAGAGCGAATCAGCGGTCCACTTCAAATGGCGTGACCAGGTGGCGGAACACGACTACGCGGCGGCCGAAGCCTACCTGTCGCTCAATCTCGACGCGCCCGCTGTCGGCAAAGTCATCGGGCGGCTCCGCAAAGCCGCGCTCACCACCCGCCGCGCGAACGACATCCTCCGAGCTGCCGGACTGACCGCCGCGGCGATCGACGACCCCGGCGTCATGAAAGACCTGATCAAAGTCATCCGGGGCGAGCGGCTCAGTCCCGTACTTGTCGTCAGCGGCAAGAAGAAGGCCGATATCGCGGACGGCTTCCATCGCGTTTCACTCGTATACCGAATCGAGCCTTACGCAGAAATACCGCTGAAGCTCGCCTGACCGGCTCGGGGGGTCTGACCAGTTTCATGCGACGGCCGGGACAGGCTCGGCAGAGTGATCGCGCCGGGGGCGAAGCCCGAGAATTGACGATCGTTTCATTGGGACACAGATGCGTGTTATTTTCCCGCCGGCACGTTCGAGACGATCGGGAAGAGGCCCACGAGGGTGAATTGAGAGGGCGGCTGAACGCAACCACGGAGAGTGGTGTAACCGTGCGCCGCGCGGTGGCGGTTGTTTGCGCTCTGGTCGTGCTGATGCTGGCACCGGCCGCGGTGGCTTCTGGCTCCTCACCGGCGGCCGGCTCCGCAGCGACTTCCCGCTGCTCGGCCGCGCCGGGTGGCGGGTTGACACTCGCCAACGTGGCGGCGGCCAACGGAATTGTGCGGGTGGTCGGCTCCAACGGCCTGATCGCGAACTCTCGGACCCTGGCCGTCTGGCGGGTCGAGCGAACGCCGATCGTTCACAACCTGCGCGGGATAACGTGGACGGGCACGCGCTGGGTCGCCGTCGGCGACGTCGGATCGATCCTGTATCTGGCGCACGGGAGCTGGATCTCGGTTCCCGGCCTGCCGAATACGGGCCTGCGCGGGATCGCGTCCCGGCCGGGGCTGGTCGCTGCATCGGGCAGCGGCGGAGTGCTGTTGACCTCTGCCGACGGGGTGAGCTGGACGGTCGCTCAGAGCGGCACCAGCGGGCTGCTGTGGGGCGGAATCCGGGTCGGGGCCTCGCTGCTGTTCAGCGGGCAGGGCTCAACCGTGATCGCTAGCAGCGACGGGATCACGTGGAGTCCGGTGGCGGCCTCGCCGCGGCCGACCGGGAACCCACTCGCGCCCCGGCCGCTGCTGTGGCAGCTCGCCGCCTCGCGCACCGAGATCGTCGCGGTCGGAGACTTCGGCTCGATCCTGAATGGCACGCTCGCCGGTGGCCTTCACGGTGTCAGCAGCCCGACGGACGAGATCCTGCGCGGCGTCGTCTACGGCAGCGGGCGCTGGGTCGCGGTCGGCTCGGGCGGGACGCTGCTGTTCTCACGCGACGCCCGCCACTGGGTGAGCGAGCGGTCCCCGACGACGGTCGATCTGCGCGGCGTGGCCTGGACCGGCCGGCGATTCGTCGCCGTCGGTGACCAGAGCACGGTCATCTCCTCGGCTGACGGGCGCAACTGGCGGATCGATCAGACGGCGATGCCCTGCGCGCTGCTCGGCGTCGCCCACGGAAGCGGAAGGTTCGTCGCCGTCGGAGGCGGCGGCCAACTGCAGACCTCCAGGAACGGGCGCCACTGGCAGCAGACCACCTCGCCGACACGCCAGGACCTGTACGCGATCGCCCGCGGCTCGGGCCAGTTCGTTGCCGTCGGCGCCAAGGCCACGGTACTCACATCGGCCGACGGCCTGCACTGGACAGTCCGGCCGGTACCGGCCAATCTCAATCTCCACGCCGTCGGATGGACCGGATCAGCGTTTCTGGCCGGCGGAGACCGCGGCCTCCTGCTCAGCTCGCCGGACGGCCGCCACTGGCAACGTGTCGCGTTCCCCGGCTTTCACTCGATCCGATCCTTCGCGACCGACGGCACAGCGATGATCGCGGCCGGAGCCGGCACGGTCGCTCGGCGCGCCTCCCCCACGGCCACCTGGCAACTAGAGGCGGTTGGCCTCGGCCGATTCCAGACCGGCGTCGCTTACGGCGACGGGCGGTTCGTAGTCGTTGGTCACAACGGTGGCGTGCTCGTCTCAACCGACGGCGGAGCTACCTGGACCACCGCCGACAGCGGCGTCACCCAAAATCTCGACGCGATCGCCTGGACCGGCAAGCGCTTCCTTGCCGCCGGCGAAGGCATCACGATCACGTCCACCGACGGGCACAACTGGCAACCGATCACGATCCCCAGCCACCATAGCCTCCGAGCACTTGCTCCCTCTGGCCGGCACGTCGTTGCCGTCGGAGACCAGAACACCCACCTGCTGCTGCCCGGCTGAATAGGAGGCGTGCGCTCCATCGTCGAACGGCGCGCGCGATAATGCTCGATCGGGATGAGACCATGACACGAGAGCAACGGATCGTGGCGACGTTCGTCGAGCTGGCCGACACGATGGTCGCGGACTTTGATGTCGTCGAGTTCCTGCACCGACTGTCGGTGCGCTGCGTGGAGCTGTTGGACTGCGTGGAAGCGGGGTTGCTGCTCGCCGACGCCGCGGGAGCGTTGCGGGTGATGGCGTCCTCGAGCGAGCGCTCCGACGCGCTTGACCTGCTGCAATACCAGAACGACGAAGGACCGTGCTTTGAGTGCTACCAGCGCGGCCGGCCGGTGTTCAGCGCGGACCTCGGAGCGGATACCGGTCGCTGGCCGACGTTCGCGCCGATGGCCGTTCAGAAAGGGTTTCGATCGGTGCAGGCTGTCCCGATGCGCGTCCGCGGCGAAACGGTCGGCGCGTTGAATCTATTCCGCGGCGCGGCGGGCCGCCTCGTTGACCGGGACTTGCCGCTCGCGCAGGGGATGGCAGATATCGCCGCGATCGCGCTGCTCCAGGAGCGCGCTGTGCGCGAGTCGCGCGATGTGGTGCAGCAGCTCCAGGGCGCGCTGAGCAGCCGGGTCGTGATCGAGCAGGCCAAGGGCGTGCTGGCTGAGCGCGCGCAGATCGGCGTGGACGCCGCCTTCGCCAGGATGCGAGTCCACGCGCGGGACCACAATCGCCGGCTGAGCGACGTCGCGCGCAAGCTGATCGACGGCGAGCTGGATGCCGCCGTACTCGGGAAGACCGCCCCTGGAGAGCTTCTCCCATAGAGCGTTCAAAATCGCTCTTCTTGTGGCGAAACGCGCTGCGGAGGAGTATCGTGATCGCCGTCAGCGTGTAGTTTTCGCTTTCGCCTCGCTCCAGACCCTGGTGACGGCTCATGTACCGGGACCTAACGTCTGGAGCAGCATGCAACTCGACCACGAGTACCCCACGGGCGGCGGAATTGCAGTGCAGCCCTCCGACCTACGCGATCGCCGATCCTCACCTGCTCGCTCGTCGCGAGCACGATGCATGACTGGGACAGGCGAGCTTGCGGTCCGCCGGGAGCGCCGCGCAGACATGTTGATCCTCTCGCTGAGCGGGGAGCTCGATCTGGCTACGTCAACTCTGCTCGAGTGTGAGCTCTATTCCGCCGAAGCGTCCCGCCCAGGGCGTCTGATAGTTGATCTCACCGGGCTTGAGTTCATCGACTCGAGCGGCCTGAACACCCTCGTGCAAGCGCACGAGCGCGCGAGCCAGAACGGCCATCGGCTTTCCCTCAGGCAAGGGCCGCGTGTCGTTCAGCGCCTGTTTGAGCTGACCAGGCGGGTCCAGCTGTTCTCGTTTGACGACTGATCAACGGGTGGGATGTTGCGGTTTGCGGCCAGCAGGCTGCTCAGGTCCCAGATGAGCGCAACCGGTGACGAAACGGACCCCGATCAGGGTCAGCAACGCCGGCGCAATCAGTTAGCAGAGGTGATCGTTGCGGTATCGAGCCGTTGCCCAAAGATCTTGCGGTAGGAGTCTTCGCCGTAGCTGGTGGGCAGCGACTCGCCTTCAGTGACCTTGTAGGTGCGCTTGCCGTCGGCGTCACGCTTGGCGCGCATGAACAGCGCCAGCGGCAGGTCGGCGACGTAGAGGCCGTGGGCCAGGTCGTACTGATGGGTGACGAACAGCACCTTCACGCCCACATCGATCATCGCTCGGACGATCTGGCGCGCGATCTCTGAGCCCTCTCGCTCGTTGGTGGAGGAGAAGGACTCGTTGCATAGCAGCATGCAGTTTGGCTTGATGCTTTCGGCGATCTCGCTTATTCGCCGCAGTTCCTCGTCGAGCTTCCCGCTCTCCATCGTGCCGTCCTCCTCGCGCCGGTAGTGCGTGAAAACTCCGGCGCAGACGTTGGCCCGCAGGGACTCGCTCGCGACGAACATCCCGGCCCGCATCAGCAGCTGGGCCAGGCCCACAGCTCGCAGGATGGTCGACTTCCCACCTTGGTTGGCCCCGGTGATCATCACCAGCGACTTGCCGTCAGCGCTGATCTGGTTGTCCACTACCCGCTGATCGATGGTCAGCGCCAGGTCCACGTCGTAGAGCCCCCCAGCGGCCAGCGTGGCCTCGCCCGGCCGCGAGGGAACGGGAAAGCACGTCGGCGCTGCCTTCTCGGCGAGACGCTCGTAGAGGTTCAGGCAGGCGACATGGAAACCGGTCTCGATCCGCAACGCTGTGAAGAACCGCAGCACGTGCTCGGTCGACTGGGCCAGCGCGTTGGCGACGAGGTTCAGTCCCTTGTCCTCAAGCTCGCGCAGGGCTCGGTAGCCGCTCTCGTCACGATCGGGAATCGTGAAGCTGTAGCCCGAGCGGTCCAGAAAGGAGATGCGCTGCAGCCAACCCTGCTCACGCGATCGCCGCAGCGTGTGGCCGGCCCCGTGGTTGCCGGAGCCGAGCTGGGCGCTGATCAGCATCCCGCCGCTCGCGTTCACCGCCGGCCTGGGGCTGCTGGCGTTCGCCAAGTACTACGGATTCATCTTCCTGGGCCGCGCGCGCGACGCCGCCTCGCGGCTTGGCGAGGTCGGTTCCTCGCTGAGCATCGCAATGCTTGGAGTGATCATCTTGTTCCTCGGGGCCGTGGCTCCCTGGGAGATCCACGCGCTCGGCAGTGGGCTGCAATCGCTGCTGGGCGTCAACGCAGCCAACGCGGTGATCAGCCATCCACTCGTCCTGGGGCCGGTGTTTGCCAACTTCTCCGTACTGGCGCCCACCTGGCTGATGATCGTCCTTCCGACTTACTCGATGCTGGCGGTGCTCGTCGTGATGGCCACCCGCAGCCGCGGGACGCGGCGCGCCCCGGTCTGGGTAACCGGCAGCGGCGCCCAACTCGCGGCCGTCCAGTACCGACCGTCGGCCTACTCCAACCCGATGCGAGTCATCCTACGAGGACCGCTCGGCTACCGAACGCACCTGATCGCGGGGACTGGCCCCGACCCTGAGTCCAGGCCGATCCTGCAAAGATCGGTGGTGCTCGCAATCGATCGCCTCGTCTACCGGCCGATTACCGAACTAGCCTTGACCGCGGCGTCGGGAGTCAGACGCCTGCAGTCCGGTCGGCTGTCCTTCTATCTGCTGTACATGCTTGCTGCTTTGATCCTTGCGCTCGCCCTGATCCCCATCCTGCACTGATGTTCCAACGGTTCCTGCTCGCCTGGGACGGGTCACAAGTGGCCCTGAGGGCGTTTGACGTCGCGATCGACATCACTCGTCGCTACGACGGAGAGCTGATTGCAGTCTCGATTGCCCACAGCCCCGCGCACGCCGAGACCAGCTCCGATCGCCAACAGTCATCTCAGGCCGCCCGCCGTTACCTGCAGGAGAGCTTCGCCGAGGTCCGCGATCGCGCTGACCGAGCCGGAGTCGCAATCGAGCACCAGATCATCGAGGGCGATCATCCCGCCCGCGCGCTGATCGATCACGCCCACCACAACGGCTTTGACCTGATCGTCTGCGGCCAGCACCACAGTCGGCGTGCGGGTCGCCTACTGCTGCACGGCGTGGCCGAGGACCTGGTCACGGCCGCCGTGATTCCCGTGCTGGTCGTCGGCGAAGAGCCTGACTGACAGCCTGTCAGCGCCGCAACAGATAGGCCCAGGACGGCTTAGCCGGCGCGGACGCTCAGCACGAGACCGGCCGGCTTAGAGGCACCGATCCAGGCGCGCAGGCGAACGCGGCGGGTCGGCGCGCGCGGGCCGGCGCTCACGTGCGCACCGTCGAGGCTAATCTGTCGCGCGAGCGCGGGGCTGATCCGCTCCAGGCGCGCGATCGAGGTGGTGTAGCGCCCAGAGCGCTCATACGCGGTCCGTTCGGCTGAAGCGGCCAGCGAGAGCACGGCGCGGGTCTCCACCTGCAGATCGTGCCCGCTGCGAGCGGCGGCGCCGAAAGCCGAAGCGGCCGCGGCGACGAACAGCACCACCACGAGCGCGAACGCCCGATTGGCCCATTCGCGGCGTCCTAGTCGGACGAGGATCCCGGCCACGACCGCAGCTGCCATCGCCACGAAAGCAAGGCCGACCGCGATCGTCGCCAGGGTCGAGAAGCTCATGACGGAATCGTAGCCAGCGCCTGGGAGACCGTAGCGCGGCCCGCCGCGTCGGCGGACTCAGCCGCCCAGCACCGCGTAATCCGCCGGCTGTACATCTCGGTCTTCGACGCGATCGGCATCGGCATCGGCGGGGTCACCGGTCCGCTGCTGTTCTAAGCGCTGATCAAAACCGGAAGCTACTTCCAAGCCGCGCTGGCGCTGATCGTCGGCGCCGTGATGATGATCGTCGGCGGCATCGTCGAGCTGATCTACGGCGTCAAAGCCGAGGCCAGGGACTCGAGAACATCGCCAAGCCGCTGACCGCCGAGGGCGCCCGCGGGTCCAGTCCGGCCACCGCGCCGGCCACCGCGTAGTCCCGGGTCAGCGCACGAGCAGCTTGACGTGCATCCCAAGCGCCAGATGACCGGGCATCGAGCAGTACAGCTCATAGCGTCCCGGCCCCAGACGCCACGTGGCCTGGTGCAGGGCGCCGGACTGCGTCACCCTGACGTCCTGCGCGGAGCCGGCCATGTGCCCGCCGGCGTTCAGGCGCCGGATCCGCAGGTCGTGGGCGTCCTGGCCGCGATTCCACAGCTGGACGGTCACCCGCCCGGCCGGCAAAGACGAGCGCGAGGGCCACAGCGACCACTCCTGGGCGTAGACGAGCATCCGCGCCGGCGGCCGCTGGGCCGCCACGGCGCCGATCGCCGCCCCGGCGGCCATCAGGCCGGAGCACAGCAGCGTGAGCAGCGTCCGGCGCAGCTTCATTTGAGCAGTTGGTAGCGTTGGAAGCGATTGGCGTGGGGGATCACCGCGGCCGCATCGTGGCCCAGCCACTGCTCCAGCAGCGAGCAGTAGACGCCCCGGTAGTCGACGTTCTCCCGCTGGTTGCCGTTCACGTCAAGGCGGGTCAGGCCGGGCCATTCGCCGACCATCGTGCCGCTGGCCCGGGTGCCGATCAGCAGCGAGACGCCGGCCGCGCCGTGGTCGGTCCCGTTGGATCCGTTCTCCTGCGCGCGGCGCCCGAACTCCGACCAGACGTGGACGAGCACCCGGTCGGCGATCCCGCGCGCTTCCAGGTCTGCTTGGAAGGCGGCGATCGAGTCGGCGATCAGCGACAGCCCGGGGTCAAACGTGCCCGCTTGGGCGGAGTGGGTGTCGAACTGCGTGTCGGAGGTCAGCGCCACGCATTTCAGCGGCAGTCCGGCGGCGATCATCGCCGAGAGTCCCGCCAGGCGCTGGGGGAAGTCAGAGCTGGCCGACTTGGGGTAGGTGACCGGGCTGGTGTAGGCGGCGTTGCCGCCGGCGTTGCGAAACGGGGCCAGCGCGTGGCGCAAGATCCCGACCTCAGAGGCGGCCTGGGCGACCTGGGCGATCGCCGCGTCGGCGGAGTGGCGCTGGCTGGCACCGAGTCTCGACGCCGATTCCAGCGTGTAGTTGAACACTTCGCCCCAGACGCCATTGAGCCACAGCGAGAAGTCCTCCGGCCGGTCGATGGCCGCCACCGGATTGCGCGCCGTGGCAAGTGTCGGGTTCATCTGACCGTCCATCGAAAGTCCCTGCAGCGGGTTGGTGGTGCTGCCCGCCACGTCCAGGTAGCGCCCGAGCCAGCCGGTGGTGATCGAGGTCTCGGTGACCCCGACCTCCCAGTAGTGGCGCGAGGTGAAATGCGACATGTCCGGGCTGGTGTAGCCGATCCCGGGGAACACGCTGACCTTGCCAGCGTCGTGCAGCTGGGCGAACGAGGTGGCGGCCGGATGCCAGCGCAGCCGCGGATCCTCGGTGAACGCGACGCCGGCCGTCACCGGGACCGCCAGTGTCGGCCGCAGCTTCTCATACAACGGGTCGCCGGCCGGGGCGAGCAGCGACAGCGCGTCGATCCCGCCGGCCAAGAAGACCGAGACGATCACCGGACTGGCGCGACCCTGGGTGGTGGCGGCCTGGGCGATGCCGTCCTGAAGCATGCGCCCGGTCACGCCCAGGCGCCCGGCGCCGTAGACCGACACCAGGCCGCCGGCCGCGCCGAGCAGGAAGCGACGCCGGTCAAGGCCCGCGCCGGCGGGCACCGGCATCCGCGGGTCCCACTCACGCCCCGAGCCCGGAGCGCCGCCGGCCACCGCCCGGCGGATCGCCTGCGAACGCGTGAAGCTCTCACAGCAGTTGGGCTCGCCGGCCATCAGCAGGTCTGCCAGTCCGGAGTGGTCGGGATCAGCGCGCGCAGCGCGTTCTGGCGCAGGAGGCGGTAGCTGACCTGCTCCCAATCGGCGGTAATCGCGCGCTGGGTGCGGCGGCTGAAGGCCAGCAGGTTGCGCCGGGTGGCCGCCGACAGCTGCGGGTCTCCCCAGTGGCGCAGCGCCGAGCTGACAGCCGCCGAGGCGTTCTCCTTGACGGGGTACTTCTTGCCGTTGGGATCCAGTACTCGACCCTCCATCGCGCAGGTCACGGCGGTGAAGCGCGCCGCCCAGCGGGAGGTGTCAAGCCAGTGCGTGTAGTCCCAGCCGGCCACGTTGGGCGGCGCGAACAGCCGCTGGCCGGTCTGCTCGCCGATCCACGACCAGTCATCGGTCTCGATCGTCCGGTCCAGCGCCCGCAGCAGCCCGGCGCAGTAGACCACCGGCGGGATCACCATCCGCGGTCCCTCGTAAAATAGGGGGTGGCGGAGGATCGCCTCCATCAGCGGCCGGACCTCGTGGCCGCTGGCCACGTAGGTGCGCTCCAGCGCTCGCTGATCGCCGCCGGGCGCGGGGGCGCCGACGAGGTAGCCCCACAGCTTGGCCACCATGAACGAGGGGTGCAGCGGATGCTCCACGCACAGCCGGCAGGTGTCGCGCCAGTCAAACCGGCCGCGGTGACCGAAGATCCGCTTGGCCCCCGTGTCGTGCAGGCTCGGGTCAAAGCGGAAGTTCGTCGGTCCCGAGTTGTTCCAGTCATTGGTGAAGCCGGTCAGCGCGCGGGCCTGCTGATGCACGTCGTGCTGCGCGTAGGCGCCACGGTCGACACCGAGCGTGAACAGCTCCATCACCTCGCGGCCGTAATTCTCGTTCGGGCTGTACTTGGTGTTGGAGGTGCCCGACAGCCAGAGCAGCATCGCGGGGTCGCGCGTGACCTCCAGCAGCAGGTCGTGAAAGTTACCCAGCGCCCGAGCGCGCATCATCCGGTTCTGGCCGAGCATCAGCTTGGCGCTGGACGCCTCGACCGAGGTGGCAAACCAGCTGTGCCAGATCAGCGTCATTCGCTCCACCAGCTGCCGGTCAGAGCGCACCATCCGGTCCAGCCACCAGCAGTGGTCGTCTCCCCACATGTTGATCGGGTCAAGCGGCTGGCCCTGGGCGTTGTGCGGCGGCGCCCCGGAGAGCACGGCAGGCCCGGAGGGCCGGGTCAGCGAGGCCACGGCGCCGTCGAGCCCCATTTGCGCCAGCGCCCGCGCCTGTCCCGGCCGGGGTCCGAAGCCGGCCCGCCACAGTAGACGAGTGGCCTGCCGTTCGGTGAACGGCCCGCTGTAGGTAGCGATCGGTGAGCTCGGCAGAGAGGCCATGAGGGCAGGCCCATCGCGGTCACTCCCGCCGGGCACCTGTTCTTATTCGGCGCCCCGGACGCCGAACATGAGCCAAACCCAGCCCTCAGCCCATGATCTCCAGCTATAGCAAGCTATCGGCAGGGATTGAGCGCGGGTGACGCCCGTCACTCACCGGGGTTGACCGTCCCGGTGTCAAACCCGGAGTTGCCGGCCGTCGCGGTATGTGCGGTCTGGTCGTGGTTGGTGAACGTCACGCGCGCGCCGGCGACCTGGATCGGGGCGGTGATCCAGGGGGCCGGCCGGTCCGTAGAGATAGTCGTGACCTCAAGCACGCAACCGGGCTGGGAAAGGAGAGCCGATGACCGAATTTGTCCCTACGTATCCAGCGCGTTTACCGCCGGCGGCGCCAGCGACATCGACATCCTCAACTTCGCGCTTACCCTCGAGCGATCACCGGCGCCGGGGGAACGCCGGTCATTTGACAAGCCGCTGAGCAAGAAGCAGGTGCTCGCGAAGGCAGGTCCTCTGATCAAGGGGTAGATGATCTGCCAATCCGTGACGGCGCGGCCTGCGAGATTCCCTCCTCCCTCGCGGGTCGCGTCGTCACATGCCTCCGGATCTGATCCAATCAAACCCGTGTTCCGACCAACCAAGAGCCTTCGTCACATCCAGCCGGGCGACCTGCTGACGCTAGCCGACGAGGATCTGATGCAGCTGGTCCACGACGGTGAGGCGCGCGCGTTCGAGGTGATCTTCGATCGCCACGCCAGCGCCGCCTTCTCGCTGGCCTACCGCATGTGCGGACGGCGGGCGATGGCCGAGGACGTGGTCCAGGAGGCCTTCCTGTCGCTCTGGCGCAGCGGAGCGCGCTATGACCGCACGCGTGGCAGCGTGCGATCCTGGGTGCTCAGCGTGGTGCACAACCGCGCGATCGACGCATTCCGGCGCGAGGTCGTGCGCGACAAGCGCGATGTGCACGACGACGGCATCGCCGAGCGGATGCCGTCCGCCCAGCGGACCGATGCCGAGGTCGAGCGCCGCGACGAGGCCCAGCAGGTGCGCAGCGCGCTCGGCGAGCTGCCCAAGGACCAGCGTCAGGTGATCGAGCTCGCCTACTTCGGTGGCTTCACGCATATGCAGATCGCCGAGATGCTGCGGTTGCCACCCGGCACCGTGAAGGGCAGGATGAGACTCGGACTGACCAAGATGCGGCTCGCCCTCGGCGATCCCGCGGGGGTAATGCCATGACCGAAGATCAGCGCCCGCCCACCCACGATTGCGGAGCCGACGCCGCTGCGTACGCGCTCGGTGCCCTGGACGAGGCGGACGCCGAAGCGTTCCGGGCGCATCTGGCGACCTGCATCGTGTGCCGCGATGAGCTGGCCGCCTTGCAGCAGGTGGTCGATGTGCTGCCGATGAGCGCCCCGCAGCACGGCGCTCCGCGCCGCCTGAAACGCAACGTGATGCGCGCCGTGCACCAGGAGCCCAGACAGGCCCCGGAGTCCGCCCGGCCGCGCTCGCGCCCGTGGCTCTCGTGGTCGTTCGCGCCCCAGCCGCTGGCGGCATTGGGGTTGGCGCTGGTGGTGATCGTCGCCGGACTGGGGGGCCTGGAGCTCGCCTCCAATGGCGGCCTGACCACACGCGTGATCCGGGCCAGCAAGGGCAGCGCGGAGCTGCGGCTGACCGGCGATCGCGGCGAGCTGATCGTCAATCACCTTCCCGCACCGCCACCGGGGCGCATCTACGAGGTCTGGCTGCAGCGAGCGCGCCACACGCCATCGCCGACGAGCGCGCTGTTCAGCGTGACCGCCGCCGGCACCGGTGACGTCGACGTGCCCGGGAGCCTGCGCGGCGTCAGCCGGGTGCTGGTCACCCAGGAGCCCGCCGGCGGCAGCCGGGTGCCGACCCGTGCGCCCGTGATCGTTGCGTCGGTTGACTGATCCAAACCGGCTCCGGCCTCGTATCGCAAGACAGCCTCGAAATTCACAAGCGATCGGAGCTTCACATGATGGGACTCGATAATCCAATTCATCTCGCCTTCCTGCTGATCCTGCTGCTGCTCGTGTTCGGCGCCAAGCGCCTGCCCGAGATGGGCCGCTCGCTGGGATCCGGCCTGCGCGGCTTCAGGGAGTCGATCAGCGGAGAGGAGCCCAGCGCCCACCTCCACGCCGAGCCGGCCGCCGTCCGCGCCGAGGAGCTGACGATGCCCGTGCCGGTCACCACCGACGCGGTCACCGAGCGCACCCCCGCCCAGCCGGTCGCCTGAGCGCACTCCCGCCTCAGCCACCGATCCAAGCCCGGGACCCGATTCACATGCAGATGCCAAACGTGCTCACGCCCGTCCGCTTCAGGCCGATCAGCCACCAGGATCAGCTGAGCGTCGTAGACCACCTGGAGGAGCTGCGGACGCGCCTGATCGTCTCGCTGCTCGCCCTGGCGGTTGCGTTTGGCATCTGCTTCTGGCAGAACCACCAGCTGCTGAAGCTCGTCAACAGCCCGTTGGCGCAACAGACCCAGCAGCAGGTGCGCGCGGGTCGTGGCCCACTGGGCGCCACCTACAATGTGCAGGTCAGCGCCCGGGACATCGCCGGCCAGCTCGGCGCCGTGGTCGGCGTGTTACGGGCCCAACACCAGCAGCCGGCGGCCAGCGCGGCTCTGGCCAACGTGCAGCAGAGCCTGAAACGCGATGTCTCCAAGCTGTCAGCCGCCCCCCAGGGCAACAAACCGGTGACGCTCGGAATCGGCGAGCCGTTCACCAGCACGCTGACGGTGACTTTGATCTTCGCACTAATCCTGGCGCTTCCGGTGCTGTTGCTGCAGGCCTACGGCTTCTTCATTCCGGCGCTGGCGCCCAAGCAGCGCCGGTCGATGTTGCCGATCACCATGGCGATTCCGGGGTTGTTCGCCGCCGGCGTGGCGTTCGGCTACTTCGTCGTCCTGCCAGCGGCGCTGCACTTCTTCCAGAACTTCAACAGCGGCGAGTTCAACGTGCTCGTGCAGGCCGGCCAGTACTACAAGTTCGCCGCCACCACGCTGCTGGCAATGGGACTTCTGTTCCAGGTGCCGGTCGCGATCATGGCGGTCACTCGCGCCGGCATCGTCACCCCGCGCCAGCTGCGTCACAACCGGCGCTACGCCGTGCTCGCCTGCGGTCTGATCGCCGCCGTCCTGCCCGGCGATGCGATCACGATGCTGCTGGAGACATTGCCGCTCTACATCCTGTTCGAGGCCAGCGTTCTGCTGGCGGCGTTCGCCGCCCGGCGCGGGCAGCGGCGCGCTGCCCGTGAAGCGAGCGGCCCGTCCGGCCCAGGCTCCGTTCTGTACTGAGTGCTCCCGGGATGAAGATCGCGATCGTCGGCGCCGGTGTCTCAGGATTGGTGGCGGCTCACCTGCTGGGCCGTGAGCACCAGATCTCGGTGTTTGAAGCCGGCGACTACGCCGGCGGGCATACCAACACGATTCGGGTAGATACGGCGAATGAGACCCATCATGTCGACACTGGCTTCATCGTCTTCAACGATCGCAACTACCCCAACTTCGAGCGGCTGCTGGAGCGTCTGGGGGTCGCGTGGCAGCCGTCGAGCATGACCTTCAGCGTCAGCGATGGACGCGGTGACTTTGAGTACAACGGGAGCTCGCCCAACGGCCTGTTCGCAAAGCGCGCTCATCTCGTGACCCCGTGGTTTCACCGCATGGTCGCCGATCTGGCCCGCTTCAACCGCACCGCCCGCGAGCTGCTGCAACGCGAGGAAACAGGCCCTTCGCTGGGGGACTGGCTGGAGCAGCAGCGCTTCTCGCGCCCGTTCGTCGAGCGCCTGATAGTGCCTCAGGCCTCGGCGGTCTGGTCGGCCGATCCCCACCAGATGTGGAGCTTCCCGGCACGCTTCTTGGCCGAGTTCTTTGACAACCACGGCATGCTGTCGCTGCGCGGGCGCCCGCAATGGCGCGCGGTCCACGGTGGCTCGGGCCGGTACGTCGAGGCACTCACGCGGCCGTTCGCCGACCGGATCCGCCTGGGCACGCCGATCGTGTCGGTGACGCGCGGCGACGACCACGTGCTGGTCAGCCCCCAAGGCGGCGAGCCGGAGAGCTTCGACGAGGTCGTGCTGGCCACGCACGCAGACCAGGCGCTGGCGCTACTGGCCGACGCCACCCCGCGGGAGCACGAGATCCTCGGCGCGATCCCCTATCAGCCCAACGTGGCCGTGCTGCACACCGACGTGCGGATGCTCCCCCGGCGACGGCGCGCCTGGGCGAGCTGGAACTACCACCTGCTCGAGCAGCCCGGCGACCGCGCCACGGTCACCTACCACATGAACCGGCTGCAGTCGCTGCGGTCCGAGCAGCAATTCTGCGTCACGCTCAACCGCACCGACCAGATCGACCCGGCACACGTGATCCGCAAGATCTCCTACGCCCACCCGGTGTTCACCGGCGATGGCGTCCGAGCCCAGCACCGTGTGCAGGAGATCAGCGCACAGCGGCACACGCACTTCTGCGGCGCTTATTGGGGCTGGGGATTTCATGAGGACGGCGTGGTCAGCGCGCTGCGCGTCGCCGACGGCCTGGGGATCGGGCAGTGAGCGCCAGCTGCCTCTATGAGGGCACGATCCGTCACCGGCGCCACTCGCCGCCGAGCGAGTTTGAGCATCGCCTGGCGCTCGTCTACGTGGACCTTGACGAGCTCCCGGAGCTGCTGGGCGGCCGGCTGATCGCCCGTCACCCGGGCGCGTTGCGCTTTCGCCGCCGAGACTACCTCGGCGATCCCGACGTCCCGCTTGATCAAGCCGTTCGCGAGCGAGTCGCCTCGATCACCGGCACCGCGCCCACCGGGCCGATTCGCGTGCTGACCGGACTGCGGTCGTGGGGGCACTGCTTCAACCCGGTGAGCTTTTACTACTGCCTGCAGCCCGCTTCAGAGCGCGTCGCCAACGTGCTCGCGGAGGTCACCAACACCCCATGGGGGGAACGCTGCTCATATATTCTCGGCGCCGGTGCCCATGGCTCCCCGATTCTGCGCGGTCGCTTCACCAAGGAACTACACGTCTCGCCGTTCATGGGCATGGATCACACCTACGAGGCGCGCGCCACCCAGCCCGCCGACACGCTGTCGGTCCATATCGAGAGCCACCGCAACGGCGAGACCGTGTTCGACGCCACCCTGGCGATGGCGCGCACGGAGCTCAGTCGAGCCTCCGCCGCCCGCCTCAGCGCCCGCTATCCGCTGGCCACCGTCCGTGTGCTGGCCCTGATCTACGGCCACGCGCTGGGGCTGAAGCTGGCCGGTGCGAAGGTCCACCGCCATCCGCGGGCGGGGTCGGCATGAGCCCCGAGCTGGCACGCTGGCTCGCCTCGCTGCTGCTGAGGCGGATCAAGGTGGGAAGCCTGATCGTCGTCGAGGAAGGCCGGCGGCGCACCTACGGCTCCGGGCTCCCAGCGGCGACCTTGCAGGTGCGCTCGCCGAGCATGTGGAACGCGTTGCTGCACGGCAGCCGCGGAATGGCCGAGGCTTACCGGCTTGGCCTGTGGGACTCACCGGATCTGGTCGCGCTGATCCGGCTCGGAGCGCGCAACGCGACCGGCCTGGACTGGCTACGCACGCTGATCGCGCCGGCCCGCCTGCCGATTCAGCGCGTTCGGGGGCTCCGGCGCCGCAACACCAAGGACCGCAGCCGTGATCACATCGCCGCCCACTACGACCTCGGAAACCAGCTCTTCTCGCGGATGCTCGACCCGACGATGAGCTATTCGTGCGCGGTCTTCGACCGTGACGGGATGACCTTGCAGGAGGCCTCTATCGCCAAGCTCGAGCGCGTCTGCGACAAGCTCGAGCTCGGTCCCGATGACCACGTTTTGGAGATCGGCACCGGCTGGGGAGGCTTCGCGATCCACGCCGCGTCCACACGGGGCTGCCGGGTGACGACCACGACGATCTCCCGCGAGCAGCACGACTACGCCGTTGAGCAGGTCCGCCGCGCCGGGCTCACAGAGCGCGTGACGGTGCTGATGCAGGACTACCGGGATCTGCGCGGTCGCTACGACAAGTTGGTCTCGATCGAGATGATTGAGGCCGTGGGATGGCAGCATCTGGGCGCCTTCTTCGCCAAGTGCTCGGATCTGATCACCCCCCACGGCGGAATGCTCCTGCAGGCGATCACGATCGACGACCGCGCTTATGAGGTCGAGAAGGCATCCCAGTCGTTCATCAGGACCTACATCTTCCCCGGTGGCTCGCTGCCCTCGCTGGAGGTGATGACGCGCAAGCTCGCGCGCCGCACCGACCTGCAGACCGTGCACCTGGAGGACCTGACGCCCTACTACGTCGAGACTCTGCGGCGCTGGCGGGCGAACTTCGAGTCAAACGCCGCGGTGCTCGGCCAGCTCGGCTATGACGATCCCTTCCGGCGCCTGTGGAAGCTCTACCTCTGCTATTGCGAGGCCGGGTTTGCCGAGCGGCGGATCTGCGACGTGCAGCTCCTGCTCGGCAAGCCGCAGTGGGCAATCGCGGCGCGGGCCGGGCTGCGCAGCACCGCGATCGCCGCCACCGGTTAGCAGGCAGGCTTCGCGGCGCGCGGCTAGCGCGGTCCAGCCGTTGGCTCGTCCTCTGCCTCGGCCAGCGCTCGCTGGGCAATCGCGTAGGCGGCGTTCGCCGCCGGCACACCGGCGTACACCGCAGTGTGCAGCAGCACCTCACCGATCTCCTCGGCGCTCAGCCCATTGCGCAGCGCGGCGCGGACGTGCATCGCGATCTCGTTCTCACGCCCCAGCGCGGTGAGCACCGAAAGCGTCACCGCGCTGCGCATGCGGCGGTCCAGGCCCTTTCGCGTCCACACCCCGCCCCATGCGTAGCGCGTGATGAAGTCCTGAAACGGCGCCGTCAGCTCAGTCGTGCGCTCGATCGCCCTGTCGACGTGGGCGTCGCCCAGCACCTCGCGGCGGACCTTCATCCCCCGCTCGTAATCGGAATCGCTCATGGCCGTCCTCCCGCCTTCAAATGGTCGACGATCAACTGCGTCACCTCGACCGAGCGCTCCACGCTGGAGAGATGCGCCGCCGGGTCAAGGATTTCAAGCCGGGCTCCCGGGATGCCCGCGGCGATCGTGCGGACGTGCTCAGGGGGCGTCGCGGGATCCTGCTCTGCACCGATCACCAACGTCGGCGCCACGATCCGGGGCAGTCCCGGGCGCAGGTCCATGATCGCGATCGCCTCACAGCAACCGGCGTAGCCCTCGGCCGATGTGTCGGCGATCATCGCCCGGTGACGCGCGACGACATCGGGGCGCTCACGCACGTAGGGCTCGGTGAACCAGCGCGCGATCACCGCGTCGGCCACCGCTTCAGGGCTACCGGCCTCGCGCACCGTAGCGGCACGCTGGGTCCACGCTTCGGCCGGCGGCAGATAGGCCGAGGTGCAGACCAGCACCAGCCGCTGGATCCGCGCCGGCGCGTGGCTCGCCAGCCACATGCCGATCATCCCGCCGAGCGACAGCCCGCAGTAGAACACGCGCTCCACCTCCAGGCGATCGAGCATGGCCAGCACATCGCTGCCCAGCTCGTCGATCGTGTAGGGACCCGGCATCACCGGGGAGCCACCGTGGCCGCGGTGGTCATAGCGAATGACCCGGAAGCGCTCGCTCAGCGCCGGCAGCTGCGGCTGCCACATCGCCAGCGTCGTCCCCAATGAGCCGCCGAGCAGCACCGCGGGTCGTCCACTGATGCCGTCCAAGGCGTAGTTGAGCTCGAAGTCGCTCATGCGCCGTGAGCTCTAAGAGCCCGGTCGACGAGCTCGGACGCGCCCCCCAGATGGTGCTCGGGCTCCTCTGCCTCCTCGACGCCGGCAGACGCCAGGCGCTGCAGGTTGTCGCGCATCCGCCCGGTGTCGACCTCCAACTGCTCCAGCAGCTCGCGCCCCCAAGCGGTGGCGGAGCCCACCAGCGACAGCAGCTCGGTGTGCGTACCCCACTCGGCCTGCCAAGCGCCCGCGGCGCGCTCGTGTTCCTGCTCCATTGCCGCGAACGTGCTGGCCACCAGCCCGGGGACGCGCTTGCTGCAAGCCAGCAGCGACACCGAGCCGACCGGATTGTGCTTGTGCGCCATCGCGCTAGAGGCCCCGCGTGACGGGTCCCCGCCCTCACGCAGCTCGCCGACCTCCTGCTGGGCGAGCAGCGAGACATCGCGGGCGACCTTGCCGAGCACGCCGGCCAGCGCGCCCAACGCCGCGGCCAGGTTCGCCGGAATGACGCGCACCGTGTGCCAGGGCAGCACGGGTTCGGCCAGCCCCAGCTCGGCGGCGACGTGCGCAGCCACTTGCGGCGCGCGGGTGCCGACCGGGCCACCCATCTGCACGGCCAACTCGACGTCACGCACGGTGGTCAGCCGGCGCCGGGCCTGGTCAATTCCGGCCATCCAGCCGGCGGCGCGCAGCCCGAAGGACGTCGGCAGCGCCTGCTGGAGCAGGGTCCGCCCGACCATCGGCGTGTCCCGATGGCGCAGCGCCAGCGCGGCCGCCGCCGCGGCGGCGGCATGGGCATCGCGGAGGATCGGCTCCAGCGCGCGCCGGGCGACCAGCATCGCGGCCGTGTCGAGCACATCCTGGCTGGTGGCGCCGAGATGCACGCGCCCGGCCAGGCGCTCGCCGACGACCCCCCGCAACGCCCGGACCAGGGGGACCACCGGGCTGGCGTGCTCGGCCGCCTGGGCGCCGATCGCCGCCACGTCGAAATGCTCGGCCCGGCACGCAGCGGCGATCTGCTCGGCGTCCGCCATGCTGAGCAGACCCTCCTCCGCGCAGGCCCGCGCCAGCGCCGCCTCCACGTCGAGCATCGCCTGCAGCCAGGCCCGATCGGACACCTGCGCGGTGCTTTCGCCGCGCGAATAGATACCGTCGAACAGGCCCGCCTCAGATGGCAAAGAAGACCGTCTCGCCCGGCCCCTGGAGCCGGATGTCGAATCGGTAGCCGTCGTCGGTGGGCTGGGCCAGCAGCGTGTCACGACGATCGCGCGGAACCCGCGCCAGGATCGGATCGGCATCGTTTGCCTGCGACTCGTCGGCAAAGTAGATCCGGGTCACGCAGCGGTGCAACATCCCCCGGGCGAACACCGACACGTCGATGTGCGGCGCCTGCAGCGTGCCGTCGGGCGTGGGAACCCGGCCCGGCTTGACGGTGAAGATCTCATAGCTCCCGTCGCCGTCCTCGTAGCCGCAGCGCCCAAAGCCGCGGAAGCCCTCCAGCGTGGAGGCTCCGCCAAAGTCGTGCAGGTCGGCGAAGTGCCCGTCAGGGTCGGCCTGCCAGGTCTCGATCAGGTTGTCGGGCACCGGCTCGCCGGAGCCGTCGTAGACGAAGCCGGTGATCCTGATCACGCCGGGGGTGTCCCTGCTCACGGCACAGGGGCCGTCGGACCATGGCAGCCCGATCGCGAAGTACGGCCCCACGGTCTGCGATGGGGTGGTGGCGAAGATCAATGCGCCTCCTCGAACAGCGTCGCGGCGGGACCGCGCAGGTAGATGTCGAACTCGTACGCCGCCGCCCAGTTGGGCTCGGTGCCGTGGATCGAGAAGCGGGAGATCATCCGTTCGCGTGCGGCCTCGTCGGCCACCGAGTTGAAGATCGGGTCATACGGGAAGAACGGGTCGCCGGGGAAGTACATCTGGGTGACCAGCCTCTGCGCGAACGCGCGTCCCAGCAGCGAGAAGTGGATGTGGGCCGGACGCCAGGCGTTGTAATGGTTGCCCCACGGGTATGGGCCCGGCTTGATCGTCAGAAACCGGTAGCGCCCCTCCGAGTCGGTCTCACAGCGGCCGCTACCGGTGAAGTTGGGATCAAGCGGCGCGGGCCAGCGATCCCAGCGGTGCATGTAGCGCCCGGCGGAATTGGCCTGCCAGATCTCCACCAGCGTGTTGCGCAACGGCTTGCCCTCGGTGTCGAACACGCGCCCGCTGACCGTGATCCGCTCGCCGATCGGCTCGCCCTCGTGCGCAGCGAGCAGGTTGTGATCGTGCTCTCCCAACTGGCGCACTTCGCCCAGGCGCGGACCGGTGGTCTCGGTGATCGTCTGTGGCAGGTATACCAGCGGCTGCTTGGGATGGCGCAGCGTGGTCGACTTGTACGGCGAATAGTCCAGCGGCGGGTGCGCGTCCTCGGTTTCGCGCCGGTAGGCCCCCGGCGTGTCCACCACCGGGTCATAGATGACTCGATCTTCGGTTACCTGTTCGGTCATTTCTCCCTGATCCTTTGCGGTCCTGGCGCCCCTGGGCACCACCGGGTTGGTCATCGGCTCAGAAGCTCTCGCAGCGCGGACAGCTCGCGCTCGGTCGGGGCCGGCGTCACACGGAGCATCGGTGAGACCGCCAGCTCCCATCCGGTGGCGTCCCGAACCCTTTGCGGATCCACTCCCTCATGCACCTGGGTGAGGGTCAGCTCGCTGGAATTCTGATCGGGTTCCAGCACCCCCAGATCGGTGATCACGGCAGTCGGACCCCGACCCCGGAAGCCAAGTCGCCCGCGGTCCCCAGGCCGGTCGCCGTAGCCGACGGTGGTGCGGAAGTCCAACTGTTCGACGAACGTGCGCTTGCCGTGGGGGGCGATCACGACCACCTCACGACAGCTGGCCGCGATCTCCGGCGCGCCGCCGGCGCCGGGCAGGCGCGTCTTAGGGTGGTCGTAATCCCCAATCACCGTCGAGTTCAGATTACCGTGACGGTCGACCTGGGCCGCGCCGAGGAACGCCACCTCGATCCGCCCGGGGCCGATCCAGTAGTTGAACATCTCCGGCACCGAGACAACGGCGTCCGCCGTCTCGGCCAGCTCGCCGTCGCCGATCGAGAGCGGGATGTGAAACGGCTTGGCGCCGATCGTGCCCGACTCGTAGACGAGCACCAGCTCGGGGTTGTGGACCATCCGCGCCAGGATCGCCGCCGTACTCGGCCGCCCGACGCCGATGAACACCGATTTGGCGTGCTCCAGCCGGCGGGCGGCGACGATCGTCTGGATCTCGGAACTGGTCACCTCGCTCACGGAGGCGCCATTTGCCCCAGCCTCGCTCAACGCGTTGCCACCTCCCCCAGCCCCTGCTCGCGCATCCAGGTGGCGAACTCGTCGCGATCGCGGCTGACCTGATCCCAGAAGCGGTAGAAGTCGTTGTCGCGGGAGGTGATCCCCAGGCTGTAGGACGGCCGCGATCCGCCCGGGGACTCGGCCACGACATCGATCACCCAGCCGGGGATGACCACCCCGCCGGCTCGAGGCTGGAGCCGGTCGACGATCCGCTCGACCGTGACCAGCGAGCGCGCGGCGGACAGGACCGCCTCCTTCTGCACGCCGGGGATTCCCCACAGCTGCACGTTGCCGTCCCGGTCGGCCTCCTGGGCGTGCACGATCGCCACATCGGGCGACAGGGCCGAGACGGCCGTCAGCTGCTCGCCGGTGAACGGGCAGCGGATCGGCTTGACCGTTGTGTGCGCGACCAGATCGGTGCCGACGTAGCCGTGCATGACCGCGAACGGGAGCCGGGCGGCGCCGGCCGCATAACGGTTGGCCATCCCGGCGTGGCTGTGCTCCTCCAGCTCGATCGGCCGCGGCCAGCCGTGCTCGATCGCGTCGCGGAAGCGGTGCAGACTGCCCACGCCGGGGTTGCCGCCGTAGGAGAAGACCAGCTTGCGCGCCGCCCCCATGCCGATCATCTGGTCATACAGGATGTCCGGGGTCATCCGGATCAGCTCCAGCTCGGTGCGGCCCTGGCGCAGCAGCTCGTGTCCAGCCGCGAACGGGATCAGGTGCGTGAACCCCTCTAGCGCCACCGAGTCGCCGTCGCTTACCAGCTCGGCCACCGCTTCGGACAGGCTCGTCAGCTCAGCCACGGGCGAGCTTGGTCTCGCCGCGGGCGGGGATCGGCAGGCCGACGTAGTTCTCGGCCAGCGACGTGGCGGCCGCGGTCGAGCTGCACACGTACTGCAGTTGGGAGTGCTGCAGTTGGCGACCGTAGGCGTCGTCGCTGGGATCGACGTGCAGCATCGTGGTCATCCACCAGGAGAAGTGCTGGGCGCGCCACACCCGGGCCAGGCACCGATCGGAGTAATGATCCAGCCCGGCCTGGCTACCGGTGGCGAAATGCTCGTCCAGAGCCTGCGCCAACACGATCACGTCGGCGAAGGCGAGATTGAGCCCCTTGGCACCGGTGGGCGGCACGATATGCGCGGCGTCGCCGGCCAGGAACATGTTGCCGTAGCGCATCGGAGCGGCGACGAAGCTGCGCATCGGCGTGATCGACTTCTCCAGCACCGGCCCCTCCTGCAGCTCAAACCTGTCGCTGGCCAGCCTGGCGTGCAGCTCATCCCAGACCTGCTGATCAGACCAGTTGGCGACGTCGTCGTGGGGGGCCACCTGGACATAGAGGCGGCTGATCTCCGGCGAGCGCATGCTGTGCAGTGCGAATCCGCGCTCGTGGTAGGCGTAGATCAGCTCATCGGTGGACGGCGCCACCCCGGCCAGGATCCCCAGCCAGCCAAACGGATACTCGCGTTGCCAGACGCTCAGGACGCCGTCGGGCAAGCTGGGGCGACAGATACCGTGAAAGCCGTCACAGCCGGCGATGACTTCGCAGCAAAGCTCGTGCTCGCTGCCGCCGTGCAGATAGCGGACGCTCGGCTGACCCGCGTCGAGTCCGTGGACCGACACGTCGCCGCACTCGAAGTGCAGCGGCGCGTCGTAGGACAGCCGCGCCGTGACCAGGTCCTTGACCACCTCGGTCTGCCCGTAGATCGTCACCGCCCGCCCCCCGGTCAGCTCGCTCATCGGGATGTGGTGGCGGACGCCGTCGAAGCACAGGTAGATGCCACCGTGCACGAGCCCCTCGCGGTCCATCCGCTCACCGACGCCGGCCTCGCGCAGCACCTCGGCGCTGGCCTGCTCCAACACCCCGGCGCGCAGACGCGCCTCGACGTACTCCCGGCTGCGGGTCTCCAGGATCACCGCCTCGATGCCCTGGCGGTG
>OCZT010000261.1_pt1 | contig 50513 bp, 52 predicted proteins | sample 1539031 | NCBI WGS metagenome assembly OCZT01 (sample SAMEA3539308, study PRJEB22396) | soil metagenome | biome: tundra; feature: field; material: soil | place: USA | collected 2010-05 | depth 0.15 m
CGGTGCCGACTGGATCGACCAAGTGCCGCCGCTCCAGCGTTCCACGAGGTTGGACACGACACCCGCGCCGTCGGTGTAGGAGCCGACCGCAGTGCAGACACCGGCCGACGCACAGGACACAGCCGTCAGCTGAGGCTCAGTGCCGCTCGGGTTCGGAGTGGTCTGCACAGCCCATGAGCTGCCGTCCCAATACTCGGTGAGCGTGAACTGGCCGAGGGGATCGACGTCCATGGTGCCGACGGCCGTGCACGAGGTGATCGACGGACACGAGACGCCTTGCAGCTCGGCATCGTTCTCGTCCGCCACCGGGTTGGGCACAGCCTGGACAGACCAGCTGCTCCCGTTCCACCGCTCGGCCAGCGGGACTTGGAGTTCCGAGTGGTCGTGGCACGGTTCCAGCCCACCGCGGTGCACGCCGTCGTGGACGGGCAGGACGACGCCAGGAAGAAGGCGGGCTGGTGGAGATTGGGAGTGGATTGGATGACCGACTTGAGCGTGCTCGCCTGCGCCTGCCCGACAGCCAGCAGACTCATCACCATCAGGAGCATTCCGCCTATGGCAAAGCGCTTCATCGATCATCCTCCATGCCACAAATTCGCTGCATGACGTCGTCGTTAGGTCGAGGGCATGGTCCTCTACGGAGCCGGTCAGCGTGTAAGGGTCGAAAGTCACCAAAACCCCAAGCCCAACGGCTCAAGCGCTTGGGGCGCGCTTCCAGACGTCCACGAGCGCAGGCGCACGGTGCCCGAATGGGATCAGACCGGTTGCACCGCCTCGCGCCGCTGCGAAGCGATCCACCGATCCAGGGGCTCGCCGGATTCGAACGAGGTGATCAACGCGTACCGGGGATTCGGCCCCGGGTTGTGCACCACGTGATACAGGCGCTCGGTGTCGATGACCAGCTGGCGGCGGGGATGCAGCGGGATCCGGCTCTCGGTGGCGGGATCGTCGCGGACCTCCCGCAGGATGAACTCCGATCCCGCAGGAGCGTTGAGCTCGAGCCACGAACGGACGACCCAGCCTTCGCCTTCCGGGTTGAGGCGATTGTTGTCGTCCTGGTGCAGCTGGCGCAGTGCATCGGCTTCGGACGATGGGTTGAGCTTGATCACACGCACTCGCCCGTATCGAGCTCCGACCGCGTCGACGTACCTGCACAGGGTCGGCGCGATCTCGCGGTTCGACGTCCAGATGCCGTCCTTGTCAGGCTTGCCGTGATCCCAGAAGCCGGCGCACTCCATCTCCCCCATCGCCGACGCCAGGGGCGCGAAGTTGGTGTCGCCACCCGACTTCCAGTCGACATATTCGAGTCGCTCCCACTCCTCCGGAGGGATCGCCGGGCCGTCCCCAAGGATGGCGTGGCCGTTCTGGGCGAGCACGTCGAGTTTGATGTGAGCCATGGGATTACCTCTCGATGTCTGGACACGGTACGGCCAAGGTGGAATCAGCCACTAAGGCTACACGCGGCTGCGGGCCGTGGCGCATCCCCGCCCGCTAAGCTCAGCCCTGGTGACAGACGACCTCGCGCTCGCCCTCGAGCTCGCCGACGTCGCCGACGGCATCTCGATGGAGCGATTCCGGGCTCACGATCTCAAGATCGACTCCAAGCCCGACCTTTCGCCGGTGACCGAGGCTGATCGCGCGATTGAGACGTACGCTCGGGAACGCATCGGGATCGAACGCCCTGATCACGCGATCATCGGCGAGGAATTCGGTGTGGTCGGCGACCGGAATGCGACCTGGCGGTGGGTGATCGACCCGATCGACGGAACCCGCAGTTTCGTGCGAGGCAACGAGACCTGGGCGACCCTCATTGCCCTGCAGCGCGAAGGCGAATCGGTCGTTGCCGTCGCATCCGCACCGGCAATGCGCCTGCGCTTCCACGCCACACGCGGAGGCGGCGCCTTTCTCAATGGACGCCGAATCCAGGTCTCGAGGATTGCCGACATCTCTGAAGCGCTGATCACGCATACCGCGATTCGCGGTTTCGTCATCACCAAGCAGGCGGAGCGGCTCGTTGCCCTTGCCGGACGGTGCTGGGACGCCCGGGGCGTCGGCAACTCGATGTCGCATCTCGCGGTCGCTCGAGGAACGGCCGACATCGGCTGGACCTCACGAGCCAACCTCTGGGACTACGCCGCGCTCAAGCTGATCGTCACCGAAGCAGGAGGACGATTCACCGACCGTAGCGACGATGACCCGGTCCTTGGCGGCACTGGGATCTCGTCGAACGGGCTGCTGCACGATCTGGTCCTGGAGGCGACCGGCCAGGCGAGCGGAGAGTCCTCGTGAAGGTCGGCACCATCGCCTGTTGCGGCGGTCGCGAGTGTCGTGCTCTTCGGTGGTCTCTCCGTCGCCATGCGGCTGTACTTCAACCGCCGCAAGCGCGCCCCGACCGCGACGCCCCTCGCCTCCTAATGGCGTTGCGTCGCTAGAGGTGGATGCCGCGCATCAGCATCCCGAGCGCATAGGCCTCGGGCGTGACCTGCTGTTCGCCCGGCTCCGCATCGGCGTGCGACCGTGACGAGCTGTCGGGAAGCATCTGAAACGCGCCGGCCATGATGAGCTGATGCACGTTCGGTGCGATCGCGTGGACGAGCTCGCCGAACTTCCCCACCCGTGTCGACACCTCGTGCGGCCGCTTGATCAGCGCCTCGACCACCATGTCCGCCGCCTCATCGGAGCTGATCGTCGGAAAGTTCTTGTACATCCCGGTCGGCGCGATCATCGGTGTGCGCACCAGGGGCATGTGGATCGTGGTGACGGCAATGCCCTCGGCCGCCACCTCGGGTGCGAAGCACCGGGAGAAGGCATCCAACGCGTTCTTGCTCGCGACATACGCCGCGAATCGCGGTGGGTAGGCCTGCCCGCCGATTGACGTGATGTTGATGATGTGCCCGTCCTGGCGCTCGCGCATGCCGGTGATCACCGCCATGATGAGCGCGATCGCGCCGAAGTAGTTCAGCTTCATGGTGCGCTCGAAGTCGTGGAACCGGTCGAGCGAGTCGAGGACTGACCGGCGGATCGACCGGCCCGCGTTGTTGATGAGCACGTCGACGCGGCCGTGGTCGGCCGTCACGCGCTCGATGAGATGAGTGCACGCGTCGTGGTCGCTGAGGTCGGTGGGATACACGTGTGCCCTGCCGCCCGCGCTTTCGACCTCGGCGCGCATCTCCTCGAGCTGCTCGGTGCGCCGGGCGACTCCGATGATCGTCGCGCCCGAGACTGCGAGGTGCTTGCACACCGCGCGCCCGATGCCGCTCGACGCGCCGGTGATGACAACCACACGGCCACCGACGACGCGGCGCACGTTCGCGGTGGTGGGGAGCTGAGGGTCCAGATGCCGCTCCCAGTAATCCCACACCTTCCACGCGTACTCGTGCAGCGGCGGGCACGCGATCCCGCTGCCTGCGAGGGCGGCCTGCGCGTCGGTCGCGTCGAAGGTCGCCGGGTAGTCCATGTACAGAAACGCTGCCTCGGGAATGCCGAGACGCGCCAGTGCCTGCTGACGCATGCGCTGCACTGCGGGGAGTGAGCCCATCGCCGCGAAACCACCGGGAATCATACGAGCCATGCGGCGATCGATCCGGAGTGCGAATTCGGGCGCGTGAGCTGCTCTGCAGAACGTGTTGAGCGTGTCGCCCAGTGACAGCGGGGTGGGGTCGACGATGTGAAACACGCGTCCGTCGAGACCATCCTGATGGGCGATGTGGTCGATTGCCTTGGCGACGAAATCGACGGGCACGAGATTGAACGGTCCCCCTTCGGGGCCGATGAACGGCACCCACTGCGGGAACGCGTCACGCATCTGCTGGATGAGCTTGAACGCGTAGTACGGCCCGTCGACCCGATCCGCCTCGCCCGTATCCGACGACCCGATGACCATTCCTGGGCGGTAGACGCGCCAGGGCACCGTCGCCTCGGTGCGCACGATGCCCTCGGCCTCGTGCTTGGTCTTGTAATAGGGATGGTCGAGCTCCTGTCCCTCGTCGAACATCGCCTCGGTGAAGGACCCTTTGAAGCGTCCGGCCACAGCGATCGAACTGACCAGGTGGACGCAGGCGGCGCCCACGTCGTTGGCGAGCTCGACGAGGTTGCGGGTTCCCGTAACGTTGGCTCGCTCGGTCGCGCCGGCCTCAGCGGTCAGGTCGTAGATGGCGGCCAGGTGAAAGACGTGCGCCCCGCGGAGCTGATCACGGTCATCGACCGAGAGCGCGAGGCCCGGCGCGGTGAGATCGCCCGTCAGGGCATGCAGCCGTTTGCCGCCTGGATCGAGCCGCTCGCGCTGGGCTGCGAAGCGGGCCCGCGAGCCCGGGCGGACCAGCACGAAGACGTTGTCGCCTCTGGCGAGGAGGAGCGGGACGAGGTGGCGACCGATGAACCCGGTGGCCCCCGTGATGAAGTACGTCACGCGGCCGACAATAGCTTTTTACGACAATCGGAGACAGAGCCATGCCAGAGCCAGTCGTCGTCGCCCTCGCCAGATCCCCCATCGGACGGGCCATGAAGGGTTCGCTGGTCAACATCCGACCCGACGACCTCGCCGCGACGGTCGTGACCCAGGTACTCGACCGCCTCCCCCAGCTGGACCGCTCGACCATCGAAGACCTCATCTGCGGCTGCGGGCTTCCGGGCGGCGAGCAAGGCTTCAACCTCGGACGCGTGATCAGCATCCTCTCCCGCATCAACGTGCCCGGCACGACCGTCACCCGCTATTGCGCGTCCTCGCTGCAGACCACGCGGATGGCGGCGCACGCGATTCGCGCCGGCGAGGGTGACGTCTTCCTCAGCGTTGGCGTCGAGTGTGTCTCGCGGTACATGAACGGGTCGAGCGACATGCCCCAATGTCAGAACGACCGCCTCCAACCGGGCAACTCGGAGGGCTTCCCGGATATCTACCTGGCGATGGGACAGACCGCGGAGAACGTCGCCGCGCGCGAGGAGATCTCGCGTGAGGAGATGGATCGTTACGCGTTCCGCAGCCAGCAGCGCGCCGTCGCGGCTCAGGATGACGGCTTCTTTGAGCGAGAGATCGTGCCGATCACATTGCCGAACGGTGGCGGGACCGTCAGCAGGGATGACGGCCCACGACGTGAGACGACGCTCGAGAAGCTGGCCGAGTTGAAGCCCGTGTTCCGGGAGCACGGCACCGTGACCGCGGGCAACGCGTGCCCCCTGAACGACGGGGCGGCCGCGGTGGTGATCATGTCCGATACCCGCGCCCGTGAGCTCGGCATCACGCCACTTGCGCGCATCGTCTCCACCGGGTTGAGCTCCCTCGAGCCGGAGTTCATGGGACTCGGACCAATTGATGCGTCACGCCAGGCCCTCGAGCGTGCCGGGATGACTCTCGACGACGTCCATGTCGTCGAGATCAATGAGGCGTTCGCGGCGCAGGTCATCCCGTCCGCCCGTGGCATCGGCCTCGACCCGTTTGACGATCGTCTCAACCCGCACGGTGGAGCGATCGCCCTCGGACACCCCTTCGGGATGACCGGCGCCCGCATCCTCTGCACGCTGTTGAACGACCTGCAGACCGCAGACGCGACGATCGGTCTCGAGACCATGTGCGTCGGAGGCGGCCAGGGTATGGCCATGATCGTGGAGCGCCTCAACTGAGCGGCGAGGGCGCCGACGCGGTGAGGTCGGTTTAGAGCGCGACCTTCGGGCGGTGACGCACCGGCATACCGGGCAGCACCACCTCGACCTCCCCCGGGGCTCGAACGCCGACCGACCGGCGCCGGGGAGGACGGTTCGCGAGAACGATGGCGGCCAGCGCCTCGACCACCCCGTCGGCTTCCCGGCGCTCGAGGATGAGCGGGGCGAGGATGCGCACGCTGCCGGTACCCCCGGGGAGCGCGAGGATGCCCCGCTGCTCGAGGCGGCGGAGCAGCGTTGGTGCATTCAGGCTGGTCTCGACCGCTACCATCGCTCCGCTCCCGCGAACCTCCCGGATCTCACCGAGTCGAAGCGCGCGGAGCCGGCCCTGGAGCCGCTCCGACGTGAGCTCTGCCAGCGCGCGAAGGGTTGGGCTGAGCGCCGTTCGGATGGTGGCGTTGGCCACGGCGCAGACCAGGGGCGGACAGGCCTCGTCGTTGTCGCGGCGAGCAACCCGCGCTCTCCGGGAAATGGATGGACCCACAGCGGTCACGCCGAAAGGCAGACCGTTGGCAAGTGACGGCCCGAGGCAGACGATGTCGGCACTGACGCCCGCCGCCGCCGAGGCCAACGCCGGTCCCATCCGCAGCGCGGTTCTGACCTCGTCGACGACGAGCAACGCGCCGGCCCGACGGCAGAGCTCGGCCACCGACGCAAGGTAGCCCTCACCAGGCACCCGGATGCCGCTCTCGACCTGGATCGGCTCGACGAGCACGGCGGCGACCCGGTGATCGAGCTGCGCACTCAGGGCATCGATGTCGTCGAAGGGGACCCGGATGACCTCGAGGCTGCGCCCGGCGATGTCCCCGAGACGGCGTCCGCCGCTCGCGGCTCGCCCGGCGATCCCCGACCCGTGATCGGATCGCTGCATGGCGATCAGGCGAGGGCGCTGCGATACCGAGGCGACCATCGTGATCGCGAGATCGACGGCCGCCGAGCCGGATGCCGTGAAGCTGACGTGGGTCAGCGGGACCGGGATGATGAAGCTGAGCGCCTCGAGCAACTCCTCGCGCAGGTCGTAGTCGAATCCAGGGGGGACGCCGCTGAATGCGGACAGCTGGCCGCTGATCGCCTCAGCGATTCGCGGGTGGTTGTGACCGAGCAGGGTCGTGCCACCGCTCGAGGTGAGATCCAGGTACTGGCGCTCCTCGTCATCCCACACGTATGCCCCGTCGCCCCGGATGAGGCGCAGGTCGCGTGAGGTGCGACTCAATTCATTGAGCCACCGATCTGGAAGCACCGCGGTCACCGTTGAACCTCCGCTATGTGCGCTAGCGTACAGCCCGCGCTCGCTTCATGACCGCGATGCTTTACATCCGCCAGGGTTGCGCAGTACTCTCCGTTTGACCCGCCAGCGTCGTGCGACGCGTTCGCGTGGTCTGGGGGACGAGAGCACTTTCTTGGGAGGCCGGCGTTCGGGGGAGCGCCGGCCTCATTTCATCATTCGGCCGCTTTTGACTCCCCGATCTCGATCGGCCGGCCGGGGTCGGTGATCCACTCGCTCCACGACCCCGCGTACATCGCGGCATCGATGCCGGCGAGACCGAGGGCGAAGACCCCTTGCGTGGCCACGACGCCGGAACCGCAGTAGACGCCGACGGGTTGCCCCGGCGCCACGCCCACCTCTTCGTATCGCTCGCGCAGGGCGTCCGGAGAAAGGAAGGTTCCATCCGGTTCCTCGGTTCGCTGGGTCGGAAGGTTTCGTGCGCCGGGGATGTGACCGGCAACCGGGTCCACCGGCTCGGTCTCACCCCGGAAACGCTCGGGCGCTCGTGCGTCGATCAGGACTCCGGTCCGAGCCATCGCGGCCGCGCCAGCGGCGTCGAGCAATGGCATGCCGCCCGGCGTCGCGTCGAAGTCGCCCGGTTCTGGATCGCGGTCGCCGCCCTCCTCCACCAGGAGGCCTGCGGACACCCACGCGGCGTAGCCACCGTCGAGGAGTGCCACGTTCGCGTGGCCGAAGTACCTGAGCAACCACCACGCTCGCGCAGCCGAGGTCCCGGTGGCCGCGTCGTATGCGACGACCAGCCCCGAGCCGTCGACGCCGTGCCGGCGCATCGCGCGGGCAAATGACGCCGGGTCGGGCAGGGGGTGCCGTCCCGGCCCCGGAGGCGCGCTGAGGTCGCGGTCGAGGTCGACGAAGTGAGCGCCCGGGATGTGCCCCCTGCGGAAGTCGTCCACCCCGGACGGTCCGCCGAGAGCCCAGCGAACGTCAAGGACAACTGGAGGACGCTCGCCGGCAAGCCGTGCCGCGAGTCCGTGACAATCGAGCAAGAGCGATACCATTCCCTAGGATCCTCGGTGACAGTGAGCGATGAAACCTCAGTGAAGGCGGCTGCGTTAGCGCTTCGATCGCGCAGTTCGTCTGCGTCCTGAGACCGAACAATGGTACGGTGGAGATGCATGGCTGACCAGACTTGGCGGAGCCGCGGAGGCCTCATGCTCGCCGGTGGCGTTGCTTTCAGCGCTTTGCTGCTGACCTCGTGCGCGCTGCCCGGAACATCGGGGCCCGTCGGCAATGTCGGCACCGTTCACATCGCCGGCGTTCCCGTAGTGGCCGCGCCGCCGGCGATCGTCGTCAGCCCCTCGAATTCCGCGCAGGGTGTCGCTCTCGATGCGCCAATCCTGGTGAGTGTGAGCACCGGCCATCTGGACACAGTGTCGCTCAGTGAGGCCGGCTCGTCGACTCCGCTTTCCGGTGTGCTGTCCCCTGATGGGCAGTCCTGGGAGATGAGCCAGGCCCTCGATCCGAATGCGCACTACACGGTGGTCGCGACTGCGACCAGCACCGCCGGCTCGACCTCCACGTCGACGTCGACGTTTGTGACGCTTACTGCAAAGAGCCGCTTGCTCACCGGGATGACCCCCCTCGACGGTGCCGTGGTTGGTGTCGGCGAGACGATCGACCTTCGCTTCAATACGTCCATTCCAGCGGCTGAGCGTGCAGCGCTGCTCCAGCGCATCCAGGTCACCTCGATCCCGGCGGTCATTGGCGGCTGGCACTGGCTCGCCGCAGACGTCGTCCACTTCCGCCCCGCGACATACTGGCCCTCCGGCACCAAGGTGACCGTCACCGCAAACCTCAAGGGCTTCGGCGCCGGCAGCGGCATCTGGGGTCTGGCTGACTGGACATCGAGCTTCACCGTGGGCGCCAAGCACGTCTCGATCGTCAACAACGCCACGCATACGATGCAAGTGTTCAACAACGACAAGCTGTTGGCCACGTATCCGGTCAGTCTCGGCAAGGGCGGATTCGCAACCATCCAGGGCACGCTGATCGTTCTCTACAAGACCCCGGTCGTCGTCATGAAGTCTTGCCCGACCTTCCATACTCCCGCCGCCTGCATCCCCGGTGGCGCTCAGTACTACAGCGACCCGGTCTACGAAGACACGGCGATCTCGACCAGTGGCTACTTCATCCACGCCGCGCCCTGGTCCGTCGGCTCGCAGGGACGAGCCGACGTGTCGCACGGCTGCATCAACCTCAGCAATGCGCGCGCCACGCAGTTCTACAACTTCAGCATCCCGGGCGACGTCGTTCAGGTCGAGAACACCGGCTACAACGCGGCGTACTCGGACGGTGAGGGAGATTGGCAACTGCCGTTCGCAGCGTTCTCCAATACCGCGGGACTTGGTTCCGTTTGGACGGCTCCGGTCAGCACTTCCTCGCTTCCCGGCCAGGTCTCCTGACCGCCGCCACGGCTGACCACCACTGCTGAGCGATGCGCGCCATCGTCGTTGTCGCGCCTGGGGGTCCAGAGCAACTGCAGGTCGGGGAGCGTCCCGACCCGATCGCAGCGGAGGGGGAGATCGTCGTGCGGGTCGCGGGTGCGGGCATCAATCGCGCCGACCTGCTCCAGCGTCAGGGCTTCTACCCACCGCCATCCGGGGCCAGCGACATCCTCGGTCTCGAGGCGTCGGGCCTGGTCGCCGGCGTTGGACCCGGCGTCGAAACCTTCGCCCAGGGGGACCGCGTCATGCTGCTCGTCGAGGGCGGAGGGTACGCGGAGCTCGTGGCGGTTCGAGCAACGCAGACCGTGCGGGTTCCGGACAACATCGACCTGATCACGGCGGGCGGCATCCCCGAGGTGTTCATCACGGCCCACGATGCACTCTTCACGAGGGGACACCTTCAGCACGGTGAGACCGTGCTGATCCACGGCGGTGGGGGCGGCGTCGGCACCGCCGCAATCCAACTCGCGCGCCTCCACGGATGTCGAGTCATCGTGACCGCGGGTTCCGCCGCGAAGCTCGAACGGTGCACCGCACTCGGGGCCGACGCGGGGATCAACTACCGATCGGAGGACTTTGCCGCTCGCACTCGCGAACTGACTGACGGCCGCGGCGCCGACGTCGTGCTCGACATCATGGGCGCGTCGTACCTGGGCCAGAACATGAACGCAGTGGCGGCCGATGGGCGCATCGTGATCATCGGGATGCTCGGCGGCACCCAGACCGACATCGATCTCGGCGCCATGATGCGCCGCCGGATCTCGCTGATTTCGACAGCGCTGCGCGCTCGCCCGGCGGCTCAGAAGGCGGCGATCGTTGCAGCGTTTGCCGCTGACGTCGTCCCCGCCCTCGCCGACGGCCGCATGCGGGCGGTGGTCGACTGCGTGCTTCCGCTCGAGGAGGCGAGCGAGGCCCACCGCCTGATGGAAGCCGGCGCGGTGGTGGGCAAGATCGTGCTCGACGCCTCGTCGCGTGCCTGATACCGACGTCTGGGCCGCCTGGCTGCGTACTGGTCGGGATGGCGGCAGCTCCCGGATGCGCGCCGAGAACCAGAGCCGCCTCGCCTCGATGCGGGACCTCATCCTCGATCGGGCCGAGATCCAGGCCGGAGACCGCGTGCTCGACGTCGGCACCGGCCAGGGGCTGCTCGGCCTCGGCGCGCTGGACCGCGTCGGACCACAGGGCCGCGTCGTCTTCTCGGACATCTCGGAGGCGCTGCTCGATGACTGTCGCGAGGCGGTTGCGCAGGTCGCCGCCGGCGGGCGCTCGACGTTCCTCGCGGCGGCAGCAACCGACCTCTCCGCGATTGGCACCGCATCCATCGACGTTGTCGTCGAGCGAGCAGTGCTGCTTTTCATCGAAGATCGCGCGCGTGCGCTCTCCGAATACCACCGGGTGCTCCGGCCGGGCGGCCGAGTCTCCTTGGGCGAACCGCTCAACAGCTGGATGAGCGCCGATCCCCCCGGGCATCTCTGGGGGTACGACGTGACGGCGGCGGCGGACCTGGAGCGGAAGCTGCATCTGGCGGATCGAGCCGCGCGAGCTGCGGACGACGCCCTGCTCCGCGGTTTCGACGACCGCGATCTCATCGCGATCGCCCGAGCCGCCGGGTTCCAGCGCGTCGAGACGCAGACCGAGCTCGCGCTCGCGCCCCCTCCGGCTCGCGATGACCTCGAGGTCTTTCTCGACACGGCCCCCAATCCGCTCGCCCCGACGACTCGCGCGCTCATGGCGCAGGCGCTGAGCGGCACCGAGATTGAGCGATTCACAGACACCCTCCGCGAGGCACTCCATCACGGTCGCGGCGAGCGACGCCGCGCGATGACCTTCCTCCGAGCGTGGCGATGAGCGGCAGCCACGGCGCGACCACGTGGGACACCGTGGTCGTCGGCGCCGGCCACAACGGTCTCACTGCCGCCGCGTACCTGGCCCGCGCCGGTCGCACCGTGCTGGTTCTGGAGGCCCGCGACCGCATCGGTGGCGCGTGCACCCTCGAGCACCCCTTCGAGGATCCGCGATTCGTGGTGAGCCCGTGCGCGTATCTCGTGGGTCTCCTCCACCACCGCGTGATCGACGAGCTCGACCTGCGCCGGCATGGCTACCGAGTCCATGTCGTCGACCCACATCTGTGGTGTCCCTTCGAGGACGGCACCGCCCTGAGCCTGTGGGACGACTCCGAGCGTAACCACCAGGTGGTTGCGGCGATGAGCCCGCGCGACGCCGACGGCTACTCTCGCTACGAGCAACTCTTCGGGCGGATTCGACGCGCGCTCCGATCCGAGCCGAACGACAGCTGGGTCGGCGACGCCCCTGACCGACCCGCGCTCGAGGCGCTCCTCGGCCACGACCCCGAGCTGATCGAGGTGATGTTCGAGGAGTCGATCGCCTCGGTCATCGAGCGTCACGTCGATGACGAGCGGCTTCGCACCGCCCTTCACGGACAGGGGTTGATCGGTACCTGGGCGGGACCGCGTGACCCTGGAACAGCGGCCATTCACGCCCTGCATTCGATGGGGACCATCGAGGGCAGGCCGGGAGCCTGGGGCTACGTCCAGGGTGGGATGGGCAACGTGTCGTTTGCACTGGCGAAAGCTGCTGAAGCAGCCGGCGCGGTCATCACGCGCAACGCCCGAGTCACCGAGATCGTGCCCGGCGACGCGGTCATCCTCGAGGATGGCTCGCGGATCCGCGCGCGCACCGTCATCTCCAACGCCGACCCACGCACCACGCTCGGCCTGCTCGCCGATGCCGCGCCCATGGCATTTGCTCACAAGGTCCGCGAGTGGCGCATGGAGGGCCCCGTCCTGAAGATCAACTGCGCACTCTCGAGGCTGCCGACCTTCACCGCGGCATCGGCGGACGATGCACCGCACCGAGCGATGGTGACCATCGCTCGCAGCCTCGACGAGACGCAGGCGGCGTATGAGCGCAGCCGAGCCGGCGAGCCCGCGCCCCGCTGGGCTGAGTTGTACTTCCACTCCGCGTACGACCCGTCGGTCGCCCCGCCCGGGCAGCACGTCATGAGCGTCTTCGCGCAGTACGCGCCGTACACCCTGACCACAGGCTCGTGGGACGACCGGCGTGAGGCGGTGGCCGACGAGGTGTTTGCAGAAATCGCGCGGTTCGCGCCCGATGTCGTCGACTGCGTCGTCGCGCGCCAGGTCCTGGCACCCCCGGACATCGAACGCGCCGTCGGCCTTGCCGGCGGCCACATCTTCCAGGGCGAATGCCTGCCCGACCAGATGTGGGATCGCCGATTCTCGCCTCGCACCGGGATCGCCGGCCTCTACATGTGCGGCGCGAGCACCCACCCCGGCGGCAGCGTCATGGCGATCAATGGCCGCAACTGCGCGATGGCGCTCCTCGCAGACGTCGGGGTGCGCCCGAGCTAGCGACCGAGCCGAAGCGCGCTACGGATGACGCTGATCTCCTCGCGATCAGCCACCCGCAGCGCGAGGAGCACCGCCCCGTAGATGAGTGCGGCGGCGACGACGACCACAAACAGCAGCACGCGATTCTGATGCGGATTTGCGATGTACACGAAAACGCCCATGACCAGCCCGGCCACGAGCGCCTTCCACGACGTGCTGACCAGCGGAATCGTCCCCAACTGAGCGCGAAGCACCAGCCAGCCGACCACCACGAGCGCGGCCTCGGTGACCACGACCGCCCAGCTCGCCCCCAGGTATCCATAGCGCGGGATCACGAGCAGATTGACGCCGACATTGATCACCAGGCCCACCATGGCCACGAACGCGAAGACATTCTGCTTGTCGATCGCGTTCAGGGTGGCAGCGAATGTGTTGTCGGCGAACATGAACACGATGGCGAGGGCAAGGATCTGCAGCGCCGGCTCGGATCCTGCGTAGAGATGCAGCAGGCTGTTGAACTGCGGTGCGAGCAGAAAGACCCCCACGGTGATCGGCCAGCCGAGGATCACCAGGGCCTTGAAGAACTTCTCGGCGAGCGGCAGGACGCGCTCGGGCGATCGACGGTGATAGACCGAGAGCACCGGGAACACGACGCTGCGCAGCGCGAACGGAATGAAGAGCAGCGACTCGAACGGCTTGTACGCGAACGTGTAGTAACCGACCTCGCTGTAGGGTCTGAAGCGCTGCAGGATCGGGACGTCAACCTTGAAATAGACAGTTGTGATGATGAAGGTGATACCGAGCGGAATCGCCACCCGTACCCACTGCAGGAGCAGTCCCGGCTCGAATTGCAGGCCCGGGCGGAGCACCCCCGTGGCGATGAGCACGACCCCGAAATACACGCACGCGAACGCATAGCTGATTGCATACGCCCAGAGGAAGAATCCCGTGTCAGCATGGATATGGGCACCGATCACGACGAGCGCGAACACGACCAGTGTCTCGGGGACGATCTCGATGATCTCGAACGTGAGCCGCTGCATCGCATAGAGCGTGTTGCGCAACAACAATTGGTAGCCGGAGAGCACCAGGATCGCGAATGACGGCCAGAGCAGCGAACGAACCCCGGCGATGTCGAGCGCCGCGAAGATCAGGGGCAGGCCAATCGCCACACCCACGACCTTGAGCGAGGCGACGTTGTTCCAATAACGGGAGAGTTGGTCGGTGTGGCGGGCGCCCTCGCGCACGTAGAGTGCCGAGAAGCCGAGGTCGGTGACCGTGCCAACCAATCCCACATACGTCACCGCCGTTTGCATCTCACCGAACCGGGTGGGATCCAGGTAATTGCCGATGATGATGACGGCAATGAGCGCCACGATCCGCGAGATCACGCGCACCACGAGGATGAGCACGGTGTTGCGAAGCGCGCGCATCCCGAGGCCGCCCGGGATATCCGGCGTCACTGCGCCGGGCGCCGGCGGTTCGTCCTGCAAGACGCCCATTCTATGCGCGCGTCAACGCAGTACCCGTGCATGATGCCGGTCGATACACTGCCGAGCCATGCCTGACGTCGCGGCCGAGCGACCTCACAGCGACACCGAGCAACGCACCGACGGCGGAGCGCTGATGGCTCGAACGCTTCGAGCGCACGGCGTGACCACGGTGTTCACGCTCCCCGGCGGCCACATCCTGCCCTTTCTCGACGCATCCATCGACGAGGACCTGCGGATTATCGACACCCGCCACGAAGGGGCGGCAGTGCTCGCCGCTGAGGGCTGGGCGCTGGCAACCGGGCAGACGGGCGTCGCCGCAGTGACCGCCGGGCCGGGATTTGCCAACGGCCTCATCGGGTTGCTGGACGCGGCTACGTGGAGCGTGCCGCTGGTGATGCTCGCGGGCAGAACGAGCCGCAACCGGCAGGGACGCGGAGCCGTCGCGGACGTCGACCAGCGCGCCATCGCGGCGCCGATCGCCAAGTGGGCCGCGAGTTGCTCGGACGCCGGGCGAATACCGCGGTACGTCGCCGAGGCTCTCCATCGCGCTCGAACCGGCTGCCCCGGCGCTGTGTACCTCGAGGTGGACTCCCATGCCGTCTATGGGAACGCCGCCCCCCTGGATGTCGTTCCGGACGGCTTCCCGGTCGAACCCAGCCGCGCCGCCGGCGCCCCCGCAGACATCGGTGCCGCGGTTGCCGCGCTTGCGGCGGCAGAGCGGCCCCTCATCGTGGCCGGAAGCGGGGCGTTCTGGTCTGGAGCTGGCACCGAGATCGGTCGTTTCGCCGAGCTCGCTCAGATTCCGGTGATCACCGCGAGTGCCGCCCGCGGGGTCGTCCCCGATTCGCATCTGTGGAGCCTCGGCTCACTGGTGCACGGAGGTCTCGCGATTCCCAGCGCCGATTGCGTGCTGGTCCTCGGCTCGGCGTTCAACGCGAACGTCATGTACGGCGGCGCGCCACTGTTCGGCACTGATCAAACGATCATCCAGGTCGACATCGCTGCCGAGCGCGTTGGCGGCAACCGCGCGGCCGACATCACTGTCATCGGTGACATCGCGGCGGTGATGCGGGACTGCTGCGAGGCGTGGACCGCGACGCCCCCGGGCCGTGAGGAGTGGCTGGATCGCGGACGCGCGCTCGCAGGAGCCTCGCTGGAGTTCTGGAATCGTCAGATCGACGAGCACACCGGGGAGCGCATCCACGCCGGAGCAGCGGCGCGCACGCTCGCCGATCTGATCCATCAGAGGTTTGGCGGCAGCGCGACATGCGTCGCAGACGGCGGTGACGCGCTCGCCTGGGCGCTCGCGTATTTCAGATCGGAGTTGCCGGGCCGCCTGCTCACCACCACAACCGCGCTCGGAACCCTTGGTGTCGGGATGCCCTTCGCCCTCGCCGCCCAAGCCGCCCGGCCCGGCGAACCGGTCTTCCTCTTCACTGGCGACGGCTCCTTCGGTCTCAGCGCCATGGAGGTCGCCACGGCCGTGCGACACCAGCTCCCCGTGATCGCAATCGTGTCGAACAATGCCGGGTGGGGTGACGTCCGTTACGAGCAGGATGAGCTCTTCGGGCCAGGGCGTCATGTCGCGAGCACGCTTCCCGGCATTCGCTACGACCGCCTAGCGGAGGCCCTTGGCGGTCACGGCGAGCGGGTCGAGCGCCTCGAGGAGCTGGCACCTGCTCTCGACCGGTCGATCGACAGCGGCGTCTGTAGCGTCATCGACGTGCAAACCGACCCCGACGTCGTCTCCGAACTCCTGCGCATGGTTGCGCAACTGGGCCTGATGTAGGCATGCGGGCAGTCCGGCTTCTCGAAGCGCACTGCCTCGAGCTCGTCGATGTCCCCGCGCCTGAGGCGACAGCTGGTGAGGTGGTCATCCGCGTCGACGGGTGCGGCATCTGTGGCTCGGATCTGACCTCATACAAGGTCGGGCTGTTCACCGACACGGTCCCCGGACACGAGCTCGCGGGTGTGGTCGACGCCGTCGGCGATGGCGTGACCGGCTGGGCTCCCGGGGACGCCGCGGTGATCGACCCGAAGATTCCCTGCGGGGTCTGCGCTGACTGCCGCAACGGGGCGTCCTATCGCTGCGCGATGGCCCTCACCGCCGGTATCGGCTTCGCCCGTGACGGTGGCTTCGCCGAATTGGTGGCAGTGCCGGCCTCGTTGCTCCACCGCCTGCCGGATGGTCTGGCGCTCGAGCACGCCAGCCTTGTTGAACCACTTTCGGTGGCGATCCACGGCGTCGAGCGTGCCCGTGTCCATCCTGGCGACCCGGTCGTGGTCATCGGACTCGGACCCATCGGCCTGCTCACGGTGGCGACCCTGCATGCACGTGGCATCGGCCCAATCATCGGCGTCGACCCCGTGGAGGATCGGCGCCGGCTCGCCCTCGACCTCGGCGCGGCAACCGCCGTCGCCGATTGTCGCGAGGTGCGCAGTCACGTCGCCCCGGTGCCGGCGGTGATCGAATGTTCCGGGTACGCACCCCTCCTCCACGCGGCGGCCGATCTGGTGGCGCCCGGCGGCCGTCTCGTCCTGGTGGGCGTGCCCTTCGGTGAGGCCACGGTCATTCCGTTGATGTGGGTGACCCGCGAGATCGAAATCATCGGCAGCATCGCCTCGAGCGCGTCAGACTTCGCCGTGTCGCTCGAAATGCTGGCCGGTGACGAGGGGATCGCACGCGTGGCAACCCGTCGGGTGTCGCTCGCTCAGGTCCCAGAAGTCTTCGAGGAGTTGATCACGCCCGCTTCCGGGGCGAAGGTGGTCGTCGACCCGAGGCTGTGACCCGCCGCTGGGCCGCTGGAACGGGCGCCTTGACGGTCGGCACCGGTGTGGCAGCGCGCCAGCAGTACCAGGCCGCAGTGCTCCGGTAGGGGCTGAGCGCCTCGCCAAGAACCATCAGCGCTTTTGGGGTCGGAGGCGCGGCCATGGCGTGAATGCGTGTCCAGCCGTTGCGAACTCCGAGATCGTCCACCGGCCAGACGTCGGGCCGCCGCAGTTGGAAGAGCAGGAACATCTCGGCGGTCCACCGGCCGACTCCGCGCACCGTCACCAGGCGCGCGACGATCTCGTCGTCGCTGAGGTCGTCCAGGTCGTGCGTGGGGACGGTCCCGTCGACGAACTTCGCGGCGAGGTCGATGATCGCGGCGAGCTTGTTGGCGGAGAGGCCGGCGGCGCGCATCGCCTCCGGGTTGGCGGCGAGGACGGACTCGGGTGCCACCGGGGCTCCCCCGAGCGCGGTCACGAGCCGTCCGTGGATGGTTCGCGCAGCGGCGCCGGCGAGCTGTTGCGACACGATCGCGCTGAGCAGGGATTCGAACGCCGAGTCAGCCTCCGGTCGCAGTTCCATTGTCGGGCTCGTGTCAACGATGGGCCGGAATGCCGGGTCGACCTTGACGATGTGCGCGACGGCCGCGCTCAGCCGTGTCACGGGGTCGGTGCCTCCACCAGGGTTGCAAGTCCATCGACAACACGCGAGCCGGGCAAGCGCAAGAGGTCCACCGGTGCGAGCCTGATCTTCATCGATCGGCTCCCGCCGCCGATCACCACGGCGTCCTGGATCATCATCACACGGGCGTCGATGTACAGCGGCAGGGAGTCGGGCAGACCGAATGGCGTCACGCCGCCGATCATCATGGCCGTCAACTCGCGCGTCTGATCCGCGCTGGCAAATGATGCCTTGCGCACCCCGAGCAGGTCACACACGGCGTGGTTCACGTCGAGGCGACAGGTCGCGAGCACGACGCAGGCGCAGGCGGTGCCGGGCTCCTTGCGCGCTGCGACCACGATGGTGTTCGCCGACTGATCCGGCGAGACGCCATACCTCGCGCAGAAGGCCGAGGTGTCGGCGAAATCCGGATCGCATGCCAGCATCTCGTGCGCGACGCCCAGGGCGGCGAGCCGGTCGCGAACCCTCGTCTCGATAGTCGCCGATTCGTCAGCGTGCATCGCGTCCACACGGTCGACCCGTAGAGTAAGCACCCAGCATGCGCATCATCGCCCCCACCGAGACTGCTCCCGGCGAGACCCGGGTCGCGTTGGTGCCGCGCTCCGCCACGCAGTTGGTGTCCACGGGTGCAACGGTAGCCATTCAGGCCGGGGCGGGCGCGGCGGCCGGTATCACCGACGCCGCCTACCGCGAGGTGAGCGCCGAGGTGGTGGCGGACCGAAAGGCGCTCCTGGCCGAAGCAGACATCGTCGTGGTCATCCGCCGCCCCGACGTCGAGTTCGTCGGCCAGATGAAGCGGGGGGCGATCCTCGTCGGCGTCCTCGAGCCGGTCGGTGACCCGGCGCTGGTTCGCGCACTCGTCGACGGCGGCATCACGGCATTTCGCCTCGAAGCCATGCCCCGGATCAGCCGGGCGCAGGACATGGACGTGCTCTCCTCGATGGCGACGCTCGCCGGCTACCACGCGGCGGTGATGGCCGCCTTCCGGCTGCCGCGCATCTTCCCGTTGTTGATGACGGCGGCCGGAACGATCACGCCGGCGCGGGCGCTCGTGCTCGGTGCCGGCGTCGCCGGCCTGCAGGCGATCGCCACGTGCCGGCGTCTCGGCGCGGTGGTCGAGGCTTTCGACGTGCGGCCCGCGGTGCGCGAACAGGTCGAATCACTCGGTGCTCGTTTTGTCGAGACCGGCGTCGAGTCCGACACGCAGCAGGATACCGGCGGCTATGCCCGCGAGCTCGAAGCTGATGCTCAGGCCCGCCAGCACCAGGTCCTGGCCGAGCATGTCAAGGAATCGGACGTGGTGATCTCGACCGCGCAGATCCCCAATCGCAAGGCCCCCGTGCTGGTCACCGCGGACATGGTTGCGTCGATGCGCACGGGGTCGGTGATCGTCGACCTCGCAGCGCCGGGTGGGGGCAATTGCGAGCTCACGCGTCCCGACGAGGAGGTCAATGCCAATGGCGTCCTCATCCTCGGCCCGATGAACCTCCCTGCCGCCATCCCCGGTCAGGCGAGCCAGCTCTACTCGCACAACGCCACGCGATTCCTGAGCCAGTTGCTCAAGGACGGTGCGGTGCACCTCGACTTCGATGACGTCGTGATCAGCCAGACCTGCATCACCCACGAGGGCAAGCCGATGGGTGAGCAGATCGAGGCGTTACTACAGGGAGCCAAAGCGTGAGCCCCGGACAGACGCTCGCACTCGGAGCCTTCATCTTCGCGCTCGCGGTGTTCGTGGGATTCCTGCTCATCTCGAAAGTCCCCACGATGCTGCACACGCCGCTGATGTCGGGAACCAACTTCATCCACGGGATCGTCCTCGTCGGGGCGATCACGGTGGCGGCAGCGGCCAACGACACGCTCGGTTACATCATCGCCATGGCGGCGGTGCTGCTCGGCACCCTGAACGTCGTCGGCGGCTGGGTGGTCACCGATCGCATGCTGCAGATGTTCCGGCGCCGGCCCACGGTTGATGCGCACAAGGCCGAGACGCCGCCGGCACCCTCGGAACACTGATCCCGATGCAGCCCTCCGCGCTCACCACCCTCGGCTACATGCTGACGGCGATCGCGTTCATGTTCGGTATCCAGCTGCTGCGCTCGCCGGCAACCGCGCGGCAGGGCAACCGTATCGCAGCGGTGGGCATGTTGCTCGTCCTTGGCATCACCGCGGCGCTCGTCCACAACACCGGCAACTGGCCACTGATCATCCCGCCAATCCTCGTCGGCATCGCTATCGGTGCGGTCTCCGCGCGGCTCGTGCGCATGACCGCGATGCCCCAGATGGTCGCGCTCTTCAACGGTATGGGCGGCGGCTCCGCCGCCCTCATCGCCGCACAGGATTTCCGCACGGCGGTCGCCGGTGGCACGGCTCATCCGGACATCACGTGGGCGATCATGGTGAGTTGCATCATCGGCTCACTCAGTTTCGCGGGCAGCCTCGTCGCCTTCGCGAAGTTGCAGGAGTTGATGCCTGGCCGTCCGCTCACGTATCGGTTGCAGAGCCTGGTCAACGGGCTGCTGCTCGTGGTCATCCTGGCGATCGGCGTCTACCTCATCGTGGGGGATCAGAACCTCGCGCTCTTCGCCGTCTTCATCGTCCTGTCGCTGCTCCTCGGTGTGCTGTTCGTCGTGCCGATCGGCGGGGCCGACATGCCGGTGATCATCTCGCTGCTCAACTCATTCACCGGTCTCGCCGCGGCCAGCACCGGGTTCGTGCTGAGCAACGACGTGCTCATCGTGAGCGGGGCGCTGGTGGGCGCCTCGGGAACCATTCTGACCCTGGCGATGAGCAAGGCCATGAACCGGTCGCTCTTCAATGTGCTGTTCAGCGGCTTCGGCTCGAAGGTCGAATCCGCTGGGAGCGCAGCCGGCGCCGAGGGCGGCACCATCCATCCCACCACCGTGGAGGATCTCGCGCCGTTGCTGGCATTTGCGCAGCTCGTGGTGATCGTGCCCGGGTACGGCATGGCCGTCGCGCGTGCCCAGCATGAGGTCAAGGAGCTTGCGGACGAGCTCGAGAAGCGCGGCGTCACCGTCGAGTACGCCATCCATCCGGTGGCGGGCCGCATGCCCGGGCACATGAACGTGCTGCTTGCCGAGGCCAACGTGCCCTACACGCAACTCAAGGAGATGGACGCCGTCAACGGCGACTTCCCGCGAACCGACGTTGCTGTGGTCATCGGCGCCAACGACGTCGTCAACCCCGCAGCACGCACCCAGACCAACAGCCCGATCTTCGGCATGCCGATCCTCGACGTCGACAAGGCGAAAACCGTCGTCGTCCTCAAGCGCAGCATGGCCACCGGGTTCGCGGGGGTCGACAACCCGCTGTTCTACAAGCCGAATACGCTCATGCTGTTCGGCGACGCGCGAGCCTCGGTTGCGGCGCTCATCGCTGAGGTCAAGAAGCAGTAGGCGGAGCCTTGCCGGTTGCCGCGACGCTGCGCAGCGCGTTGAGCAGGTCAGCCGGCGCAGTGTCTTTCACCACGTAGCCGACCGCACCGCTCTTCAGCGCCTCGACCATGCGCTCGTGGCCGCCGAATGACGTCAGCATCATCACGCGGGTTCCCGGCGCGGTCTCGACGAGTCGCCGCGTGGCTTCGATACCGCCCATTCCTGGCATCGAGAGGTCCATGAGCACCACGTCGGGATGCAATTCCTGAGCCATCTCGAGGGCCTGCTCGCCGGAATCCGCGAGCCCCACGACCTCGATGTCAGGCTCGTGACCCAGGAACGAAGCCAGCCCCTTGCGGACGACCGGATGGTCGTCCACGATCATGACGCGAGTCGCTGCGGGGGGCATCTGCAATCCACTCTACTCGATGGGCAGCGTCAGAACGACGAGCGTGCCACGACCTGGCTCGGAGTCGATGGTGAGCGTTCCGCCCGCATTCTCGGCGAGCTCGACGATGGCGACGGTGCCGAGGTGTCCCTCCGCTCTGCGGCGTTCGATATCGCTTTTCGTGAAGCCCTTGCCGTCGTCCTGGATGCTCAGAACCGCCGATCCCTCCGCAGTCGTCAACTCAACCTTGACGTTCTTGGCCTGGGCGTGGGCAGCAACGTTGCGGAGGATCTCCTGCCCCACGCGGAAGATGAGCGCTGCGCGATCCTCGCGAAGGCGCAGGTTCGGTGGAAGATCGAGTTCGGTGTTGGTGCCTTTCCGCTTGATCTCGCTGAGAACCCCAAGCAGTGCGGCTTGAAGTCCCTCGCGACGAAGCGCCGGGGGCGCGAGCTCGATGATCAATGTGCGCAGGTCCTTCATCGCCCCACGGGTTTCGTTGGCGGATGTCTCGAGGAGCTCGAGCAGGTCCTTCTGCCCATTGGCAACATCCGCCGCCGTCTTGAGATGCGACGCCTCTGCCGACATCGCAAACGCCATCCCAGCCAGGTTCTGCACGACGCCGTCGTGGAGGTCTCGTGCAATTCTTCGGCGCTCAGCTTCCGACGCATCGACCGCTCTCTGGAGCAGCTCTTCCTTTTCCTTCTGATCTTTGGCGCGCTGTTCCTCATACCGCTGCACTCGACGCGTGGAGATGACCAGAAACCCGTGCAAGAGGATCACCGGTGCCAGCAGCGCCATGAATCCCACCGCGCCGGCGACGCTGTGCATGGTCACAAAAGCGAAAGCGGCAAATCCGTACCCGATGCTGTACGGCAGCACCGAGAGGCGCTGCCGGAGGACGCGCCCCATTGGGGCGCTGGGGTCCGACAGGCGTATGACCAACGCCACGAAGCCTGAGTTCAGTGCGAAGTTGACAGCTCCGGCGGCCACTCCCGCGGCCAGGTCAGATCCCGTGCCACGACCTGCATCGGGACCATGGATCCACAGGAAGACGCCCCATGCGGCAGTATTGGCCAGGAACGCGTTCGCGATGTTGAAGGTCGTCCGGAACCACCCGTTGCGGCTGCGAATCGATACGCCGATGGGCTCGGCCAGAGCCCCGACGGCGGCTCCCGCGGGGCCGAACGTCACCGTGAGACCGAGGTGAACAAAAGCGGTGGGGACCCACTGCACGTTGGCTGGGGGAGCCAGTCTGACCGCGAAGACAGACATCAGGAAGATCGTGAGTCCGGCAATCGCGAGCGTCACGACGTCGACCTGGACGCGGACGGTCAGAACGGCAACGATCCCGACGACCACCGCGGCAACGACCGTCGCGCCAACGTAGGCCACGAGCCCGACGTTCTTGTAATCGACCGGTCCGAGCGCCGGCGACTTCGGCACCAGATCCAGTCGACGGAGCGTCGTCACGGCGCCGCGAAACCACCCGACATCGTCAGCCCGATGTGTACGGGGCGCGACGGCATCCTGCACCATGCGTCGGATCCTATTCCGCACGCGGCGTACGGCCGGCGTACGTGACAGCATTGTCAGCGCGCGACCCCGAAAACCCTTATTGGCGCTTGACGTTTGACGCGTTGCTTCGGCGGCATCGCGTCGCTTGCGTCAGTTATCACAGCGCGAAGATGTGGCGAAGAAATGTGAACACAAGATCGCTCAACAGGTCTTAAGCCCAGAGAACCCCCAGAGGATTACAGTACGTGCAATACCAACGCGTCAGCGGTCAGGTCTCACGCTACCCGCAGGCGCAATATTCCTAGGAGGTTCCCATGGCTACGTGGGGCGATCTCGAGAACTGGGGCTAGGCCTCAGTCCTGCCCGGCACTCACTCTAGAGCGCCGGTGTGACGATCCATTGGGTAATCTCGTGACGAGCCGATAACGGGTCGATCGCGTCATTATCACGGAGGGGCCTGTCGAGGCGGGCCGCCGGGTGCGCAAGTGCGCGCATTCGGCCCCGGGTTGACGGCCGCTCGCGTACGCTTGCGACGCGATTGAGAACTCCTCGAAGGAACCCACGCTGAGCGCCTCGGCGGGCGCGTCCACCGCTCCGGTTCGCGCCCCTCGCGGTGCGCTGAGCCCGGCTGTTCGGTTGCTCATCGCCACCGGTACCTCGTCATACGGAGACTGGCTCACCACGGTGGCACTGGTCGTACTCCTGTTTCGAGCGACCCACTCCCCGATCGGTCCAGCCGTCTACATGATTGCCCGCGTCGCTCCGCGGCTCGTCGGGCCGTTCCCCGGCGGGGCGCTTGCCGATCGCTATGGCCCCGCCCCGATCGCCGCCGGCTGTGCGGTCGTTCAGGGCTTGCTCACCGGCTCGATCGTTGTGTTCGCCGACAGCAACGTCATCTGGCCAATCTTCGTGGTGGTCGCGCTGGCGCAACTCTTCGGCTCGGCGGCACAGCCCTGCTACGGCGCACTCATCCCGAGAGTGACCGACTCGGCCGGGCTCGGGCGAGTCCAGGGTGTGTACTCGGCATTGGGCAGCTCGAGCCTGATGGTCTCACCGGCAATCGGAGCCCTGGTGCTTCGCTTCACGGCGCCCGAGGTGCTCATCACGATCGACGCCGCGACGTTCTTCTTTGCCTCGGCGATGGTTGCCACGTTGGTGCGCGTTGGGGCCGGCACGTCGGCGCCGACTCGGGGCACGCGCGGCATGTCCGCGGGTATCCCCCTTGTCCTCCGTGATCCGATGCTGCGATTCCTCGCGGCCGCATACATTTCCAACGCTGCCGCGGTCACCAGCCTGCAGGCCGTGCTCGTTGTTGCCGCGGCGCAGCGCTTCGGCCATGACAGTAACGTGGGGTGGCTGTACGCGGCGATCGGCGCGGGTTCGCTGCTTGGGACACTCCCGGTCATCCGCCGAACTCCGAAGCGCGTCACGCAACTTCCGATCATCGCCTTCACAGCGCTCGAGCTCGCACCGCTCGCGGCGTTCGCTTTCGCCACGACGATTGCACTCGCTGTGGCGCTCCTTTTCTTCAGCGCCGTTGGCGCGACCCTCTATCAAACGAGAGGCACCGTCGGTCTGCAACAGCGAGTTCCGCGCGAACTCCTGGGGCGGACCATGGCCGTCGAGCGCTTCGCCGGGTATCTCGGCATGTTGATCGGGGCTATTGCGGCCGTCTGCCTGGTACAGCCGCTTGGCTGGCAGGCGACGGTGCTCATCGTGTGCGCGCTCGGCGCGATGCTGCTCTTCGTCACCGCCGTCAGCGAGGGAGCCGAACCTGCCTGATGTGCCCGCGGTTTGTCAGCATGCTGGGAACACTCGCAAAGATTTGTGCAGATGTGGACAACGCTTGTTAACCCAGCCCAAGCACCGCGAACGTAGCGAGCGTCAAGGCGGCACGCTCTGGGCGCCAACCTTGCCATCGATGTGGCGAGGAGTTGGTGCCGGCGGTATCCATGGAGGCGGAAATGGCAGAAGGCGCGGGCTGGGGCTGATCCTCAGCTGGTGATCCCCGGGGCGCCCGGGGGTTCTGAATCCGTTGGTGCGACGTCGTGGGTCTGAGCCCACGGCGTCGCGCTCGTTTCCCGTTCCCGCCCCAGGAGTGAGATGCCGATCGATACCGCCCGGTTCTTTCCTCGAGCCGCGGGCACGCTGCCGAAAGCCGATCGGTCGTCGCGACTGCTCGTGGCAGCCGGGATCTCGACCTACGGGGACTGGCTGACCGTCGTCGCGCTTGCCGTCCTGCTCTTCAATCTCACCCATCGGCCCGTTGCGCCGGCGCTCTACATCCTCGCGAGATTTGCCCCGAAGGTGTTGGGCCCCACCCTCGGTGGGACGCTGGCCGATCGCTACGGACCGAGCCTGGTGGCCGGGTGCGCTGCTCTCGCGCAATGCGTCCTCACCGCCGCCATCGTCGTCTTTGCCAACAGCGGGACGATCTGGGCGATCCTGGTGGCGGTTGCCTGCTCGGGGTTCCTGGGATCGGTCGCACAGCCTGCGTACAGCGCCTGCATCCCACGGGTCACGTCGCCGCCCCGCTTGCTGCGTGTGAATGCCCTGTACAGCGGGCTCTTTGAATCGAGCATGCTCGTCGCTCCGGTCATCGGGGCCCTCGTGCTCCCGTTCCTCCAGCCGCAGGTCCTGGTTGGGGGAGACGCGGTGTCCTTCGGCATGGCCGGCCTGATCGTCCTCTCGCTGCGTGTCGCTCCCGCCGAACGCATCGCGTGGCGCGCCGGTGACCGCACCAGTGCGGCTGCCGTCGTGGCTCGCGACCCAATGCTGCGTTCCCTGGCCGCATCGTTCTTCTGCAGTGCCGCCGCAATCACGGCGCTGCAGGCGGTGCTCGTCGTCGCGGCGGCCGAGCGATTCGGACAGGCGACCGATGTCGGCTGGCTGTACGCTGCGGTCGGCGCAGGCGGCGTTGCCGGAAGCGTTGTCCTCCTCCGCTGGACCCCGCTCGCCATCGGCGCCCGCGGCGTTGCGCTGGGCTTCCTGATCGAGGTGATCCCGCTCGGGCTCTTCGCCCTGGTCGGCGGCCTGGTCCCGGCTCTTGGGCTGCTGTTTGTCAGCACCGCGTCGGCGGCGCTCTACCAGACCCGCGGGCAGACTGTCCTCCAGCAGCGGGTTCCGGCCGAGGTCCTCGGCAGGGTCAACGGCCTCATCCGCTTGCTGCTGTACGCGGGCATGCTCGTCGGCGCCATCGCGGCGGTCGCGCTGGTCGAGCAGGTCGGCTGGACCGCGCTCGTGCTCGGTGCCGCGGTCGTATCGATTGTGGCGTTCATCCCGGCCACCCTCGCCTCCCGCCGCGGACCGCGGCGCCCCGACGAGGTCATCCTCGCCGGGACGCCAATGGTGCTGGTCTCAGATCAGACGGCGACGGCCTCGCGGGCTTCCTTCTCGATCGGCAAGCCCACCGAGTTGCCCCACTCGCTCCACGATCCGTCGTAATTGCTCACGCGAGGGAAGCCGAGCAGGTAGCTGAGCACGAACCAGGTGTGCGACGAGCGCTCTCCGATCCGGCAGTACGTGATCACCGACTTGTCATCGGTCACGCCCTGAGCGGCGTAGAGCTCGCGGAGCGCGTCAGCCGGCTTGAACGTGTCGTCGTCCTGGATCGCCTGTGCCCAGGGGATGTTGGCGGCACCAGGGATGTGTCCGGCGCGCTGTGCGCCCTCATTCGAGTACTCCGGGGGCGCGGAGATCTCGCCCTTGAACTCCGCGGGCGAGCGCACGTCGACGAGTGCGCGGCCCTCGGCACCAAGCGACTTCTCGACGTCGCCTCGGAAGCTGCGAATCGAGGTGTCGGCTTCGGCCGCCTTGTACGAGGTGGCCGTGAACGATGGGGCATCCTCGGTGACTTCGCGCCCCTCATCGATCCACTTGCGACGCCCGCCGTTGAGCAGACGGATGTCAGCGTGGCCATAGATCCTGAAGGTCCAGAATGCGAACGCCGCGAACCAGTTCCGGAAGTCGCCGTAGAGGACGAGCGTGGTCTCGGGGGTCGCCCCGACCCGCGAGAGGAGTTGCTCGAACTGCTCCCTGGAGAGGATGTCACGGCGGACGGTGTCGTTGATGTCGCGCTTCCAGTCGACCAGGGCCGCGCCGGGAATGTGCCCCAGCTCGTACGAGGCCGACGGGTCGTAGTCGACTTCGAGCACCCGCACCTGCGGGTCGGTGAGGTGACCGGCCAGCCACTCGGTGGTGACCAGGACCTCTGGATGGGCGTATTCGGTCATGAGGAATTGCTCCTGTTGATGTTGGCTGTTCCTGAGCGGCGACTGGCCGCACGGTTGCGAGATGTCGGACGCGGACGCTGCACCGTCGCGTTCCCGGACGTCACGAGGCCTACGCCGGACAGCTTGCCCTGTCAGACCGGTTGCGTCCCCAGTCGAGCCAGCGGCGGCGCGTCAGCCGCGGTGTCTCGTCCATGTGTGGCGCCGATGGTATGGAATCCCAAGCGCCGAAGTCAAGTTTCTGCGGTCCTCGTGCGCTCACAGCAGGACCTCGCCGCTCACACGCCGCGCTAGCACGTACGCCCGGTTGGTCTGCACCTCGATCATCGCCGGTGAGAGATCGATGCCGGTGACCGTGAGTCCGAGGGTGGCCAGGAACGCGCTCACGTGGCCGGGACCGCACCCGGCGTCGCACACCGACGCGCCGCGGCCGAACCCATCCTGCACGTGCTCCGCGAAGGCGGTGAGCAGCGCCCGATCGAGCGGCTTGTGGCGAAGCTCGTTGTGGACACGCTCGACATAGGCATCCGCAACGGCGTGGTAGCTGACCCGGACGCGTGCCTGATGGACCGCCGCAGCGTCGCCGCCTGATATCTTCGCGGCGTCATGCGCCCTTGGACCGCTCGCGCCTGCTCCGCCGGAGTCGACGCCGTCTGCCTCGCGCTGTTCGTGGCTCTCGGTCGGGCGAGTCATGACATCTCCTCAGGAATCACCTGGTACGTCACCGTCCTCTGGCCGTTTCTGGTCGGATGGTTCGGCGTTGCGCTGGTCGTACGCCTTTATAAGTCACCGCTCGATCGATGGGTGATGCTCACCTGCGCCTGGGTTGGCGGCACCGCCATCGCACTCGGTCTCCGCGCAGCCGTCACGCATCGCGACACTCCGATCGCGTTCATCATCGTCGCCTATATCTTCATCGGCCTGACCACGTTTGGCTGGCGCCTGTTCGTCCACGGCCTGGTGTGGGTGCGTAGCCGGGAGTCGACCACGCCGCGAATCAGCTGATCACCCGCCGCCGGAAGTTGCGCGTCCCCGACCAGAGGAACAGCGCGCTGAACCCGAGCAGCACGGGGTAGACGATCCAGAGGGACATGTGGGGCGCCGTCGTGAGCGCACCCCGCATTCCCTCGTTGATGTAGATGAGGGGATTCACCAGGACGAGCACCTGCAACCAGTGGAACCCACCGACCGTCACCGGTGCGAGGGTCGTCCAGGAGTAGTACGTTCCGCCGAGGAACGTCAGCGGCAGGATGATGATCCCGAAGAGCAGGGGCACCGTGCGCGGATCGAAGATCGTCCCGAAGGTCAGGCCCAGCGACGAGCAGGTGACGCACGCGAGCGGGATCAGCGTGATCAGCTCGATCCAGTGCACCTGGAGGTCGATATGCACGCCGCCGGCATGGACGACCGCGGCGATCGGGAACACGATCGCCGCGGCGAGCAGGCCCTGGATCGCCCCGAAGAGCACCTTCTCGATCGCCACCAGCGACACCGGAAGGGGCGCGAGCACGCGATCCTCGATCTCCCTCGTATAGCCGAACTCCTGCACCATCGGGAGCGCCACCGCCTGGATTCCCTGGAACATGATCGAGAGGCCGACGACGCCGGCGACGAGAATCGTCGCGAACGCGGACTCCCCTGCTCCACCCCGGCCCCCGCCGACCCCCTGGCCGATCGTCGGGAAGACGTAGAGGAAGACGAAGCAGAGCAGGAACGGCTGGATCACGGTGCGGGGGATGAACTCGCGAAGACGCTTCTTCAAGACCACGAGGTCGCGGAGCAGGAGCGCACCGAAGGCGATCCGCGACGACGTGAGCGACGACCGCAGCGGTGGCAGCTCCGGGTGCACCGCCGCCGCCGCGGGCGCGGTGGTGACCGTGGTCATTCGCGGAGCTCCTTGCCGGTGAGGTTGATGAACACCGTCTCCAGGTTCGGCTCGGCCACCTGGACGTCGCGGACCACGAACCCGCCGCGATCCGCGCTGTCGATCACCCGCAGGAGCACCCTGTCCCCACCGCGCACGGCGAGCTGGACCGTCCCCTTCCGCGTCACCGCGGACTCGACGCCCGCGACCTCCTGGCGCATGCGGACCGCGAGCGCCTCGAGGTCACCGTCGGCGGTGATCGTGACCAGTGTGTCGGCGCCGATCGTCGCTTTGAGGCGAGCCGGTGTATCCAGGGCAAGAATCCTGCCGTGATCCATGATCCCGATCCGGTCGCACAGGCTGTCGGCCTCCTCCATGTTGTGGGTGGTGAGCAGCACGGTCTGGCCACCCGTATGCAGCTCGCCGAGGATCTCCCAGAGCGCAATCCGGCTCTGGGGGTCGAGGCCGGCCGTCGGCTCGTCGAGAAAGAGGACCGCGGGCTTGTGCAGGATCGCGCGCGCCACCATCAACCGCTGGGCGAGACCGCCGGAAAGTGCCATGACCGGCGCCCTGGCCCGCTCGGTGAGGCGAAACCGGACGAGCATCTCGTCGGCCGCTTCGCGCGACGCGCGCGACCCCATCCCGAAGAACCGGCCGTGGAAATACAGGTTCTCCCAGACCGTCAGTGCGCGGTCGAGCGTGTTCGTCTGGGGCACCACGCCGATCAATTGTTTGGCGACGGCCGGATGCGCGACCACGTCGATCTCGCCGACGAGCGCGCGACCGTGGGTCGGGATGGTGCGGGTGGTGAGCATGCTCGCCGTCGTGGTCTTGCCGGCCCCGTTGGGTCCGAGGAGCCCGAAGATCTCACCCTGGAAGACCGTGAGATCCAGTCCGTCGACCGCCCTCACCGTCCCGGAGTAGATCTTGGTGAGCTCCGCGGTGCGAATGACGGTGGCCTGCATCTGCTGAGACGATATATCGCGAGCCGTCGTGCTGTCAAATCCTCAGGAGCGCCTGCTCACCCGGCATACACTCGACGCATGGTCGGCGTCTATCTGCTGCTCATTCTCGGCATCGGCGTGGGGGCGCTGATCCTGTGGGGCATCCGGCTGCCACCCACACGGCCGCGACCGGACAGCCGCTACCGAGGGCGGACGTACATGTCGGTGCACCGCAAGCTCAAGAGCCGGAAGCCACCGGACTGATCGGCGGAGGGGCCGCGAGTCACGCCTCGCGACCCCTCGAGACGGCACCTCAGTCGCTGGGGATACCGTTCGTCGGCGGCGTGGATGCCGTGCCCGAGTACGTCACGATCGCGCCCGTCGGCGTGTCGTCGGTGGTCTCCACCGGGCCGAGCGTCGTGAGCGTGCCATCCGCACCGACGGTGACCATCTGCACGCCGGTGTACCCGTTGTGATCGCTCGACGAATACGCATAGGGCGTCAGGCCGGGACCGTCAGTCCAGTGACTGCTCTCCACCGCCGCGACCATGCTCGCGCGGGTGGGATTCTGGCCGGCCGCCTTCAGCGCCTGGACGAACGTGTACGCCTCGGCCATGCCGTACTCGACGTTGCCGTCCCATGGGAGTGACGGCGCGTACGTTGCCTTGATGCTCTGGAAGAGCGTGACCCACGGATTGCTGGAGGCGGTCAGGACCGGCAGATAAGTGTCACTGATGGTGCCGGCGATCAGCCCCGCGGGGAGCTTCTTGCCGAGAGCACCACCGGTCAGGATGGCGGAGAGCGTCGGCGGATCCGACCCCACGTTGCTCACCACGAACTGCGGGTGATAGTTGAGCCCGGCCGCACTCGCCTCCGCGACCGCGGTGAACAGCGGGACCGAGAAGCTCACGATGACCTGGACCCCCTGCGCCTGCAGACCAGCAATCGCCGCGCCGACCGCCATGGCTCCGGCGGCAGTCGGTGTGTAGTACGCCGGCGTCGAGTCGACCGAGAGCCCCTTGCCCTGCAGCGAGTCCATGACTCCCGCCAATCCATCGGCGCCGAACTCGTCGTTCGGTCCCTGCAGGAAGAAGCCGATCTTCTTGCTCGGGAAGTTCTGCACGATGTACTGCCCGAGGACCTTGCCCTCGATCGTGTAGTTGGGTTGCCATCCGAAGGTGTCCGGGTACTGTGATGCGTTGTTCCAGCAGTTGCATCCAGATGCCACGAACAGGTCGGGCACATGCTCGGAGTTGAGATAGCTCACCACTGAGAGGTGGGTTGGGGTCCCGAGCGCCTGGAACATCGCGAACACGTGGTCCTGGAGGACGAGCTTGCGGGTCTGGGTCGCGGTGCTCGTCGGGTTGTACTGATCGTCCAGGTACGTGTACGTGATCTTCCGACCGTTGACGCCGCCATGTGCGTTGACGTACTTGAAGTACGCATTGGCTGCGGGCGCGATCTCCGAGTATCCAGGCGCTGCCGGGCCGGTCAGGGGCTGCGTGCTGCCGATGGTGACGGTGGTCGCCGTGACCCCCGGCGCCGAGGCGCTGTTGGACGTCCCCGAGGAACTGCCGCATGCGGCGGTCAGCAGCACCGCCGTCCCTCCCACGGCGGCAATGGCGAGGGTTCTCGATCTACCGAATGGTGGTCGCATGCGCGTGCTCCTTCTGTGTGCGGATTCCGATTGCTGGACTCATTGAGCAGGCGCCTGCGGGGCGGCAGGCAGGACACCGGCGCGGCGGTTCGAGCCGACCGCGCGCCGGACCCCGTGAACGATCGACGCCACTCCCCCAGCGACCCCGCGCGGGAAGACGAGGATCGCGACGATCAGGACGACGCCGTAGATGGCGAGCGGCACGTTGTTGGCGATATTGCTCGACAGATTGAGGCTGCTGGCGAAGCCACCGGTCCAGACCGGCAGGTACACCACGATGAAGGAGCCGAGCACCGCACCGCTGAGACTGCCCAGCCCCCCGATGACGATTGCCGTGAGCAGCGACAACGAGAGGTTGAGCGTGAAACCGCTCGGCGACGTGACGGTCACCCAGTATGCGAAGAGCGACCCGGCGAGGCCGGCGCACGCGGCGCTGACCACAAACGCCAGCACCTGAGTGCGGGCGACATCAATCCCCGACAGGCGAGCGGCCACCTCATTGTCACGCACCATCCGGAACCGTCTCCCGGTCGCGCTCCGAACCAGGTTCGCCAGCACGAAGAACGTGATCACCGCGGCTGCCAGCGTGATCCAGGCCAGCCATTGTTCTGGCGCGAAACTGGTGCCGAGGAAGGCGGGCGGCGTCGGTGGCGACACGCTCAACCCCTGGTTGCCGCCGAAGACGCTGGCGAAATGCGACGGGACTTGCGGGAGCGCGACGGCCAGCGCGAGCGTCGCGCCGGCAAGGTACGGTCCGCGCAAGCGTGCTCCAGCGATGCCGACAATCGCACCGGCGATTCCGGTGCTGACGATGGAGGCGATGAGCATCAGGACGAGTGGCAGGTCGGGATGCCAGGTGAGCAGCACCGATGTCGTGTAGGCACCGATCATCATCAGCGCACCGTGACCGAGTGAAACCTGGCCGTTGATGCCGGTGAGGACCGTGAGTCCGGCCGCCGAGATTGCGAAGATCGCCACCTCGGTGACGTTGTAATTCGTATACGAGTCAAAGACGAAGGACGTGAGGATCAGCAACACGACAGCGAGCCCGAGGAAGAACAGCCCGTGACGCACGAACGTGAAGCGGCGGAGCAGGGAGTTCATACCTGGCGCTGCCGCCCGAAGCTGAACAGTCCCTGCGGGCGGAGCATGAGCACCAGGATCAGGATCACGAACCCACCGAGGGGGGCCAGATCCGCGCCGATGTAGCCGCTGACGTAGCTGAGCGCGAGTCCAACGCCCACCGCTCCGGTCACTGCACCGACCGGGCTTTCGAGGCCACCGATGATGGCACCCGTGAAACCGAAGACGAGCACCTCGTCCATATTGCTCGGATAGAGATACACGGCCGGCGCGGCCAGCATGCCGGCGAGCGCACCGAGCAGCGCCGCAAGTCCCCATCCGAGGGTGAGCATCCTGCCGACGCGAATCCCGAGGATGCGCGCGATCTCCGGGTTGAACGCGGCGGCGCGCATGCGCAGCCCCAGCGTGGTGCGCTGAAAGACGAGGAACAGCAGGAGCATCGCGATCAGAACGGCGCCGACGGTGAAGACGGCGAACGGCGATACCGGCAGTGAGGTCGGGCCGACGACGAAGTCGATGTTCGAGACGGGCACCGGAAAAGACTGTGTCTGGCCGCCGAAGAGCATCGGCGCCACAGCCTCGAGCAGGATGAGGACGCCGAGGCTGAGGATCACCGCGTTGAGTGGCGGGCGCGATTCGACCGGCCGCACCAGGAGACGCTCGGTGACCGCACCGAGCACCAGCCCGGTCGCGAGGGCGACCAGGAATCCGAGCCAGTACGGCGCGCCGTGACGGATCACCACGAGCGCGATGTAGGTGGTGAACATCGCCATCGCGCCCTGTGCGTAGTTGATGATCCGGGTCGCGCGCCAGATCATCACGAGCGCCAGCGCCACAGCCGCATAGACCATGCCGTTGGTGATCCCGTCGACCGTATAGATCACGAAGAGGCGCACGGTCAGAACCCCAGATACGCATGGCGGAGCGCATCGTCGCCCGCGAGCCGCTCCGCACTGTCGCGCAATTCGATCTTGCCCAGCGACAGGACGACGGCCTGGTCCGCGACGGACAGCGCCGACCGTGCGTTCTGTTCGATGAGCAGGACGCTCAGGTTGCGCTCGGTGACCAGCACGACGAGCCGTTGCATGATCTGGGCGAGCAGGCCACCGGCGAGCCCGAGTGAGGGCTCGTCGAGGAGCAGCGCGGTGGGCCGGGCGACCATGGCTCTGCCGATCGAGAGCATCTGCCGCTCTCCCCCACTGAGGTTGGACGCGTGCACGCTGCGCCGGACACGAAGCGGTGGAAACAGCTCGTACGCCTCCTCGATCGCGACACGCTGATCGGCACGATCGCGACGCCACAGACCGCCGAGGCGCAGGTTCTCGTCGACGGTCAGCTCGCTGATGATGCCGTGACCCTCGGGGACGTGACCGACCCCGAGACGGGCGATCGCTTCGGGTGACCTCCCCACCAGCTGTTCATCGCCGAGCATCACCGAACCTCGGCGAGGTTTGACGAGGCCCGAGATGGTTCTGACCAGCGTGCTCTTGCCTGCTCCGTTCGCGCCGAGCACTGCGGTGATGCTGCCCTCGGGAACCGACAGCGACACCTTGTCGAGCGCGATAACGCCGCCGTACGCAACGGTCAGGTCGCTGATCTCAAGCATGCGCGACCGCCTGCCCCAGGTAGGCGCTGGCGACGTCACTGTTGGCGCGGATCTCGTCCGGCGGTCCCGACGCGATCACCTGCCCGAGGTTGAGCACCGTGATGGTGTCGCTGACCGCCATCACCATGTCGACATGGTGCTCGACCAGCGCGATTGCCATTCGCTCCCGCAGGGTGCGCAGCAGCTCGATCAGCTCGTTGACGTCGGACGCGGAGAGCCCGCTGGCGGGTTCGTCGAGAAGGAGCAGCGACGGACGCGCCATCAGCGCGCGGGCGATGATGACGCGCTTCTGGACACCGTGGGGGAGCACACCGGGGTACGCGCCGGCCCGGTCGGCGACGCCGAGCTCGGTGAGATTGGCCATCGCTTCCTCCCGGAGCGTCTCGGTGCGCCGGTCGGAGCCGGGAAAGCCGAGCATGTCCGCAGCCAGGCGCGCGCGCGAGGGCGCACCGGCGATGACGTTTTCGAGCACGGTGAGCGTTGGGAACAGGCCGAGACCCTGCAGCGTCCGGGCGATGCCGAGGTGTGCGAGCCGCCACGTCGGGACGCCGATCAACGATCGTCCGCGGTAGGTGATCGTGCCCGTGACTGGGGTGACGAAGCTCGAGACGGCGTTGAACAGCGTCGTCTTCCCGGCGCCGTTCGGTCCGATGACACCGACGATCTGGTGCTCGCGCACCGTGAGCGAGACGCCGTCGAGGGCAACGACACCATCGAAGTGCACATCGATCCCTGCGACCTCGAGCACGGCAGGCGTCACGTCGGGTGCGTGTACGGACACGCTACAGCGACCCGTTCAACCCCATAGGTGACCGCAGGGTACAGCGATCATGCGACCTCTGCCCAGGCTCCTTCAGGGTGAGTTTTCCAGCTCCGGGATCACCCGCCCGGCGTGAGGAACCTGGCGATCGCCCCTACCGCCTCATCGCTGGTCGCGATCGTGTAGTGGTTCGCGTCGATATCGACCGCGACCGCCTGGGAAACCTGCTCCGTGAAGCGGTCCCGATCGCGCCGGCTCAGGATGAATCCGGTGCCGGGAAACATCTCGCGGGTGGCGCGGAGGAGGAGCACCGGCATGCTCAGGGACGTCCAGAGACCGTACACACCCGCAGCGTCACCAAAAGCGCAGGCGCCGACGCCGAACATCGCGTCCTCGGTCACCGCCGCCCGGCTGGTGCGTGCGGCAACACCGCCTCCTGCCGCGGGCTGCAACTCGTAGCGGAAGTACCGGTCCCAATACTCGCTCCACGGCTGAATCGTTCCGATCGCCTTGATTTGATCGATATACGCCTGCGCTGAGGGATACACCGCACCGAGGCGCGCGACAGACGCGCCGATCGGCGCGGCGGTGGAGGGATCGGGAACGCCACAGAGATCGACCAGCACCATGCGCTCGATGCGGGTCGCGTCCTGGGCAGCGGCAGCCATGGCCACCGCGGCACCCATGGAGTGCCCGACCAGCGAAAAGGTCTCGGCGGCGAGTTGGTCGGCGATTTCGAAGAGGTCCGCCGCGTGACGCACCCAGCCGTACGACCCCGGCGGAGTCACGTCGCTCAGACCGCGTCCGCGGAGGTCGACGCTGACCAGCTGCACGGTCTCCGGGTCGGTGCGTTCGCCGAGGAACTCGAAGCTCATCAGATTCGCCGACAGCCCGGGGACCGCCAGGACGAGCGGGGCGCCGGGCGAGCCATGGCGTCTCGCGTGCAACCGCCCCGACGTCAGCTGCAGATCGAATTCGGTCGCCCCCACGCGCGAATGGTGCCACAGGCACCGGCGCTTCGCCTCAGCGGATCGAGATCAGCACTCGATTCGCGAGGTGCTGCCAGACCGTTCCCACCTCGGCGAACCCGGCGGAGAACAGCGCTGAACGGTGGAATTCGTAGCTGTGCGCCTCGTCCTCGTGCGGATGCGTCTGCCAGCGCCGAGCACGCTCGGCAACCTCACCGCTGAGCCCCGGCTCTGCGACGGCGGCTGCCCACCATGCGTCGTAGTCCTCGGCGCCCTCGGGCGCGTCGGGCCACTCGGGTCGCACCTGGCGCGCGCCCGCGGCGATCGCGCGTTGATCGTGGTCGAAATCGAGCCGGTCGCCGTCGAGGAAGACGCCACCTGGACGGAGCACTCCGGCGAGCACGTGATAGAGCTGCAGCAATTGCTCGAGCCCGAGCCAATGGAGCGCCGTGGTCGAAACGGCTGCGTCATACGACCCTGGCGACGGCAGGGAGGCGACCCAGTCGCCGCGCAGGTCGGCGTCGACGAACGTCAATCCCGTGCGCGCTCCGAGCGCGCCGCGGCCGATGGCGAGGAGCACCGGATCGGCGTGGATCGCGACGACGCTCGCACCCGGGAGGCGGTCGAGGACGCGCGCGCTGAGGGATCCGGGACCGCACCCGAGATCGAGCACGCGCGGCTCGGGCCCGGCGAACGCCGCCACCGCGTCGACCATCGCGGTAAACCGTTCCTCTCGGTCCGGGATGTGGCGCTGCTGCTGTGCGTCCCAGCGTGCCAGCCAGTTTGCGAAGTCGGTTGCGACGTGGTGCGTGCTCATCCCCGGGTACTTACCACATCATCCGTGCGTCACCGCCGGGATACGGAGCGTGATCGCGGTACCGGTCGCGGACGTGCTGCTCGCGCTGACCGAGCCTCCATGGGCTTCCACGACATCGCGAACGATTGCGAGCCCGAGCCCCGATCCGGTGGACGACGGTCCCTTCACGAACCGGTCGAAGACTCGCGGGAGCAGGTCGGCGGGAATCCCGGATCCGTCGTCCCAGACGGTGAGCGCCACCAAACCGTCTGACCGCCGCCCCTCGACACGCACGCTGCCGCCCGGGTGCGCCTGGGCCAGCGCGTTGCTGACGAGATTGCCCAGAACGCCACGGATGCGTGCCGGGTCGGCATCGATCGCCGGCAGGGCGGCATCGAGCCGCTCGGTCAGCGCCACGCCGGCGATTCGCGCCTCGGGAGCGAAGGCGCCAAGCGTCTCGTTGACGAGGACCGCAACATCGACCGGCTCGCGATGGAGCTGGAGGGCGCCGCTCTCCGCGAGCGTGAGCGTGCCGAGGTCATTGACCAGCATCTCCAGCGACTCCGTCGCGCTCACGATCGGGGCCATGTGCTCCGCATCAGCGGGATAGATGCCGTCGGCGATCGCCTCGGCCTGACCCCGGATGATCGAGAGCGGCGTGCGCAGCTCATGAGCGATGTCGGCGAGCACCGATCGTCGCCGGGTCTCCTCGGCTTCGAGACGGCCGCTGATCGCGTTCATCGCGCGGGCCAGGGAGCGAAGGTCAGACGGCCCTCGGACCGGCACCCGCGCCGAGAGGTCACCGGCCTCGATGCGGTGAGCGCCCTCGATGAGTGCGCCGACCGGCGCCGCGAGCCGCCGCAGCACGAGGATCGCGACCCCGATCGCGACTCCGCCGAGCACCAGCGCGGTGACCGCGACCGCAGTATCGAACGGCGCCGAGTTGACGGCGCCAAACGCGCTCAGCAACAACCACACCACCCCGAAGATCGCGCTCACGACGAGCAGGAGCGCGAGACCAAGGAAGCACCCGATGCGCCGCGCCAGCCGTCGCCCGTGACGCCGCCAGTTCGGTGCTCCGGACCACGGTCCGGCGTCGCCCTCCGGCCACCAGGGCGGCCGGGCGGCGCCGCCTTTTCCCCAGGGCGGACCCGACCTCATGCCTCGCCGTCCACAAGGCGGTATCCGACCCCGAACACGGTCTGGAGACGACGAGGGGATCGCGGGTCGTCCTCGATCTTCCGGCGGATGTTCTTGACATGCGCATCGATGGCGCGCTCGTAGGATTCGACGGCGACGCCATGGACCGCGTCGAGCAACTGAGCCCGGGTGAACACCCGACCCGGTTGCCGGGCCATGTGCAGGAGGAGTTGGAACTCGGTCGCCGTCAGCGGCACATCGCGCCCCCCGACCTGCACCTGCATGCGCGCCGCGTCGAGCACCATGGAGTCGCCGACACGAACGATGTCATCGTGCATCGCGGCGGCCTGTGCCCGGCGCAACACGGCGCGCACCCGCGCCACAATCTCTCGGGCGCTGAAGGGCTTGGTGACGTAGTCGTCCGCGCCGAGCTCGAGTCCGGCGACCCGGTCCGCCTCCTCGGCTCGCGCCGTGAGCATGATGATGGGCACGTCGCCGGCGCGGCGCATGGCCCGAGCAACGTCGAGACCGTCCAACCGTGGCAGCGTCAAATCGAGGATCACCAGGTCCGGGCCGCTGCGCGCGAACGTCTGCAATGCGTCCTCGCCGTTGGTCGCCGTGATCACGTCGAAACCGGCGCGCTCGAGGTAGTCGCGAATCAAGCGCACGATCGCCGGTTCATCGTCGACGACCAGCACTTTCGTCATGGCAGGGCCATCGTAGGGCGACGCGGGGCGGCGAGCAGCCGCCGCCCCGTCGATCGTCAGACCGATTGTGGCGCCGGGGTGGATGCCTCCGGATCGGACGACTTGTGGCCGGCACCGGCGCACGCGCCATTCCAGCCTTTGCCGTGCGGCCCGAAGCCTGCCGGTCCAAAACCGCGCCAGCCTCTCCGCCGCGGCGTCAGCCCGAGCACACGAGGCACGACCAGCGCGCCAAGGAAGGTGATGACGGTGAAGCCGGGGTCGCGCGTCGTGATGCCGACCGCGGTCGCGGCCCCGATGGCGACGAGGCCCCAGGCGGTACGTCCTGCACGATACATGTCGATTCTCCTTGTGGAGGGTGAACGGTATGTGCATCACTTTCGGCGCGCCGTGTGAACCACGTATGAACGCGCGACGGAGGTCTCGCGAGAGGCCGTGATCCGCCGGTGTCTACCGGAAGGTCACCGGGTCGCGCGCGCTGCGGTCTACCGTCAGTTGAAAGACGTCCGGCCTGCTGTAATGACCGGCGACATCGAGCGTGCGTCGGGCCGCAGCGGCGCGCGACGGTTCGATATCGGCCACGAGGATTCCGATCTCCTCGTGCATCGGCCCGGCGACGATCGTGCCCCCGGGTGCGACCACCACCGAGTCGCCCGGATTGATCCACTCGTCGGGGTCCGGAAAGAGCTGCTCGCGTCCGGGAAACGACGCCGGCACGTCCGCGGCGCGCAATGCGCACCCGGATCCGATCACCCAACACCGCCCCTCTGCAGCGATATGCCGCATTGTTGCGATCCAGGTCTCGCCTTCGTCCCAGGTGGACGCGACGTACACCTCGACGCCGTCGGCGTAGAGGGCGTAGCGCGCCAGCGGCATGTAATTCTCCCAGCAGATGAGCGTGCCGACGCGTCCGATCGATGTGTCGGTGACACGCAGCCCGGCTGCATCACCCTGTCCCCACACCATGCGTTCAGGATTCGTCGGCACGAGCTTGCGATGCCGGTTGAGGATCGCGCCGTCAGGCCCGATCGTGACCACCGTGTTGTAGAGCGTCGATCGGCCGAACGCGCCGTCGCGTTCGTGGACGCCGCACACCACGACGAGATGAAGCTCTGCTGCTGCCTCGCGGACCGAGCGCAGGTCATCGGCAGCGAGGTCGACGCTGTTGTCCACCAGTCGCTGGTGGATCTCGCCGGTCAGATCGGCGTCGTCGCCGGGTCGCAACCGCCAGATCCACGCCGGATACCCGGGGATGAACGTCTCCGGGAACACCACCAGTCCGGCCTCCGCCGCGGCCGCCGCGTGGAGATGGGTGACCGCCGCGTCGAGGGTTGCACCTCGGTCGAGCAGAACAGGCGGCTGTTGGACGACTGCCACCCGCACGACACCGCCCTCGCGCTCCACGAGTCGGGACTATAGAGGCGCGCCATCGCGCTCGGATACCCCGGGACTGGCCTCAGGTGCTCAGGCCGTTGCTGATGTTCGAGAACACGTTGTTGATCCGCTTGCCCACGGTGGACAGGATGACGATGACAACGACGGCGATGAGCACGAGGATCAACGCGTACTCCACCATCCCCTGGCCACTCTCGGGGCGCTGCTTGAGCCGGTTGAGTTCGGCTAACGCGAACTCGCGGCAGCGGACGAAGAGGTACTCCATGCTGGTCTCCTGACGATTTGGCACCTGGAGACGATGCTGACGGCAGAGACGGAAAGACCCTGGAACGGAACGTCACACCGTTCTGCCCGATCCTTCGCGATCCGGTAACGGCGTGGTGGTCGATCGTCGGAGAACGAGGCAAACAAGCCGTGACGCAACTGGGTCACCGGAACGCCCCGAGGCCGTACGCTGTCCGGCGACGTGCCGAGTCCCCTCGCAGAGACGCTGGCGGTCCTGCTCCTCATTGCGACGCTGGGATGCGCCATCGTCCGCCCCCGGGGATTGCCGGAAGCGGTCGTGGCCGTGCCCGCAGCCGGCCTGCTCCTGGTCCTCGGCGTGCTACCCCTGGGTCAGGCCGGCGCGGAGGCAGGAAGCCTCGGCCCGACGATCGGGTTCCTCGCCGCCGTGCTGGTCCTCGCCAATCTCTGCGACCGGTATGGGCTGTTCGAGGCTGCCGGCTCGTGGATGGCGGCCGGTTCGCGCGGCAGACCCGTGTCGTTGCTTGCGCTCGTCTTCGCGGCAGCAAGCGTCGTCACCGCGGTGCTCAGTCTCGACGCCACCGTCGTCCTGCTCACGCCGGTCGTGTTCGCCACCGTCGCGCGTCTCCACCTCCGCGCAAAACCGCATGTCTACGCGTGCACGCACCTGGCCAACTCCGCGTCGCTGCTGCTGCCGGTGTCGAATCTCACCAACCTCCTGGCGTTCGGTGCGAGTGGCCTCTCCTTCGCTCGATTCGGCGCCACCATGGCGCTCCCCTGGCTGGCGGCGATCGGCGTGGAGTGGCTGGTGCTCCGCCGCTTCTTCGCCAGTGACCTCGTCGGCCGTGGGGACGCGCGCGAGGTGACCCCACTCCCCGTTCCCGTCTTCGTGACCACGGTGGTTGGGCTGACGCTCGCCGGCTTCTTCGTCACCTCGGCCTTCAACGTGAGCCCGGCATTTGCAGCCCTTGGCGGCGCCCTGGTGCTCGCCGTGCCGGCGGTGGTGCGCCGGCGAACCACCCTCCAGGAGGTGGCCATCTCGATCGATCTCCCCTTTCTCACCTTCGTTCTGGCACTCGGGCTCGTGGTCAAGGCAATCTCCCTGCACGGCCTCGGATCGGCCGTCGCCCATCTCGTCCCCGGGGGCTCCGGTCTCGGCTCATTGCTGGTCATCGCAGTCGTCGCGGCGGTGCTCGCCAACGTCATCAACAACCTGCCCGCCGCGCTGCTGCTCCTCCCCGCAGTATCGGGGGCGGGCGCGGGACCGGTGCTCGCCGTCCTGATCGGCGTCAACACCGGGCCCAACCTCACCTATGTCGGATCGCTCGCCACGTTGCTCTGGAGACGGATCCTCATCCGCCGTGGTGAGGAACTCCCGATCTCGGAATTCCTCCGCCTCGGAGCCATCACCGTCCCACCCGTCCTGGTCGCCACGACACTCGCGCTGTGGATTTCGCTGCGGGTGATGGGTTAATGGCGCCCATGCACATCGTGATCTGGGTCGTCGAGGGAACCTGGGAGGGATGCGTCGATGCAGCCCGCCGGCACTTTCCGTCGGACTCGCGGTTCACCCTCCTCCACGTCACGCCGTTGGAGGTGGCCGAGGCCGCCGACGCCGCCACCGCCGGACTGTTCGGGCGCGGCTTTCCTGGGCGGAAGCCGCACCGCCGCTACGACGACATTGCCGACGAAGAGGCGTCGAGCCTGCTCGCGGCGGCCGCCGCCCGCGTCGGCCACCCGGATGCGGAGGTGCTGAGCCGGCGTGGACGGGTTGAACGCGAAGTCATCCACGCGGTCGCCGATGGCGTCGACGTGCTCGTGGTGGCACGAGACGGCGATCACGCACGGCTTGGTCCCAAGAGCCTGGGCCATGCCACGCGTTTCGTCGTCGACCACGCCCCCTGCGCGGTGCTGCTGGTGTGGCCGGACGAGACGCCCGGCATCGAATCGATCCCGACGCCGAAGCACGGACCACCCCCACCGCCCCCTCCTCATGAATGGCGCGGTTGACCGCTGATCTGCAGCTCTCGCTCGGTTACCGCTTCGCGGTGCCCGCGACGGCCTTGACCCACGCCTGAGCCCCGATCTGGAGAGCGTCCCACGGGCTGCCCAGCGGCGGTGTGTAGGAGAGATCCAGCTCGCTGATCGCGTCGACAGTCATCTCGTTGAAGATGGCGGTGGCGGCGATGTCGACACGTTTGGCCACCTCGGCGTGTCGGTGGCCGAAGAGCTGGAGGCCGAGAAGACGTCCCGTTCGCCGGTCGCCCGTCCACCGCATCGCGATCGGGTGAGCGCCCGGGTAGTAGGCCTTGTGATCGTCAGCCTCCGCGCCGATGGTGACCGGCTCGAACCCGGCACTCACCGCCTCGTGGTCGCGCAACCCGGTGCGTGCTGCCGCCATGTCGAAAACCTTGACGACCTGGGTGCCGAGGCTTCCGGCGAATTCACGGGTGCCACCCAGGGCGTTTTCGCCCGCGATGCGGCCCTGCTTATGCGCGGTCGTTCCGAGTGGGACGTATGTGACCCCGAGCAGACGGTGATGGGTGACGACGCAGTCGCCCGCCGCGAACACATCGGAAAGATTCGTCCGCATGGTCCGGTCGACGTCGATCGCTCCTCGAACGCCGAGCCTTGCGCCGGCAGCCTCAGCGAGCGCGACATCAGGCTTGACGCCCGCGAAGACGAGGACGATGTCGGCGTCGCGCTGAAACGGCGTCCCGTCGCTGGACGCGCCCTCGACTCGGAGGCGTGCCGTCTCCGCCGCGTCAGTGCGTGTGATCAGCTGCACCGCTGTCCTGGTCACCACGTCGACACCACGCTCGCGGAGTTCCGCGGCAACCTGCCGACCCAGTTCTGGGTCGACCGTCGGCAGCACTTCGGCGAGCTGCTCGACCTGGGTCACCTCGAGGCCGCGCAGGACCAGCGCCTCGGCCATTTCGATCCCGAGATAACCGGCGCCGATGATCACGGCTCTGCGCGCGTCGTGTGCCGTCAGGCTGCTCATCACCTCGAATGTGTCGCCCATCGAATGGACGACGTGGACACCGTCACGCGGTCCCAGGAAATCGAGTCCTCGTATCGGCGGGCGCACAGGGCGGGCGCCGGTGCCGACGACCAGCGCGTCGTATGGCATCGCGGTCATCGTCCCGTGGGCATCGCGAACCGCCACCTCGTGGGCATCGGCATCAATCCGCTCTGCGGTCGTCCCGAGATGGAGGCGCATGCCAGTCGCCTCGAGGTCTGTCGCAGTGCGGTGGGCCAGATTGCGCCAGTCGGGTACCTCTCCTGACACGTAGTACGGGATGCCGCAGATCGAGAAGTTGGGAAACTCGTCGCTGACGATGACGGCGACATCGGCGCCGGGATCGAGCTCGCGGGCACGGAGCGCCGCGCTGATCCCTGCGTCGCTGCCGCCGATCGCCAGGAGCCGCACGGCGGGTCAGACGCTCAGCGTGGGCGTGACTTCCGAGCCGGCGCCCGAGGAACCTGCGGCGGTCGTGCAGCACACCGCTGATTCGTTACCCGATGCTCCCGTGCCACAGCAATCCTGCGTCGTCATCGTCTCGGCATTCTGCGGGACATCGGCAAGTACCGTGTACACCTCCCAGCGGCTGTCGGCCCCCGCGACCCACACCTTGTCCTGCAGTGCATGGCAGCAGGTGACCCCGTCCTCAACTTCGGTGGCAAGCCCGGCCGCGGCGAGCCGACGCGTCGCGCTCACCACCTCGTCGGTCGTGCCCACCTCGACGCCGAGGTGATTGAGCGTGCCGGCCTGCGCCGGGTTCTCGAAGAGCACCAGTTTCAAGGGCGGGTCGGCCACCGCGAAGTTCGCGTACCCGGGACGGCGCTTGGCCGGCTCCGTCTGAAAGAGCCTCGAATAGAACCCGACCGCTTCGTCGAGATCGGCGACGTTCAGGGCGAGTTGTACGCGTCCCATCTCAGCAGCAGTCGCAGTCGCAGGTGGCGTCGCATTCGCAGCCGCACTCACAGCTCATGGTGACCAGACCTCCTATCGATGACCGTCGATTGAACAAACCGGATCCTAGCGCGTTCCATCGACGACTGTCAATGGATACAATGGGCAGCATGCAGACTGAATCCCGGCCCGTGGCGGCCGATCTCGCAATCCGACCGTTCCGCGACAGCGACTGGGGGGCCGTGCGCGCCATCTACGTGCAGGGCATCGACACGGGCAACGCCACGTTCGAAACCGACGTCCCGCCCTTCGAGCGCTGGACGGCCACACATCCACCCGAATACCGCTTCGTCGCCGTGCGCGACGGCGCGCTCGTCGGCTGGGTGGCGGCGGGACCCGTCTCCGATCGTTGCGTGTACACAGGTGTGCTCGAACACAGTGTCTATGTCGACGCGCGCGCTCGCGGCCACGGCATCGGCCGCCGGCTCCTCGCAACGCTCATCGCCACCGCCGAGGCTGCCGGCATCTGGACGATCCAGAGCGGGATCTTCCCCGAGAACGTCGCGAGCGTCGAGCTCCACAGGCGCTGCGGATTCCGCGTGGTCGGGACCCGTGAGCGGCTCGGACAGCTCAACGGCGTGTGGCGGGACGTGCTGCTCATGGAGCGGCGCACACCATGACCGCTGCGGCGTCCGCCGCCAGGGCCGCGCTCGCACCCGCCCGTATCAAGGGGTGCTGCCAGCCCGTCGCGCCAGGACTGCCCGATGCGCGTGCGGACAACCTCGCAGCGCTGCACAAAGCGCTCGGCGACCCAACCCGAATCCAGATCCTGCACATCCTCTCGACGGCGAGCGAACCGGTCTGCGTCTGCGACTTCACCGCGGCGTTCGATCTCGGTCAGCCGACGATCAGCCACCACCTCGCAACGCTGCGCGACGCCGGCTTCGTGACCAGTTTCAAGCGCGGGATCTGGGTGTTCTACCGTCTCAATCCGGCAATGTCCGAGCCGGCGCGCGCAGCGGTCGGCCAGATCCGCTAGCGGCCAGCGTGTCCTCCGATGGCCAATTAGGAAACCTTACTGCCTGACGCGCCAGCCTACGCTCCTCGCCCAGGGCTCGTCAAGCACAGGTCGCGAGCGATATCGCGCCGTTAACCAGCGCGCTGGTAGGGTGAGAACGTGCTCTCGCAACAATCCGATGCGCTCGCGATCGATGGGCTCATCAACCTGCGCGACCTCGGGGGGCTGCAAACCGCATCCGGACGGCAGACGGTCCCGGGGCGGTTGCTGCGCAGCGAGTCGCCGCACACGCTGAGCGAGTCGGGTCTCCGGGAATTGCTCGACCTCGGCATTGGTGCGGTGGTCGACCTGCGCACCACCTCAGAACGCGAGCAACGACCGAGCCCACTGGTCAATGCCGGGGTGCACACGTTCCACGCACCCATCTTCACCGATGACGAGGACTATCCCGACCATTTGACAACCGCCGCGGAGGTCTACTGCTGGTGGCTCCGCGAACGCCGGACAGGCGTCGCGGCCGCGATGAATGCGATCGCGAACGCCCCCGCTGCGCCGATTCTCGTGCACTGTCATGCGGGCAAGGATCGCACCGGAGTCGTCGTCGGCCTGGTGCTGCGTCTCGCCGGCGTCAGCGTCGACGACATCGCCGACGATTACGCGATCAGCGGCGTGCAGCTTGCAGACATGCTTGCTCGCGATCGGGTCACGGCGTTGGAACGCGGCATGAACGAGGTGCGCGCCGAGCGACTGTTCACGGTCCGTCGCGAGGCGATGGTCCAGACGATGGAGTGCGTCGAGTCCGAGCACGGCGGCGCCGTCTCCCTTCTTCGGGCCATCGGGCTCGACCACACACGCATCGAGCGGCTCACAGGACTGCTGCTCAATCCCGTCTGGCCTTAGCCTCTCACTCCATGGGTGCGCCGAATTGTGGCGCAGACTGCCGTCATGGAGTTCTTCTGTTACCACCGTGATCGGCCCGGCTCGGTCGCCCTGCGCGACGAGTTGCTGGAGAAGCACTGGTCCTACATGGACCGGTACGCGACGAAGATGATCGCGCGCGGCCCGACGCTCGCCAGCGACGGCGACACGCCAACTGGCAGCGTACACATCGTCGATCTGGCGGATACTGCGGCAGCCCGTGCGTTCGCCTTCGACGAGCCCAACTACCAGGCCGGCGTGTATCGCGATGTGTTGTTGCGCAGGTGGCGCAACATGCTGGGGCGCACGATGTGGGACTTTCCGGGGGGTCGGACCGGTGGCGCCATGTATCTCGTGCTCGGCCTCGGCACAGAACAAGCCACCAACCTCGCACTGCCGCGCGATCAGGACGAGCTCATCGCATTTGGACCGCTCCTGTCCGACAACGGCGCCGGCTGGCTTGGTACGGCGGTGTTGATCCGGGCACCGGACCCGGAAACGGCCCGCGCCATCCTGCTCCCTGACCAGTACGCCGCCATCGAGGTCCACAACTGGCAGTTCGGCGGGCGGCCATCATGAATCCAGGCGTCGCGTGCCTCACCTCAGTCTCTTAGGCCCGCTGTGAGGGCCGTCTCTGGTTGTTTCCGCAGCGCCGTCAGCCCGACGTTGTCGGGATGAACCCAGGGCAGGCGCGACCAAGGAAGCCGGGCAGTTCCCAACCGGCGCCCAGATCCATGACCGCGTGGGTGCCGGAGGTCACCGCCCGCGGCAGCCGTCGATGTATCGCCAGCGCTGCGGCGACCCGATACCTGGTCGTCACCAAAGGACTTGCGGCGAGCCCGTAGGCTCGGGGAATGGTTGCCGTCGGCGTGTTAGCAGTCGTGTTCGTCGCGCTCGGCCTCGTCAGCCGGGCGCGCAGAATCCGGTACCTGACCTGGGTGGCCCGTGATCGCCCGACCGCGCTGCGCCGAGGATGTCGAGTGTGCGGAGCCCCGGCGGTGCGTGCGACGTGGCACGCACGCGGCCCGAGTTACCTGCGACCGTTCGGCCCAACCGAGACCGTGGCCTGGTGCCAGCGCCACTACGAGCAAGCACTGACGCGCCGCCAGGCGCTGCCCAGGCGACCGGCTCAATAGGCTCGCACGCCGGCACGTGGCTGCCAGCTTCGGATCCGCGAACGCGCAACAACTTCACAGTCGCTCCATCTCATAGCGAATCACGACGCCCGTTGACGTGAGGTCCTCGCGAGTCCGCCGCATTCCCACCTTTTCGAGGACGCGCAGCGAAGCGCCATTGCCGGCGAGCGCGCAGCCCACGATCCGCGTGAGTCCAGTGTCGAAGCCGCGCCGGACCACCGCCGACGCCGCCTCAGTGGCAACGCCACGCCCCCATGCCGCTCGTACGAACGCGTACGCCAGCTCTGTCTCCTGGCTGCCGTCCTCCCGGCGGAGCCCACACCTGCCCAGGAACGTACGGCTCGACCGATCGTCGACGCGAAACGTCACCCACGCGTCAGTGCTCGGAACGGCCAGCGTCCGTTGCAGCCACTGCTCGCTTGCGGCGCGGTCACGAGGTATGGCAAACCCGGAACTCCCACGCATCACCTCGGCATCCGCGTAGAGCGCGGCCAGCTCTTCGATATCCCCTGCGATCAGCGGGACAAGACGCAGGCGCGGTGTGAGGATCTCCATACCGGTCTCGCCACCATCGTACCGGGGGCGATCCGGGGAATCGCGGTGCTGTCAGGGACCGCTCACCCACCGAGCGATGCTGGTGAGTTCGTTGCTCCAGATGTGGCCGTCGGGGCCAAGACACAGACCATAGGAGCCGTCTCCGGACGGCGCCGTGAACGTCGCGTACGTCCCGCCGAATGACATGTGCCCGACGCCGGTTGCGGTCGTGAACCACATGAGCTTGCCCTTGGCTGCGATGCACCCGACGCCACTGATCGCCGGAGCGGGGTGGTCTCGCATCGCGCCAGTGCTGGACACCTCGGCGAGATAACCCTCCTCAGCGATCCAGACCTTCCCATCAGCGCCCTGAGCGAGACACGCGGTGTTCGAAGGGTGATCCAACGGGTATTCGGTGTACACCCCGGCCGTGGTCAGGAAGTCTCGTGGAGTTAATGGAGGAAGCGGCCTTTGACTCCACGACTCTTGCCCCTTGCATGGCTGCAACCCGTGCAACACCACGTCCCGCGGGGGCTCCGAACCGCCCGGTCCGCTCCCTGGCGATTCTAACGACGCGTTCCCTCCGTCGTTTGACCCTTTTGACGAGTTTCACGTGCTGATGCATCCCACGCGGCGCCGCGGTCGTGCACCCGACCGCTGACGCGGAGTTCCGGAGGTCGAGCGTCGCGTGTGCGCTCCACGGCTCAGCCTACGGAGCGCCGAGGTGGCTCGTCGCGATGCCGCATCGGAGGCAATAGAAAGGCGCTCCGCCGCGCGATTCGTCGGAGCGCCCGAAAGGGGGGGCTAAGGTTGCGACGTCAATCTGTCGCGACGGTGAAACCACCTGGCATCGAGGTGGTCTCCGTGAGCTGCAGAGCCAGCCCTACTCGGCAGTATCGGGCAGTATGGTGCAGAAACGCAAGTCCCCCACGAGATCCGGGCACAGCAGGGTTCTGGAAATTCGCTCGCAACGGCAAGCGGACGCGACCAATCCCAGCGAGTGGACGCAGGCAGGGCTGGCCAAGAAGGTCGGAGCGTCCCTACGGTCGGTCAAGGCGTGGGAGGCCGGCGCGACGGTGCCACGACTCTTCTACCGCCGCCGCCTGGCCAAGGCACTCGGCGTCAGCCTCACGGACCTGGGATTCTAAACGGAACCACCTCGAGGCTGCGCCGGCGGCAGCAGCATAAAGGGTCGCCCCGTGAATTCGGGCCGCGTCCTCAACCACATGGCGGCTCAGGTGCAGGACTGCAGAACGAGGTTGACAACGGTGCCAGGGGTCCCCACGGTGTTCAGCCGCGCCCAGACCCGCGCTTGCTCTTCGGGCGCTCCCACCTGCTGAAATCCGACGTGCACGGTTGCACCGGTCCCAATGATGACGACCTCCTTCCAGCCCGAGTTGGCATCGGCGTCGGTGACCTTGAGCGTCGTCGTGCTCTGCTCGAGCAAGGTGACTGTTCCCGCGGAATCCACGGCATAGAGCGCCTGGTGTCCCACGCCCGGCGCCGGGTGCGCAGTGACGGTTTTCGGACCACACGTGGGAGTGGTCGCACGTGGGGCGGCGGTTGACGCGCCGACCGGTGCGGCCGCCCACGCCATCCCGATCAGGAGCAGCGCAGCGGTGAGCACCGTACGCGCGGATCGCTGAGCGTTCGCACTAGTCATCCCCGTTCCTCCTGCATCGAATGCCCTGCTCAGCACCTTGGCCTGACCAATCGAGGCTACTCCTTCTCTCCCACCGCCCGCTCGGGGCGTCGGGGAGGATTCCGTCGCCACACCTGTCGTCGCCCTGCCGAGCGAGGGGGGCACCGGCTCGCCCACCTCGTGGACCATCGACGCGTGGCCCCCGGCTGGGCAGGGCTCGGAGCCGCGGAGCGCGCGCGGCACGCTCTGGTGCGCGTCGGCCGCGAGCCCTGCGCTGCCGGAGCTGCGATCGGGCAACGGGTCATCCTGCGCCGCTTGTGGTACCAACTTTTGTGGGCAATCGGATATTTTAACCCATTCAACACGACCCTTTTTAGTCCCAACGAATGAGCAATGACTAGTGGTTTTGCATAAAACAAAAGTCGTTGCACAGCAATGCTTTGTTCCTGTGACTGGGGTGATGGTCGGGGCGACTGGACTCGAACCAGCGACCCCCTGCTCCCAAATTAACGTCGGCGCATCCGAACTCTCGCGCCGATATCGACCATTTTCCAAGAATTTATTCACGTCCTCTGACGTGTTCCGCGACTAACGTGCACGCTCCTGAGTCTACGCTGGAGCATCGAGTTTCGCGCCTCGCAAGACCATTCCGCAGCCCATGGAGACATCATCGCCACCGTGTGCTTCGCAATGCTGCCAGGGATTCGTGGCGGCTGACCTGTCCACGTCGGAAATCGGTTGCGCGGGAGCGGCAACGACCGTCCCGACCACCTCAGGGCAGATAACGCTGGCATGGACAAGCATCACCCGGCTCGTTCCCGCCGCCCCATTGCCAGGACGAGCATCCCGACCTTCCGGCCCCTCCGCACGTCGGTGGCGGAACACCTTCGACGTGCCCCCATTGACTCATTTCGAGCAGAGGTTGGAGAGATTCGCGTGACCGGCTGCTGACTAGGGTGT
>OCZT010000262.1_pt1 | contig 50476 bp, 38 predicted proteins | sample 1539031 | NCBI WGS metagenome assembly OCZT01 (sample SAMEA3539308, study PRJEB22396) | soil metagenome | biome: tundra; feature: field; material: soil | place: USA | collected 2010-05 | depth 0.15 m
CCAGCAGCAGCTCCTAAGAAAAAATAATTAAGTATAAGCTTATTTATATAAGACCCCCGGGAAATTCCCGGGGTTTTTTTTAAAATCGTCACAGGTTTACATGAGAAAGGTTTGGAGAGATGTGCTGATTTTTTCTGCGATTGCAGTTTTTATTCCATTAGTAATCTTATTATTAATTCGTTTTACTCCTCACCCCCCAATTGGTGAAATGGAATCTGCCAGGGAAATTCTTTCTGAGGCAGGAACAAATAAAGCAGATACATATTCTAAAAAGCTCTTTAACGAGGCAAAGAGCTTCTATGATTCTGCTATGGTAAACTGGCAGAAAGAAAATAAAAGATTTATTTATTTCAGGCATTATGACAGGGTTGTAATGTTTGCTGATCTCTCTGCGAAAAAAGCAAGCCAGGCTATGGATAATTCCATAAGCAGTTCATCAAACCTTAAAATAAAACTGAAACAAAAAATTGAGTCTCTTAATGAACTTGTGGGTCAGATAGATGAACTTTTCACTACTTATCCCTTAACCTCAGAAATCCGTAACCGTATCTCAAAAGGAAAACTTTTACTTAAAGAGTCAGAAATCGTTTATAATAAGGGTCAGTATCTGCTGGCAAACAGGAAAATTACTGATTCCGAGTATCTTCTGACAGAATCGTACGATAATGCATCTGCAAATCTGAAAAACTATTTCAAATCATTTTCAATATGGAAAAAATGGGTTGATAAGACTTTAATTGAATCTAAAAAAAGCCGTGATTACTCAATAATTATTGATAAATTTTCACGAAAATGTGTTATTTATCTTAGCGGTACAAAGAAATATGAATTTGAAGCCGAATTAGGAAGTAACTGGGTTGGAGATAAAAGAGAAAGAGGCGATATGGCTACTCCTGAAGGAATGTATAAAATTGCACAAAAATTCAACGGAAGTAAGACTAAATACTATAAAGCGCTGTTACTCGACTACCCGAATGATGAAGATAAAGAAAAATTTAAGTCTGAGATTGCTCACGGTTCTCTTCCGGCTTCTGCGAAAATTGGGGGTTTGATTGAAATTCATGGTAACGGGGGAAAAGGGATTGACTGGACCGAAGGGTGTATCGCTCTTACCGATTATGAAATGGATCTCGTTTTCAAGATCGTAAAAGTGGGTACTCCGGTTACAATCATAGGATCAATGGTTGAACTGAAAGATGTTGTGGACAAGTAAATTATCTGATATGAAAAACAAGAAGATAATAGATGACAGTACACAAGCTGAGAATGAAAAAAACACAGCAGCAAATAATACCGCTAATATTAAGAATATTAATATGGCGGATAATACCTTATCACAAAAAACAGGTGCCAGAAAACTGCTTTTCAGTTTTTTTCATTCTGTATTTATAATTATTTGTTCTATCCTGGTAATTTTTATTCTGATTATTTTTATCCTTTACGTGGTTCCTGTTCTTATGGAGTTTTCACCGCAACAGAAAACTGAAATCACCAATAATAAGGAACTAATGAAAGATCCTCTCTATAAAAAGCAGATAAGTCTCCTAACAAAAGATGTTCAGCGTTTATCACTGAAATTTAATGCTTATACTTCCGGGCAATCATATATTGTCATTAATACAACTGAAAACAGGTTCTTCCTTTATACAAATAAAAAACTTGTCAGAGAAGGATTTTGCAGTTCAGGAAGTTATACCATGCTACAGACAGCAGGCAATAAAAAATGGATTTTTAAGACTCCAAAAGGAAAATACTGGATTCATGGAAAAACAACCAATCCTGTTTGGAAAAGGCCCGACTGGTCATTTGTAGAAGAGGGCTCACCGATACCTCCTAAAGATGATTTTTCAAGGTATGAATATGGGGTTTTAGGTGATTATGCACTTGCACTGGGAGACGGATACCTGATACATGGTACTATTTACAAACGTTTTCTTGGTATGCCTGTAACTCATGGTTGTGTAAGACTGAATGATGACGATCTTAAAGTGATTTTCAACACACTGAATATTGGTTCGAAAGTTTATATTTTCTGATCTGACCGAAAGAAATAAAATGGAAACCGAAATTACTAATAAACCATCCCGACAAAAAGTGACTTTCATAGTGCTGATCAGTATTATATCTGTCTTCATTATTTATTATTCTATAATGTCAATGACCAGCCCCGTAAGGAAACTGGAAGAGATAAAAAATGAATTCGGATCTAAATCTGCTGAGAATAATGAAGTGGACCAACGAATATTGATGGATTCAACATATCTTAAGTTATTAAAGGAAAAAGCTTTTCTACAGTCAAGGGTGTTAATGGCTGAGACAGATTCGATTTATCTTACAATTAATCTGGCAGACAGTACTGCTAATCTTGAAATATGTGGAGTCGTCGTTCATAAAGCAAAGATGAACAGTGTGAAAACCAGTCAGATTCTGGTAAAAGGCAATGAGAATACAATACTTTCAATGCTGGCATCTCCTTTTACAATATCGCATGCTTTTGCTACAATAAAGAAGGAACCCTTAATGATAAAAATGGCTCCTAAAGATACTTCAGAATACAAACCTGATATTATGCCGGATACATCGATCACTGAACCAGTCAATTATATTCTTGAAATGAAAGGGGGAATCAGAATCTATGTTTATCAGGAGGAAAATGTGAAATTTAATGACAGGATGAGTCACCTCAGTTTCGATATCAAAGACAGGCTTAGAGATACATGGAGTGCCTTAAAGAATGTAGCCGTTTTGAAAGTTCCTGAATATCATCCGTTTATAAAATTAAGACTGCCACGGACCGATGCAAAGATCATTTTCAGAGCTATTCCAAAGAATGGACAGATAGCAGTTTACAGTTAGTAAAGTTTGAAGCACTTCAACCCATGGTAACAGATTTTATGTTATCTTTATGTTACTAATAATTTAATTTATGAATTTATGAAGAAAACTGTAATTGCATTATTCATAGTTCCCGGATTTTTAATCTTTAGTCTCTCTCTTTTAAGTTTTCCGGCAAATGCTCAGGAAGCTTCAAAAGCACTAACTTCACTTCCTGACAGCGTAAATAAAATTGTTATTGCGTCCTGTACTCCATGTCATACCAATGAGGGTGGATTAATGTCCAAGTCCAAATTGAATTTTACAGAATGGACCAGTTATTCACCGGAAAAGCAAAAGGAAAAGGCTGCGAAGATGTATTCAGAGTTAAATAAGGGTGCCATGCCTCCAAAAGCTGCCAGGGAAAAAAGCCCCGGTCTTATTCCAACCAAGGAACAGATTGATATAATAAAGAAGTGGTCCGAGTCTTTTCCTTCTGATAATAAATAACAATTAACAGTAAGTTATTTTCATACAATTTATTAATAAAGTAAAACATTTCAGAAATTAGTTTCTTCTGGAAAGGGTAACCTTTTTTCCCGAAACCTTCGTTATATATCAAAAAAAAATGTAGGTTTGAAGGAGACTCAATCAATTAATTGTATAAGACATGGGAAGATTTACTGGTGTTATCGGGATCATAATTATTCTGGGACTCGCATTTCTATGGTCTAACAACAGGAAAAAAATCAATTACCGTCTTGTTATTACCGGTCTGCTTTTACAAATTGCTTTAGCAATCTTTATTCTTAAAGTTCCTATCGGACAGGAGATTTTTTTCTGGTTGGGGAAGGCTATTAATAAGCTTCTTGACTTCTCTAAAGCAGGCGGCCTTTTCGTTTTTGGTGATTTAACTAAAGTAACTCAGATACTCCCTGCGGGTATTGTAAAAAGCGGCATTTTTCTTTTTATACTATTACCTACAATCATTTTCGTCTGTGTTCTGGTTGCAATTGCGTATCATATTGGCCTGATGCAAAGAGTTATAGCAGTCATCGCACGTTTTGTTCATTGGGCAATGAGAGTCAGTGGGAGCGAAGCTTTATCAAATGTTGCCAGTGCCTTTGTGGGTCAGGTGGAAGCTCAGATTATGATACGGCCCTATCTTTCAGGAATGACAATGTCGGAACTACTTGCTTCTATGACAGGAAGTATGGCTTGTATCGCTGGCGGAGTAATGGCAGTATATATTTCTATGGGTGTTCCGGCTTCATATCTTCTCGCGGCGAGCCTGATGGCAGCACCAGGAGCATTGGTTATTGCGAAAATTGTCTTTCCGGAGACTGAAGAGTCAGAAACTCAGGGGACGGTAAAACTTGAGGTGAAAAAAGAACATTCAAACATTATGGATGCTATTTCACATGGTGCCAGTGATGGTATGAAGATCTCCATAAATGTGATTGCTATGTTAATCGGTGTTATTGCACTGATAGCACTAATAGATGCTCTGCTTGGTTATTTTGGACATTTTTTGTCATGGACAGGATTGTCACTTAATGCATTGGGCCTGAATGTGGATAATCTGCGTCTGAAAGATGTTGTTGGTGCATTCTTCAGCCTTTTTGCAATAGTTATGGGAGTGCCACCATCTGAATCACTGCATGTTGGTTCCTTAATGGGAACAAAAATGGTAATTAACGAATTTGTTGCCTATTCTGACCTGACACCAATGATACAGCAAGGTCTGCTTAGTGCAAAATCAGTCGTAATTGCGAGTTTTGCTCTTTGCGGATTTGCAAATTTCAGCTCAATAGCTATTCAGCTTGGGGGAATCGGAGTACTTGTACCAAATCGTAAAGCCGACCTTGCAAGACTGGGATTTAAAGCGATGCTTTGCGGAACGATGGCTTCTTATATTTCAGCTTCTCTGGCCGGGATATTGCTTTAAAACTAAGATAGATTGTTAGATGGTAAATATTGGAGAGATGGCAGAGTGGTCGAATGCGGCGGTCTCGAAAACCGTTGTTCGCCTTCCGGCGAACCGGGGGTTCGAATCCCCCTCTCTCCGCAAAGCATTGCAGGTTTCCTTTCCATGGATCACGACCGAACGAAATAAGGTCATGATCCCCCCAAAAAGAATAAGATCCTTTTATCTTAACTTTTGCACTTAATAGAATTAGTTGTGATAATTTTTGATTCCAGATTTGAATAACCTTATTTTGTAATTCTATCATTACAAATAAAATAAACCTTAAGTTCCTAATCATGAAAAAATCTTATAAACTATTGTTGATATTCGGATTTGCAGGCATAGCTATGTCGGGTTGTAAAAACAAACCTGTAGTTGTAGAAGACAAAGCCAATCCATTCTTTTCCGTATATAACACTCCATTCGACGTTCCTCCCTTCGAAAAAATCATGGCTAAACATTATTCGAAGGCTTTTGAAAAAGGGATGGCTGAAGGAAGAAGGGACCTTGACAAAATATTGCAGAACAAAGAGGAACCTACATTTGTGAATACGATCGACCCGCTGGACACAATGGGTAAACTTCTTACAAAAGTGTCATCAGTATTTTTCTCTCAGACTTCTGCAAACACCAGCGATTCTCTTCAGAAGATTGAAATGGAAGTTTCACCGAAGCTTTCAGAGTACAGGGATGAGATTTTACTGAATCCTGTACTTTTTAAAAAAGTTAAATCAATATATGAGAACCAGTCCAGGTTTAAACTGGATGATGAGCAAAAATTCCTTCTTGAAAACCTGTATAAAGATTTTGTACGGAATGGAGCTCTTCTTTCCGGTACAGATCAGGATACACTTAAAAAACTTAATCAGGAAATCTCAATACTGACTGTAAACTTTAGTCAGAATGTCCTTTCAGAGACTAATAAATTCAAATTGGTTATTGAGAAAGCAAGTGATCTGAAAGGATTACCGCAGAATGTAATAAATGGTGCTGCAGAACTAGCTAAAAATGACAGCCTTGAAGGAAAATGGGTGTTTACTACCCAGAAGCCAAGCATGCTCCCTTTCCTGACATATGATGATAACCATGATATTCGTAAAAAGCTATACGATGCCTACCTTACACGTGGTAATCATAATGATAAGCTTGACAATAAAAAAGTTCTTGCCGACATCGTCACTCTTCGCGCCAAAAGGGCAAAACTTCTGGGTTACAAATCTCACGCTGACCTGAACCTTGAAAACAGAATGGCAAAAAAACCCTCAAATGTGTATGCACTTCTTGATAAGCTCTGGGCTCCCGCATTAAAAGTTGCCGGGGAAGAACTTAAAGAAATGCAAAAAATTGCTGACAGGGAAGATGCCAAATACAAAATCGAACCGTCAGACTGGTGGTACTATGCCGAGAAACTGCGCAAAGAAAAATATAACCTCGATGACAGCGAACTCAGACCTTATTTCAAACTCGATAATGTAAGGGAAGGTGCTTTCTCCGTGGCAAATAAGCTTTATGGCGTTACATTCACTCCAATCTCCGGCATTCCTCTTCCGCACCCTGATGCAAAAGCATTTGAAGTTAAAGAGGCTGACGGGAGTCACCTCGGAGTACTTTATATGGATTTTTATACCAGGGCAAGCAAGGGGCAGGGAGCCTGGTGCGGTTCATATCGTGATCACAGGTGGTTAGATGGTAAAGAAATAAATCCTGTTGTTACGGTGGTATGCAACTTCGCAAATCCTTCAAATGATATTCCGTCGTTGCTTAGCCTCGACGATGTTAAAACCCTTTTTCATGAGTTTGGGCATAGTCTGCAGGGTCTCTTTTCCATAAATAAATACGGCACAACAAACACCGCAATGGATATTGTTGAATTGCCTTCCCAGATTATGGAACACTGGGCTATTGAACCTGAGGTATTAAAGATGTATGCAAAAAATTATAAAACAGGTGAAATTATGCCGGATGCACTCATCAATAAGATACAAAAGAGCAGTTTTTTCAACACCGGATTTGACAATGTAGAGCTTCTTGCGGCTTCAATTCTTGATATGGACTATTATACACTCGAGGCCCCTGTGAATATTGATATTGAAAAATTCGAAAAAGATCACCTTCAGAAAATAGGCCTGATAAAAGAAATAGAGCCACGGTACCGAAGCACTTATTTTCTCCATATTGTAGGCGGGTATGATGCTGGTTACTATTGCTATACATGGGCAGCGGTACTCGATAATGATGCTTTTGAAGCATTTAAAGAAACCGGTATTTTTGATAAAACAACAGCTTTATCGTTCCGTAAAAATATTCTGGCTCCTATGGGAATTACAGATGCTATGCAAAGCTTTGTCAATTTCCGCGGCCGCGAACCAAATATTGAGCCATTACTTAAACACAGGGGACTTATGCAAGGTGCCAGGTAAGAACTAAAATGCGCTGCCGATCTCTTCCAGACTGACACCTAAGACTTTACGTGATACTTTATCGAGCTCTCCGGTGTCACCCTTCAAATGAAGAGTAAACTGAATATGACTGAGACTTTCTCCCGGCTTAAGATCAGCAGCCGGTGAGGAGGTTTCCAGTTCATAAAAAGGACCCATTTGTGAACCATTTTCCAGAGGCCCATCATTATATGAATTGAGAGCATCTCCCGAAAAAGGATTCTCCTGGATCTGCCATGATGAGTTTACATAATCTTTTTTCCCTTCTGCCATTCTGCAAATCAGAAGTGTCAGAATTTTATTATCTGAATCATAACTTCCCATTATACCTGTAGCTCTTAAAGGAGGAATGCCAATTTTACCGCGGCTTTTTCCATCTGCTTTAAAAAATATGTGATTACCTTTTACCTTCAGCCGGTCATCGGAGATCTTGCCAAAATAAGTATCATTGACTTTTGGACCAACAAGTTTTTCATCACCTGTGTTAACGGGAATAGTTATGATTATGGCAGTAGAGGGGTTAAACATCCCAAGCATCCATATTGATAAAAGACCCGTTTCTTTTTTCCATTCATTATCACCCTTGTTAATTATTTTATTATCAGAACGATAGGCAACGCATTTAAGACCTTTAACATCAATTGAAATTAGCCTGGTCACCTCATTCTCAGTCAGGAGTGTTACCTCTCTCTCAATTCGGAATTTAAAAGATGTTCCACTGTAATTCTCAGTCTCAATATCATTTCCAAACAGGGCCGATGAATCTGTTGAAGAGATGAGCTGGAATGGATTTGTATCCAGGAATGCTGGTGTTTGCCAGTTGTCGTAAATAAAAGATTTTCCTTTGTTGAAGAAAATGGAAAACTGGCCACCTTCAGGTCCGAGCCATAAACGCTCTTCACCTCCATAGGGATTAATATGAGACACCAGTTTACCGGAAGCAATAAGCTCCCTGTTGATCCATCCAAAGCTATATCCTGAATCACCTTCCGCCGTACTTGTCATTACCCTTGCCTGCCATGCAGGTACCAGTGTAAGAGCTGAACTGGCATTTTTGAGTTCAAGAATTGAGGTGTGTTTCTTCAGGAAATCCCTGTTAAATCCGTATTGCTTTGTGCTGTCGATTGTCATAGCATTTTCTTTTAGATTGATTTTTTTAGACTGATGGGAGCCTGAACATGATGTCACCATCATGGAGGCAATTAAAAGAATTTTTATTGGATTCATTTTTATGTTTTTAAGTCATCACCTGTTAAAAAGAATTTCTGCACCTGATAATAATTACTAAGATATTGATAATCGTTCTATTTTTGCAAATATCTCCCTAATATGGTTAAGACGAGTCTTTGTGGTTTAACTTCAGATGAAATCCTCGATCTCATAATACCTTTGGGGTACACTCGTGCTCATGCCATTTCAATCTCAAATAGTATTTATAAAAAAAGTGTTTACGATATTTCTCATATTGCGAAAATTCCATTAAGACTCAAAGCAGAGCTCCGTAATATTGCATTAAGTGGGATTTATTTTCCTCTGGCTTCGGAGGTTTCAGTAGACAAGTCAATTAAATATCTCTTCAGGACTGATACCGGGAAAGAGATTGAAACGGTTTATATACCGGATAATAAGAGAAATACAGTGTGTGTCTCAACCCAATCGGGTTGCAGAATGGGATGTTCGTTTTGTGTTACTGCCAGACATGGTTTCAGAGGTAATCTTACAGCAGGAGAGATTGTGAACCAGATAATAGCTCTCCCACAGGCAGCCAAAGTTACGCATGTCGTTTTTATGGGTATGGGTGAGCCGATGGATAATCTTGAAAATGTTCTGAAGGCCTGCAGCATAATTACAGCAGAATGGGGCCTTGCCATCAGCTCAAGGAATATAACTGTATCAACAGTAGGCATAGCTTCCGGAGTTGAACAATTCCTATTAAGATCTGAATGTAATCTGACATTAAGTCTTTTTTCTCCTTTCGGTGAGGAGAGAATAAAAATTATTCCTGCAGAAAGTCAATACCCGGTTCAGAAGACAATTGATATAATGAAAAAATTCCCGCTTAGAAAGAAGAGGAGATTAAGTCTGGCATATGTTATGATAAAAGATTTAAATGATACTGATTTGCATCTGGAAGGACTTAAAGCTATACTCAGGGGTTCATCAATAAGGGTTAATTTGCTTTCTTATCATCATGTTTCGAACGATCAAAACTGCTCATCTTCAGCCGAACGGATGCAGTTTTTTAAACATAATCTTATAGTTTCCGGGATTTCTGCCTCAATCCGTAAATCACGTGGTACAGATATCTCAGCAGCGTGCGGGCTACTGGCTATTCGTTAATCAGTTGAAACATATATTCATCCAGGTATCCGTTGAACGTTTGTATCCAATCTTTTTTAATTCCTATCCGGACAAATCCCTGCTTTTGAAATAGATCTATGCTTTCACTGTTGTTTGCCAGTATATTGCAGTAAAGCTGATGAACCTGTAGTGTTTTAAAACAATATTTTATGAGGCAGGTCAGAGACATTGAAGCATATCCTTTTCTCCTGTAAGATTCGTCGGCAATGAGTATTCCAATTCCGGCTCTTTTGTGAAATGGATCAAAATCAAAAAGATCAATAGTCCCGATAGTCATCTTATCTTCAACATGGTCAATCATTAGTCTCAGCTGACCTGTTTCATAGATGTTTTTATCAGAATTCTCAAGATATCTTTTGAGGATATATCTTGAGAATGGAGAGATTGTATTACTTATTGCCCAGTAAATTTCGTTATTTTCCCACTCATAAAGAAGCTCCAGATCTTCGGGTTCCAGGGCCCTGAGCTTGATGTTTTTGTACTTCATGAGCTGTTTCTCTGATTATTATTGAGTCATCAATAAATAAAGATTCCTTATAAAAGCATCTTCGTAGCCTGATCTCTTAATTGACAGTAGTGCTTCCTTGGCTTCTGAAAGTGTCGCATATTCGCCACAATAATATTTATACATTCCATCATCGGATTTTATTTCATTAACCCCTACTATTCCGCTAAAGCTCCTGCTTATATCCAGAGGATTCTTGCTTGCTTTAAGTTGTATAGTAAAAATTCCATGATCAATTTTGCTAAGAACGGCTTTTTTTTCTGCAGAGGTCAAATTATTTTTAGATTCATTATCAAGTTCATATTGATTTAAAATATAGGCTTTGTTAAATCCCATTTCTCTGGCATGGTTCAGGTATTTCAAAGCATCTGTTTTATTGTAAAATACTCCGAGCACATACATAGAAACTGTGTCTATTTTAATCGTTCTGATAAACAGCATATCGTCATTAGTCAATGAGGAAAAGTAATCTGGAGTTAACTTTTTTCCGGTTTTTAAGAGAACTATACTGTATCTCATTGAAAATGGTTGTCTGAGATGTTCCGGAGTATACGTCTCCTGACGAATAATAACACCTGTCTTAGGATCGATGATACCGAATGTGACTCTCCTGTTATACTTTCTTCCTTCAGGATTATCTGAGCCGTCTGGATTATAGTTTACAGCTACATAATTTGATTCTCCATATGCTTTCTTATCAAATCTTGATGGTGAAGTTCCTTCTGTTGACAGATAATCTATTACAGACTGAGCCCTTTTGTCGGCCAGTCTTTTGTTATATTCTTTGCTGCCTTTTGAATCGGTATAACCGGCGACTTCTACTTTTAATTCCGGATAACTGATGAGAATAGATTTAAGACTTTCGAGACCTGATTTTGCCAAATCGTTGAGTTCAAAACTATCGAATTCAAATAATATATTATTTATTGAGAGGAATTCACCACCGAAAACCTTATCAGGTATCAGTGACGAATTGAGAGAAACATAATTGGCTGAAAAATACAAAGGTATATTAAGGTTAATAGTGTCGGTCTTGTATCCTGTATGACTGATAAAGAGTCTATAGTCGCCAGGTTTAACTTCAAATTTAAATGATGCTGAATCATTTAATACAATATTTTTAGATGAATCCGCTTTCTTGGAGTCAACCAGCCATAGCCGTGTTTGTTTAGGATCAACTGCCATTCCATCCTGCAGTGTAATAGTACCCTTGGCTAATGTTATCTTATCAGCGGGGTCCTCCGCTACAAGCGTATAAATGTTCCGTGATTTGGTTTTTTCGTCATACAGACTCGTAATAAATCCGGGTTTATTGTTATTAAGAATAAAGAAGTTGTTTTCTAAAGTATTATTAAAAGCATATGGCATCCCAACCGGATTTGTCCATGTTCCGTTTTTCTTTACAGATCTGAAAACATCATATCCTCCCATACTTATGTGTCCGACTGAGCTGAAAAGCAAAGCGCCGGTTTCCTGATCAAAGAAAGGCGTATCTTCGTTATAAGGAGTGTTAATAACATTCCCGCAATTTATTGGCTCACCCCATTTACCATCTGCATTCTTTTCCGAATACCAGATATCAAGTCCTCCCTCTCCACCCGGTTTATTACTGGAAAAGTACATTGTCTTACCATCAGGGGTTATAAAACCATGCGATTGCCAGTAGATAGAGTTAATCGGTTTTCCAACACTTTTAATTTTTGTCCAGGTAGAATCCTTCCTATGACTGTAATAAAGATTTCCGTCGCCGCCATCGTCCATATAAATTATTAATAATTTTCCATCTCCTGTAATCGAGTTTGAATAAAATCTGTCATAACCTCCAAGCTGTTTAGTAATATCTGCGGGCCTTTTCCATGTGCCTGATTTATAAGAGCATAGAATATGTGTTTTCCCATCTTTTATTTGAGTGAAAATAAATACTGAATCATTTTTAGCAAGAACCGGATTGCAAGCTCCTGGATAATCGCTTAGCCATGTTATGAAAAGATCGGTATCAATGGTCAAGGGTTTCTTTTTCATTTCCAAAGCATACCGGCAATCTCTGATCTGGTTATCAATATACTCCTCCCTGAAGACTTTAGTTCCACTCAACCTTTTCTTTGCATCATAATAAAGTGTTATGGCTTTTTGAAGGCTATCATTCTGATGATAGGCGATAGCGAGGTATAGGTATGTGTCAAGGGGTGCCTTGTCTCCGTATTCAAGGTATTCCTTGTCATTGCTTACAACATTTAATGAGGCTTTTGACAGAAGTCTCAGGGCATCAGGGTTTTTCCCATCGAGGTTTAAGTAGCATATTCCAAGCTTTGCAGTAAGATTGGAATTTTCGGGATAAATTTTAAGAAGGGCCTCATACAGATCAGAAGCCTTCTCATAATTCTGATCATAATAATAATAGATATCAGCTTCCTGAACGGCTTTGATAAATCCTTTTTTAGAGAGAACCTGTGAAAATAAGGGTAAAAAACAAAAAATCAGAAGAGAAAGGATAACTGTTTTCCTTAAAGCAGTATTCATTATTTTGACACTTTCTTGATAAAGATTTCTTCAGGATATCCTTTCCTTATTAACTCCAGTCTTAATGAATAAGCATCTTCCCTAGTCGGAAATTTACCCGTAATGTATCGGTAAAACTTATCGATATCATTATACAATACTTTCATATCAGTAATGTATTTAAAGTAGGTTACATCAACAGGATTATGAAGTGCCATAACCTGAACAGTATAGTAAAGCACATCGGCGTCTTTAATATTAATATCGCCTACGTCGCTTACATTTAAGTTTCTTATAAGAGTGCTTGTATCAACAGAAGAAACAGTAGGTATCAGATTAAGATTTATCTTATCATAAATTACTGGCGGCAAGCTGGTCTTTTTTATAGTTGTATCTTTCTTCAGAGACACATCTATATTTAATATCATATTCGGATTGTCCTGCAAAATGGCAGTATCAATAGCCTGAGTTATGTATCCGAATCCTTTATAATATATTCTGAATTGTCCAGGTGCTACAAAAAAGCTATAGAGACCGGTATATTTATTAGGAAAACCAACATCGAGAGTATCTCCGGATACTTTATTAATAAGATGTATTGAATAATTTTCATCAAAGGCTACAATAGTATCTTTCAGACTGAATTTACCTCTTATTTCAAATAATTGGTTAACATCTGTTTTCCCTAATCCCAGATAGAATATATCTTTCTTTTTGTAGCCAGTTATCATTGAATAATAAGCATTCAGCCCGTTATTTACAGGTTGGAAAAACTTATCGTCATCAGTTGTATTTATAGGGTATCCGATATTGGTTGGTGTTTTCCATGTTGTTCCTGTTTTCTGACTTTTGAAAATATCAAATCCTCCCATTGAACTGTGTCCCTCCGAACTAAAATACAGTACGGAATCATTCTGAGTTATGAAAGGAGTATCCTCATTAAATGCCGTATTGATTGAAGCTCCAAGATTTACTGCCGGGCCCCAATCTCCAGATGCATCTTTTTCAGAAACATAAATATCGAGGTTACCCTGACCTCCATCTCTGTTACTGGCAAAATATAATTTTTTACCATCGGATGAAATTGAAGCGTGGGATTCGTAAAACTTGGTATTTATATTCTTATTTAATTTCTTGATGGGTGTCCAGGCTCCATTAATAAAGTTTGAAGAATATATAGCGCCATCGTAGTTATCAGTTTTATACAGAAACATTTCTGTCCCATCGTTGTTAAGTGAGCATGATGAGCAATCTTCTCCGGCATTGAGCTCGGAAGTTATTTCAATCGGTGTCTGCCATTTTCCTCTTACTTTCTTAGAATAGAAGATAGCATTGACTACGCCTCTTCGTTCCGTGTAAACTATAGTATTCCCGTCAAAACTTACAGCAGGATTGTCGTTTAATGAGCCCTGACTGAAATCGCTTCCCATGGTCTTTTTGCTGAAAACGGTTGGATTTTCCTTATATTGAATAGCATTTTTGCAGGCTTGAATCTGTTGTTCAATGTACGCGAGATTCTTCATTCCCCCTTTGGAAGTTGTTTCCCGCGCTAGCTTATTAAAAGTTTCAAGTGTGCTAAGAGCTTTATCAAGTTGATTGTTAATCAGATAGGCTTTAGAAAGAGAAAAATAGGAGTCTAGCGGTGCCCGCATCTCTTTAAAAGATTCCGTTTTGGAATCATAACTGGCAGTCTTAACAGCAGCCTCGAGGTAGGGAATTGATTTCTCTTTTTCCCCGGGAATATTCAGATAGCAGTTTCCTATTTTATATTTAATATTAAAATTATCAGTAGTATCAAGAAGAAGATACAGCTGATTTGCCAGCTCATATTCTTCATAGAGATAATATGACTCTGCTTTTGCAAAAATCTTCTTCATTTCGCCGGAGGATTGAGCTGAAACAGCTACTGGAAAGAAAACCAGTGTAATTAGCTGCAGTAGGAGACTTATTTTATTTACTCTGAATTTTACCATCAAAACAAATATAGTAATTTATCTAAAAGATAGCTAATAACGGGTCAATTTTTATTTAAAGGTGACTTTATAAATATCTTCTTTCCCGAATCCTCCTGTATTTTTAAATTTTGAATAATAACCTGATTTCCCATCTCCAACAGGCATAAAGAAAATGTCATCATCGGGTGTGTTAATCGGATAACCCAGGTTTTTAGGTATACTCCAAAGTCCGTTTGATTGAAGATCGGATCTGAACAAATCGTAACCTCCGATGTTTTCATGCCCCTGGGAACTGAAAAAGAGGGTCTTCCCATTATTTATCAGAAATGGTCTGTCCTCATTGAATTCGGTATTAATTTCCGGACCCATATTTACAGCAGGACCCCAGTCTCCATTTGCTTTGTGAGAGACATAGAGATCGAGTCCGCCGAACCCGCCTGGTCTATCGGAAGCAAAAATTAGTTGGCTGCCATCTTCAGAAATAAAACCGTGTGATTCCCAATATTTTGTATTGATATTTTTATTAAGCTTAATAGTCTTGCTCCAACTATTACCATCATATGAACTCACATAAATATCACTATTAATATGATCATCTTTAGAAAGAAATAGTAATTTACCATCTGCGGAAAGGCATGAAATGTAAAAATCTCCATCAGATTGGAGCTCAGGAGTAATATTGACAGGGGCAGTCCATTTCCCATTAACAATTTTCGAAAACATTACAGCATCATAGAATTTGAGTGATACCATATAGGCAAATGATTTTCCGTCAGCTGAAATCAGGGGATTGAATTCTGATTTATCATCATTAAAGAGTTCACCGATATTTTCCTCAGAAAATGAGATAGGTTTGGCTATCAGATCTTTAGCCATGTCACATACTTCTATTTCGTTTTTAATAAAATCAATGTTCTCATGATCGTCGGGAAGAAGGGTTTCCAGGTAGGTTATAAAAGTCTCTTTTGCTTTATCAAATCTATAATTTATGCGGTATGCTTTTCCAAGTTCAAATAATGCATCATATGGGGCAGCTGTCTGAGTGAGGGTACCCTCTTTATGCTTTACGGACATGTTTTTTGATGCATTTTCAAGATACTCGATAGAGAGATTTTTTTCCCCGGGAATATTGAGATAGCAAACACCTATACAATAAGCGAGGTTCGCGTTATCCGGAAGTTTTTCATAGAGCTGCAGATAGTATGTAAGGGCATCGGAATAAGCTTCATTCATCAGAAAATATTCAGCTTCAAGGAATGAATCCTGAAGATCTTTATTCTCTTGGGCATAAACAGGAATGATAAAAATTATTGTAAAAAACAGACACACTGCTCTTTTGCTCATAGACAGAGATTTTGGTAAACAAATTTATTAAAAAAAAGCAAAAGAATTGTTAATCATCTATTATTTTATAAATATGACCGGCAGAAGCCGGTCATATTCCCTGATTACTATTTTTTCTGATTCCTTTTTCTCCTCCACAATATCAGGAATAAGCCTAAGATTCCGACTGCAAGAAGAACCCATAAAATCCACAGATAGCCTATCCCCGGAGGTCCAAAATGCGATTTAATCTTTTCTGCAGAGATGTTTTTAGCAGATATAAGGTTCGCAATACTCTTAGAAACGGCTTCCTCAGGATACTTATCTTTATTCTTGAAGAGATATATCAGAAGATCCTCCGGTGTTTTGATTCCTTCTTTTTTCAAATCAATGGATTTCAGTGCTGAAGCGAATGGATCTTGTGAATACTCAATCAGATCGTTGAGGTATTGTTCAACTTTGGTATCGGGCAAGGAACTAATCATCACCAATATTTCTGAAATCTGGCTCTGCGTAAGTCCATGCTTAACAGCTTCATCGTAAAATGCCTGCAGCCATTTCTCTTTAGTAGTAATGTTGCTCTGGTCGACAGCTGCCACAGATTGGCGAATAAGGTCCCCTGAAGTTGAGTTTTCACTGAAGGCCAGGATTTTACTTCTCAATATTGCGATGGATGGATCTGTTTCAGCTAATACTGCTGCAGCAATTCTGTTAAGATCCTCAGGACTTATCTTACCATTAGTCATTCTATTAATATACTCCTTCAAATCAGTCCAGGTACTAAGATTAAGTGCATAAATATCAAGATCTGTGAGAAGTTTTTTCAAGTCACCATCCGTATGTTTTGCTAATAAATCAACCGCAGCCTGTGTAAGGATGTTATCCATTACAGCCACTCTTAGAGCCAGTTTATCGACCTCTTCCGGACTTACACCTTTTTTATTTGCTTCTTCTTTCAGAAATGAGATATAATCATCGACTTTTCCAAATTCTTTATTCTCAAGATTTGCTTCAGTAACAACCGTCAAAAGAGTATCCTTAGCCCTGCGCTTCAGCATACTGGAGAGTATGGCAATCTGTTTTTGAGATATGATCCGTTTATATTCCGGATTTATAACAGGTTGATTTGTAATGTTTTTCTCCCTTGTAATCAAAACCTCTGTTGTGGTAGTGTTATTAAACCTGTCGGTCAGCTTAAAGACGACCCTGTTTTTTCCATTCCTGGGTGCCATTTTATAGTTAAAAGTTGAATCGAGGATAGTAAAGTGTTCGACTGACACTAGTGAATCTCCAACCCAATGTTCAACTGTAAGGAAAGACTTAGGCTCAACCTTCAATGGAAACAAGATTGAGTCACCTTTTGTAACATAAATGGTTTTATTGGTTTCAACATTTAAATCAGCAACAAAGTCTGTTTTTGGCAATATTGTTCCGGGCACAACAAAACTGTCGGAAGGGTTTAAGAGAGGTAAATCAATTTTTCTGACGACTTTTTCGCCTCCATCCGCTTCGTAAGTGATTTGATAATCCCCCTGTGGAAGCTGAAACTCATATTCACCTGTTTTAGGATTCGAATAGACAATCAGTGTCTGGTTTGGGTTTTTAATATTCATAGCGCTGATCTTCACGCTATCATTCATATTATTAATGAGGTCAGCTACTTTTACCATGCCTCTTACAAAGAATTTTCTGGGATGATCATTCGAAAAAATCTCAATCCGGTATATATCCTCTTTACCAAAACCTCCGGGAAGTTCTTTTGATGTATATCCTTCATAACCTTGATTAAGAGTCTTAAAGAAAACATCATCATCGGTTGTGTTAAGTGGATAGCCGACATTCAGAGGAACCGACCATTCGCCGTTATCCAGCAGAGTTGAATAGAAAATATCATACCCTCCCATATTAAAATGACCCCTTGAGCTAAAAAACAGGGTCTTGTCATCTGCGCTCAAAAACGGAGATTCTTCATTATAAGGTGTATTTATAACGGGCCCAAGATTTACTGCCGGCCCCCAGTCACCCGAACTGTCACGATTCGAGACATATATATCAAGACCACCGTATGTCCCTTTTCTATTACTGGTGAAGTAGAGTTTTTTATTGTCGTGGGATATAGTTGCATGTGATTCCCAATATTTAGTGTTGATGTTTTCATTTAGCTTTACAATAGGAGACCATACTCCGTTTTCAAATCTGGAAGTATAAATAATTCCATCATAATCAGCTGAACTGTAAAGGTATAGATCCTTTCCATCTTTCGAAATAGAAGTCGGGAAAAGATCACGGTCAACTTTCAACATCTCATTCATATTCTTCGGTTCTGTCCATGCACCATTAACTTTTGTTGAAAATAGAAGTGCATCATAAAATGGCTGACTTCTTGAAAATACAAGAAGATCTTCTTTATCCGATACAACGGGATTAAAGTCATTGTTGGGACCATTAATTATGTTACCAAGATTTTTCTCTTTAATATACAGAGGCATCCTCATGAGGTCCTTGGCATTCCAGCATGATTGTATCTGAAGGTTTACAATTGTTGAGTCGTATACTTCAGGATTAAGATTTTTTCTGAAGAGTTCATAAGCCTTAAGTGCTTTATCGATCTGGTTGTTGATACGGTATGCGTTTGCGAGGTAGTATAGTGCATCATAAGGTGCTCCTGTTTCATTGAATTTTCCTTCTTTGTATTTTGGATCAATATTCTTAACAGCATCCTCAAGGTAATTGACAGCTTTGGCTTTCTCTCCGGGGATATTTATGTAACACTGACCAATCCGGTACTTGAAATTTGAATTATCAGGGTAACTTTTTAGTAACTGAAGATACAAGGGAAGTGCATCCTGGTAGGCTTCAAATAAGATCCAGCTTTCAGCGTCATAAAAATTATTTCTACTATCTTCTTTTGACTGAGAAAATAAATCAGAGTTGATAAGTGCAGCCAGCAGCCACGTTAAGATAATTAACCTTTTCATCATAATACAATTAAATCTAAATGGAATGTAGGCACGTGAAACATTTGCGAAAAATTTAATCCTTACTCTCTATTTTTAGAATGGAGCAAATCAATGTGTTATTTCTCTACTCAAGGCTACTAATATAGGATAAATATTAGAAAAAAGGGCTATTTATAACGGTCCTTTTTACCAAATCTTTCCTTTTTTTTTCTAAATCAGTTTATTAGCAGATGAAAATCATGATCAGTATCTGATTCTGAATCTAAGATTAAACAATATCGGGAGAATAATTTTCAAGGATCTCTTTCACTTTATGAAGGAATTTCCCCGCCAGTGCACCATCGATTACCCGATGGTCATAACTTAATGAGAGTATCATTATCTGCCTGATTCCTATCATGTCTCCTTCAGGGGTCTCGATAACTACCGGCGTTTTTCTTACCACACCTGTTCCAAGGATTGCAGCCTGTGGCTGATTAATAATCGGTGTCCCGGCCAGATTATTGTAACTCCCAAAGTTTGTGATCGTAAAAGTGCCTCCGGTAATTTCATCAGGTTTTAATTTATTTATTCTGGCTCTTTCTGCAAGATCATTGACTGTTTTTGCGAGACCGGTGAGGCTTTTCTCATTAGCATTTTTTATTACCGGGACAATCAGATTACCGTCGGGAAGGGCGGTGGCCATTCCTATATTTATATTCTTCTTTTTGATGATGTTGTCTCCATCAACTGATATGTTTACCATTGGAAATTCATAGATAGCCTTTGCCACAGCATCCACAAAAATCGGGGTCAAAGTAAGTTTTTGCCCTTCAGAAGCTAAGAACTTTTCTTTGTTGGCATTTCTCCAGTTCACAAGACGGGTTACATCTGCATCAATGAAAGATGTGACATGTGGCGATGTTCTTTTCGACAAAACCATATGTTCAGCTATTATTTTCCGGATCCTGTCCATCGGAATTATTTCATCTCCGGCTGACCTTTTAACAATTATTGTCTCTTTCTTTGGAGCCTTTACGACATTTACAGCTTCTACAGCCTCTAAGGTTTCTGTAGTTTTGTTTGATTCTTTTGCCGAACTCCTGATTTCAAGTATTTTTAATATATCATCTTTCGTTATCCTGCCGTCCATTCCAGTTCCGTTTGTTTTATCAAGATCATCATAACCAATACCCTCGCGTGAGGCAATACTTCTTACAAGTGGTGATATGAATTTTCCGGAAGGTGTCCGGCTTTTCATATCATGCGATAAAACTTCTATTTCAGTTTTTTCCCGTTTTACTGCTGCAATTGTTTCCCTGACTCTTTCAACTTCTGCATCAACTTTCTTCAGATCTTCTTTGGACGGCGTAGCATTATTTTCAATGACAGCCAGTAATTCACCAATTTTGGCAATTGAACCCTCTTTAGCTATAATTGAGACTAAAGTACCTGATGCTGGTGCCGGGACTTCAGAATCCACTTTATCCGTTGCTACTTCAACGAGCGGGTCATCCTCCTTTACCTGAGAACCTTCTGTAACAAGCCATTTATTAATTGTTGCTTCAATTACTCCTTCTCCCATTGCAGGTAATGTGATATTCAACTTTGCCATATATCTGAGTTTTTTACTGTTATTTTTTAATTATCAGTTGAAGTTCAATTAATGATATAATTCACTCGCTTCCCCTGTTTTTTTACCCCCAACGCCCCAAATGGAGGCTATAACTTTAATCTTCTTTTCAGGGGGTAAAAAACTATTACATAATAAACAACCGGATCATTGAAATGTTTCAGATATCCGTTGCATGTTGAAACAATTATGTTGTAGGTTCTGATTACCTGCTGAATGTGAGTCTCAAAAGGCGATTCATTAGAGCTAAACCTTCCCTGAAGTAGATTGCCGGTATTACAATAAGCTGGAATGATCCATATTTTCTTTCCTTTGCCCGTTTTCTCACATATACCCTCATTGCTTCGTAAAAATGGAGAATGTCTTTAAAGCTATCTCTTACAGTGCTTCTTCCTTTGAAATGAACTATCTGGATCTCAGGGAAATAGTAATTCTTATAACCTGTTTGCAATAACCTGTAACTCAGGTCTATATCTTCACCATACATGAAGAAATCTTCATCCAGCAGTCCTGATTTATTGAGGGTTTCCCGGCGAATGAACATGAATGCACCAGAAATTACTTCAGTTAATGAAGTTGCATTATTATCAATTTGAGGCAGATAATATCTGTTAAAAATTTGGGATTCAGGAAACAAGTATGAAAAACCAGACGATTTAAAGAATGCAGTTCCCAGGGTTGGGAAAGCCCTTTTCGATTCAGGGAGAAATCTGCCTTCCCCGTTTATCATTCTTATTCCTAAAGCTCCTGCGTCATGGTGTTCGTTCATGAAGTCAATACATTTCGAAAAAGTATTCTCTTCAACAATTGTGTCAGGGTTAAGGAGCAACACAAAGCGTCCATCCGACATTTTTATTGCCTGATTATTTGCAGCAGAAAATCCGGCATTGACTTTATTAATTAGAAGTTTAACATTAGGGAACTCACTTTTCATCATCTCCACTGATCCGTCTCCTGAGTTGTTATCTACAACAAATATTTCACAATCAATTTTTTCCAATGCAATTTCTACTGAACACAGGCATCGTCGCAGAAAATCTTTAACATTGAAACTGACAATAATTACAGATAGTTCCATTCTGTAGTTATTTGCGGGTCAGTTCATTGCTTATAACCTGTGAAAGTCTCTGAACTCCTTTTTCAATCTCTTTATTATTCGAAAAGGAGAAGTTTATGCGCACTGTATTATATCGGAAATTTGACTGAAACTGATTAATTGAAGTTATCATTGCTGGTATGGATTTCGGTTATTAATAGCCCGTCCTAATGTGATCTCATCAGTATATTCAAGCTCATCTCCAATAGCAACGCCCCTTGCAAGGGTTGTCATGCGAATATTATATTTATTCAGTTTTTTGAAAAGGTAATAGTTTGTGGTATCACCTTCCATTGTGGTACTCAGGGCAAGAATTACTTCGATGACCCCTCCGGCTTTAACTTTTTCTTCAAGGTTGTCGATTTTCAGATCAGAAGGGCCAATGCCATCAATAGGTGAAATTATGCCTCCGAGAACATGATACAATCCCTTAAACTGCCTTGTGTTTTCAATAGCCATCACATCCTGAATGTTTTCGACTACACATATAATGGATCTCTCCCTCTTTTCATCATTACAGATATTGCATATCTCTGTATCTGAAATGTTGTTACAGATCTTGCAATAGTGAATCTCTTCATGAAGCCTGATTATACTCTCCCCGAACTTTCTTACCTCTTCAGAATCTCTTCTTAACAGATTCATTACCAGCCTGAAAGCTGTTTTTCTCCCCACTCCTGGAAGCGAAGCAAATTCATTCACGGCATTTTCCAGGAGCCTGGAAGGAAATTCAGTAAAACTCATGATAAAAAACTTTTAGACAAAATTAGTTCAATTTTCCGATGTTATTAAACAGGCTGGGAATTTTTTGTCTTCCTTTCTTTTTGTTATTCTTGTAAACTAATTGGTTCCGACATGTCACCTATACTGATACTTAGTCTTTTTCTGATCTACACATTGGTTTTATTTTCTGTTACCTGGTTTACGTCGCGGAAAGCTGACAACCAGTCATTTTTTATCGGCAATAAGATATCTCCCTGGTTTGTAGTTGCTTATGGTATGATCGGTGCATCACTCTCAGGGGTAACATTCATGTCCGTTCCGGGATGGGTAAAAGATACCCAGTTCAGTTATATGGTTGTTGTTTTAGGATATCTGTTCGGCTATTTTGTGATAGCTCTTGTATTGCTCCCCTTATATTACAGGTTAAAGCTGACCTCTATTTATTCATATCTGGAACAGCGGTTTGGATTCTGGTCATATAAGACCGGTGCTGGATTTTTCATACTGTCAAGAACACTAGGGGCCTCCTTGCGTATGTTTCTGGTTATAAATGTACTGCAGATTTTTGTTTTTGATGCATGGCATGTTCCATTCTGGATTAATGTTCTTGTATTTATCACTCTGATCGTTCTTTATACCTTAAAAGGAGGAATAAGAACTATAATATGGACCGATACTCTGCAGACAACCTTTATGCTGCTCGCTGTTGTTCTATCAGTAATTTACATTGGAAAAAACCTGCATATTCCGGTATTGAAACTGGTTTCCATTGTAAAAGAGAGCCCTGCTTCGAAAATGTTTATAACTGACTGGCATCATCCCAGATTCTTCCTGAAACAATTCTTCAGCGGAATGTTTATTACAATTGTTATGACCGGACTTGACCAGGAAATGATGCAGAAAAATCTCAGTTGCAGGAATATAAGGGAAGCTCAGAAGAATATGTTCACATTCAGCTGGATACTCGTCGTGGTAAATCTTTTATTCCTGTTTCTTGGAGCCATTCTGCTTATTTTTATTCAGAATAAGGGTCTGACTGTAACTTCAAGTGATGATATTTTTCCTACAATTGCAATCAGGTACCTGGGCCCGGTGGCCGGAGTGGTATTTCTTTTGGGACTGATTTCCGCCGCATTCCCAAGTGCGGATGGTGCATTGACCTCTCTCACAACTTCCGTGAGTATCGATTTTCTGGGTCTTGAAAGAAGAGAAGGTATTTCTGAAAATACAAAGACCAGGATAAGATATGCAGTACACTTAACGATTGCTTTTGTATTCTTTGTAAGTGTTTTGATATTCAGTACTTTGAACGACAGGGCAGTAATAGATAAACTTTTTACAATCGCGGGTTATACTTATGGTCCATTGCTTGGATTATATTCCTTTGGATTATTTACCAAAAGAATAGTTAACGATAAGATAACTCCTGCTATCGCGGTTTTTTCGCCCGTGGCCTGTTTCTTTCTCAGTAAATATTCAGTAGTTTTATTAAACGGGTATAAATTCGGATTTGAATTGCTTCTGCTGAACGGGTTAATGACCTTCGTTGGTTTATATATTTTTAGTAGAGGAAAGGACAATGGTTAATACCTGATTGTATTGCAGTCTTAGAGTCTTGCTGTCAGAATTATTTTAATATTTTGATATCTTTAAAATCAATATACTTTATTGATTATTTTTTCCAAATCTCCCATTCTCCTACTCATAAAATATTTGTCATTGCCTTATGACTTTCCCCTGTTGGGTGTTACCAGAAGTACCTGTAGTACTATTAGTACCATTAGTATTAGTATCAGCGTTATCGTCAGTTTCTTCTTTAACTTCTTTTTTAAGTATTGCGTTTATCTTTTTATATGGTATGTTCCAGATGATATAGTAGTTTAAGCCTGCACTGAATGTTTTAGTACCGTTACCAAACCCTGGAAAATAAACAGGTCTGAAGTCTTTTCCAGTACCGGTATAAAGCAACATCCGCACGCTTATTGACCATCCTATACTTAAATGATTGAAAATTTCTGCCCGTACCCCAGGTGCTGCTTCAAGGAAATGTCCCCAGTTTATCTTTTGACTGATTGAAGAGACAGTTGTGCCCCAGTAATCTGTCTTTTCGAATGTCGGAACTTCAGAACTGAAACGACTCAGACCATATCTAAACCCGATTCCTGCCCAATATTTACCAAGCGATTTGTCCGGTTTAAGAAGATTAAAATCCATGCCGATCCTGACAAAACTTCCGTTATTCAGATAAGAATAATTATATTGGGTGTACTTGAAATTAAGATAGCCAGCGGCAAGTACCACCGAACGTTTTTCATTCAAATCGACAGAAATATATCCCTCAGCGTTCAGAATATTTTTATCAGAATAATAGATAGCAGGACCCGATACTTCCATCCCGATCTTAATTTTTAGAGGTATGGGAATAGTGTCCTGAGCATGAACCTGAATCAAACTGCAAGTAAAAAAAACCAGCAGACTAATAAAATATGCGAATGTTCTCCACATTTAAATTTGTAATTGTGCTATTAGCCGTATATATATCCTTGATCAAGTGTTTTGTATAGTTTCTTACTGTGTCAATATGATGATAAAATGTATAACCACACTCCTTGGAAATAAGATGAGGGTAACTGCTATATTTGAATACAATAGTGTCGTTAACTCCGTTTATTTGAATAACGAATGTGCAGCTATCTGTTGAAGAGTTCAGTGGTATCAAAGCGGGTTGTACACTAATTGATTTATTATAAATCATTGAATCATTGTTCAGTCCGTAAAGAGTAAGGCTATCGGGAGCAAGAAGTTTTGTAGTAGCATTATCGTAAAACGAGGCTTTTATGTATGATTCTGTTTCCTCAAAACAAGATCCGGCAGTACATGAAAGCATGTACAGTATAATACCTGGCAGGATAATAAGGAGGCTTACGGGAATGTATTTTCTCATTATTTATTTGAAAGCCTCAAAATTACAAAAATAAGTGTGTCATATGCAAAAAAAGGCTTTAATTGCTTTAGGGGCTTTAAAGGCACATTAGCATCTATGGCCTCTACTGCCTCTAGTTCTCTGGTCAGGGGAGTCCATTCTTCAGTCACCAAACAGAATCTTTTAATATGTTCAAATTCACCAAGGGATTTGTTTACCTCCCTGACTTTCTTGTTGAATCTTTCAATTACTTCGGTCAGCTCAATAAGCTCCATGTTGTCTCTGAACTGGATCTTGTGTATTGAGCACCAGAGACCGGCCTGGGCAAGTCCCATATCGGCAAAATTCCATTCAGTCTTGTTTCCGCTTATTGTGGCAACTTAGTCTCCCTTTTTATAACCTAATGAAAGCAGCCCATAACTGACCCCGTCCCCAGGGGGAGTAAATTGATTTTGACTTCGTCGAGCTCACCGCCTTTGGCGGTTCGGTTCTTCGCTCCCCTTGGGGTTGGGGTGGACGAAGAAAATCAATGAATATGTATTATTAACTGCTAGAAGCTATTCAATTAATCAGCCAGCAAGTCTAACGATTATTTTCGAACAATTATTAATGAGAGTGCAATCTAAAATCTAGATGACATATAGACATCACATAATCAGAGTATTATAAAAACATGTTTTATAATATATTTCGAACAGGGAATAACTTGCTGATGCTGAAATCCTAATCTTAGGATTTTTCAAGGAATTCAGCTGCTTTTGCAAGAGCACGTTGTATTCCTTCCGGATTCTTACCACCGGCAGTTGCCAGAAAAGGTTGTCCGCCGCCACCTCCGTTAATTTCACTGGAAATTTCTTTAATAATCGCAACTGCACTGATATCCCTTTCCTTGACAAGATCGTCGCTTACCGTGACCAGAATGTTGGCCTTCCCGCCATTCTCTGATCCGATAACCATTACAGTATTGTCTGAAGAGGTTCTTATCTGATAGGCAATATTTTTAAGTACTTCATAAGAATCAGTGTCGATCTGACCGGAAACGAATCTTATATTATTAATTTTGACAGCCGTGTCAACCAGCTCTTTCAACCTGATCGTAGTGGACTGAACCTGGAATTTTTCTACGCTCTTTTTAAGTGAATTATTGTCAGCCAGAATTTTTTCAACACTCTCAGTGATACTTCCTGTGCTTTTGAGAAGTGTGGCTATTTCATCAACAGTTTTTAATTTCTCATTAATGTACTCTTCAGCTTTTGAGGCAGTTACAGCTTCAATTCTTCTTATGCCGGATGCTATCGCACCTTCTGATACAATTTTCACAAAACCAATGCTGCCGGTAGCTTCAACATGTGTTCCACCACACAGCTCAATTGATTTCCCAAATTCAATAACTCTCACCTTAGCGCCGTATTTTTCTCCAAAAAGAGCCATAGCGCCCATAGATTTGGCCTTTTCCATTGAAACTCCTTCAGTTATCTTCCTGATATAATTATTCCTGACCATCTGGTTCACTTGTTCTTCAACCTGTGATAATTCCTCTTTGCTCATCTTACTGAAATGACTAAAGTCAAAACGCAGACGATCAGGAGTTACAAGCGAGCCTTTTTGTTCAACATGTTTCCCAAGGACAGAACGTAACGCAAAATGAATCAGGTGAGTAGCTGTATGATTATTTGCTGTCATCAGGCGTTTTTCACGATCGACATTTGCTTTGAAAACGCCAGAAGGATCAGCCGGCAATTTCGCTGCAATATGTATTATAAGGTTATTCTCTTTAATAGTATTTGTAATTGCAATCTTTTCGTTTCCTGATACTAAAATACCACTATCTCCGGTCTGTCCGCCGGCCTCAGCATAAAAGGGGGTTTTATTAAAAACAAGCTGGAAGATCTGCTTCCCTTTGACTTTAACACTCCGGTATTTTGTTATTAACACTTCATCTTCTGTCTTTTGGTAACCGGTGAATTCAGTGCCTTCAATTTCTTTCACAACTGTCCAGTCATCTGCTTCAACAGAGGCATCTTCACGTGAACGTTCTTTCTGGTTTTTCATCTCTTTTTCAAAATCTTTCAGATCGAGATGCATATTATTCTCTTTCAGAATAAGCTGTGTAAGATCTACAGGAAATCCGAAAGTATCATACATCTCAAAGGCTACTTTTCCTGGAAGCACATTTTTATTTTCTTTTCTGAGATCATCAATCATCTTTTCAATCATTTTCAAACCTTTCCCAAGAGTTTTAAGAAAAGCAGTCTCTTCTTCAAAGATTATTTTCGAAATCTGTTCTTTACCTGATTGAAGTTCAGGATATTGGTCACCCATGGTTGCGGCAAGGACAGGAACCAGCCGAAACATAAATGGTTCATCGATACCCAGGTTATTATATCCGTATCTTACCGCGCGACGGAGTATTCTTCTTATAACATACCCTGCTTTATTATTAGAAGGAAGCTGACCATCAGCTATTGAGAATGAAACAGCTCTAAGATGATCGGCAACGACACGGAGAGCTATATCCCATTTTTCGGTTACCCCGTATGCCTTGCCGGTAATTGCAGAAATTTCCTTTATGACAGATTGGAAAATATCAGTATCATAATTTGATTTTTTACCCTGTACAATCATGCAGAGTCTCTCGAATCCCATACCTGTATCGACATTTTTGGAAGGGAGTTGCTCAAGAACACCGTCAGTGCGGCGGTTATATTGTATAAAGACAAGGTTCCAAATTTCGATTACCTGAGGATGACCTTTATTGACCAGATCTTTTCCGGGCAGCTTCTTTCTCTCTTCATCATCCCGTATATCAACATGGATCTCCGAACAGGGACCACACGGACCCGTTTCTCCCATTTCCCAGAAGTTATCCGTTTTTGATCCTGCAAGAATTCTTCCTTCCGGTTTTGAGAAACATTTTTCCCAATAGGTGAAAGCTTCATTATCGCGCGGTACATTATCTTCTGAACTTCCCTCAAATACTGTTGCATATAAACGGTCTTCCGGAATCCCAAGTCTTTTCACCAGCAATTCCCATCCCCATTCAATCGCTTCTTTTTTAAAATAGTCGCCAAACGACCAGTTGCCAAGCATTTCAAACATTGTATGGTGGTATGTATCATGTCCAACCTCTTCAAGGTCATTATGTTTCCCGGATACTCTTAAACATTTCTGTGAGTTTGCAACTCTTCTGTTTACTGGCAGCCGGTTCCCCAGGAATATGTCTTTGAACTGGTTCATGCCGGCATTTGTAAACATAAGAGTAGGATCATTTTTTATTACCATTGGAGCTGAAGGCACAATTTGATGTCCTTTAGATTCGAAAAATTCAAAAAACAACTGCCTCAGTTCCTGTGACTTCATCTTATTTAGAATTGTGTTAAATTAGCGTATGTCAATTTTAAGCTTGTAAAATTAATTTATTTGCTTTAGATTTGTGAAATAGCAAGATATATTTTAAAAAATCTACTGCCTGGTGTCAAGAAAACGGAAATACGTTCTCGATTTGTCTGATCTCCAATATAAGCAGGTCAGGTTACCCTGGAAGAAGAAGTTTTTACGTATTCTTTTATGGTTTGCCGGATTTCTTGCTGTAGCAACATTTTATGGGACTTTTATTGAGAACATGTTTGGTTCTCCTAAAGAGAAGATACTTAGTCAGCAGGTTGAAAATCTGAAACTTCAATATTCACTCATAGGAAGAGAGCTGGATAATTCACTGGCATCTCTTAACAGTTTCCGGCTTTCTGATGACAAACGGTACCGGCCAATACTTGACATGGATAGTGTTCCTGAATCATATAGAAAAGCAGGAATTGGAGGGGTCGACAGATACCGTAATCTAACAGGCTATATTAACTCAGATATTCTTATCGCCTACAAATCAAAAATTGATGCGATTAAAAGCATGGCGACTATTCAGAATGAATCATTTAAGACAATTGCTGAAAGAAGTGTTGAATGGAAAAGAGAAATGGATCATTTCCCGGGGATAAGTCCGGTGAGTGTAAAATTCAAACTTGGTGACGGATATAAATTCAGGACAATTCATCCGGTACTTGGAACGCCGCGTATGCACAACGGGCAGGATTTTGAAGTACCTTATGGTACAGATGTATATGCTACCGGTGATGGGTCAGTTATTGAATCGGGTTGGAATCCAGGTGGATTCGGAAATTGTATTGTAATAGATCATGGCTATGGCTTTCAGACTGTTTATGGTCATCTCAGTGATATTAAAGTTACCAGAGGCCAGAATGTTAAAAGAGGTGACCTTATAGGAATAAGTGGCAGTAGCGGTTTATCTTCTGGTCCTCACCTTCATTATCAGGTCGAACAATTTGGAGCACATAAGAATCCTATTAATTTCTTTAATAATGATGTCAATGCTGAGGAATATAATGATATGATCCAGGCATTCGAATCGAAATCAAAATTAAGGTAATCTCCTCACAGGTTTGATTTTTTTAGTTTCAATATCCGGGTTGGATAGTGAGTTTCTTGTTTTTTTAGAATTGATTATCTTTGCAGATCATGACACCGACAAAATATAAGTTTAATCCTGATTCTCTGAGTTTTGATAAAATAAGACTTGGTATAAGGACTTTGTTACTCAGGTTTCTTGCTTTTTTCACAGGGTCAGTCATTATAGCTTTAATTTATTGGGGTATTTTTGCATCCTTCTTTGATTCTCCAAGGGAGAAGGCTCTTAAACGTGAGGTTGAGCAGATGACCATTCAGTACGATTTGATTCACAGAGAGATGACAAATGTTGAAAGTGTTCTGGAAGATCTTCAGAAAACTGATGATAATCTTTATAGAACCATTTTTGATGCAGAACCGATCGCACCTACACTGAGAGATGGAGGTATAGGAGGCGTAAACAGATATGAAGCACTCGAAGGTTATAATAATTCCAACCTGGTAATAGAAACAGCGACCAGACTCGATAAAATAAGGAAAAAAGTTTATGTTCAGTCAAAATCATTTGATGACCTTATTAAACTGGCTGAGAACAAGGGAGAAATGCTCAAGTCAGTTCCGGCAATTATTCCGATTTCCAATAAAGATCTGACAAGAACAGCTTCAGGGTTCGGTTGGAGGATTCATCCGATCTACAAGATCAGTAAATTTCATTACGGGATGGATTTCACGGCTCCATTAGGAACTGATGTGTATGCTACTGGGAACGGAACTGTTATTGCGATATTATCAGCACAACGAGGTCTTGGTAAACATATAATTATTGATCATGGATTCGGATATACCACCATTTACGCACATCTGAGCAATTTCAATGTAAGGGTGGGCCAGAAGGTACAAAGAGGTGATATAATTGGTTATGTCGGGAGTACAGGAACATCTGTTGCAAACCATCTTCATTATGAGATCAAACTGAATGGTGTAAATGTTGATCCGGTCAACTACTATTTCGAAGATCTTAGTTCTGCTGAATACGAAAAAATGATTGAGATTGCGTCTAAGACCGGTCAGTCTTTTGATTAGGATTTTTTACTTGCCATGCATATTAACGGACAGTTGACATCTCTTATATATAATTAGTATGCCGTACAAAGAAAAAAAGGTCGAAAAGCTCTATTATTCAATAGGAGAGGTAGCTGAAATGCTTGAGGTACCTGTCTCTACTGTTCGGTTCTGGGAAAATGAATTCGATATTCTCAAGCCCATGAAAAATAAAAAGGGCAACAGGCTGTTTACTCCAGCCGACATTAAAAATCTTAAGATACTCCATCATCTGGTGAAAGAAGAAGGGATGACGCTTTCGGGGGCCAAAAAGAAGCTATCGGAAAAGTGGGATGAGACAGATTATAAGTACGAGATCAACGAATCCCTTCTGAAAATTAAATCGTTGCTTCTCGACATAAGAGATAATATTTAAAAACCTCTGTGGCTCTCTGTGGCCTCATCCCGCCTTGTCCCCTTCTTCCAGAAGAGAAGGGGGTGAGCTAAAATATGAATGATTTAAGTCCCTCCCCCAGGGGGATGGATTTAGGGAGAGGCAAAAAAGAACTTACAAAGAAATCCACAGAGGAGACACAAAGAATCACAGTGAGTAGAATACTATGAAACTAAAAGATCTTTGTTCATATCTCGATTCTGCAGTTCCCCTGTCATTTCAGGAAGGGTATGATAATTCAGGACTGCAGGTAGGCTTATCAGAACGAGAGATTACTTCGGCGATGATCACGCTTGATATTACTGAAGAGGTCATTGATGAAGCTATTACTCACGGATGCGATGTGTTGGTTTCACATCATCCTCTTATTTTCAACGGCATTAAGAGCCTTACCGGGAAATCATTTACAGAAAGGATTCTATTTAATGCCGTTAAGAACGATATTGCTGTTTATTCCGCTCACACCAACCTTGATGTATTAAGTAATGGAGTCAGCAGGAAGATGGCAGAAAAGATTGGCCTGGAGGAGATAAGTGTATTATCACCCTCAGAGAAATTGCTCTTAAAACTTGTAACCTATATTCCTGAATCTCATCTTGAAGCAGTGAGAAATGCACTTTTTGAAGCAGGTGCGGGTGTAATAGGCAATTATGACAAATGTGGATTCGCAACTTCAGGAACCGGCAGTTTCAGGGCCAATGAAATGACAAAACCATTCAGAGGTGAAAAAGGAAAGATCCATTTTGAAAAAGAGATCCGCTTTGAAACCATACTGTTTTCACATCTTAAAGAAGTCGTTATAAAAGCTCTTCTTGATGCTCATCCTTATGAAGAGGTTGCTTACGACCTTTACTCACTTGAAAATAAAAATGCTGAGATAGGTTTAGGGTGTATTGGAAAACTTCATGATCCTGTTTCAGAAAATGATTTTCTGAAATTTGTTTCTGAGGTTTTTGATGCAAAGGGTGTAAGGTACTCGAAACCGAAGGGGAAACCGGTTATAAAGGTTGCCCTTTGTGGTGGTTCAGGTTCATCTCTGCTTAATCATGCTATTGGTTCCGGGGCCGATGTATTTTTGACTGCTGATATTAAATATCACGATTTTTTTAAAACAGAGAATAAGATACTACTCGTTGATATCGGACATTTTGAGAGTGAAAAATTCTCAAGAGAAATTTTAAAAGACCTAATTATTAAAAAATTCCCTAAATTTGCAGTCCGGTTTTCAGAAACAAATACGAATCCGATAAATTATTTTTAAAGATGGAAAAAGCAAAAGTACATGAACCTGAAATTTCTGTAGAAGAGAGATTAAGAGCATTATATGGTTTACAATTAGTTGATTCAGAGATAGATAAAATTAAAACGCTTAGAGGCGAATTACCTCTTGAAGTTCAGGATCTGGAAGATGAGATAGTAGGACTTGAGACAAGGTTAGGAAATCTGAAAGACGAAGTAACAAACCTTGAAAAGTCGGTTGTAAAGAAGAATAATGAGATTACCGATGCTGAGGGCCTGATAAAAAAATATGAAGAGCAACAAAAAAACGTAAGAAATAACAGGGAATTTGATTCTCTTTCGAAAGAGATTGAATATCAAAACCTGGAGATTGAATTATTCAATAAAAAAATTAAGGAATTCAATTTTTTGATTGAAGAAAAGAAATTGGTTATTGACGATTCAGAGGCAACTCTTGCCGACCGTAAAACCGATCTTGAAAACAAAAAGTCAGAACTCGATGAGATTATTTCCGATACTCAGAAAGAGGAAGAGGGTCTGTATAAAAAATCTGAAAAAGTTGAGGCGATTATTGAAGAAAGGTTGCTTACTGCCTACAAAAGAATCCGTTCCAATGCCAGAAACGGTCTTGCTGTAGTTCCGGTTCAGAGGGATGCCTGTGGCGGTTGCTTTAACCAGATACCTCCGCAAAGACAACTTGATATCAAATCGAGAAAGAAGATTATCGTATGCGAATATTGCGGACGAATTCTCGTTGACGATGAAATTATAAAAGAAGGCCACCTGTAGAAAGGCGGAAGAAATAAAGAAAGCTGACTCCATAAGGGTCGGCTTTTTTGTTTTTACTAACTTTACATTATAATTCACAACCTTACTTCATGACTACCAATGTTTTTAAAAGAATGATAGCAGAAGGAATTCCTTCCGAACTTCCTGCGCTTAAATCATACGATCAGACTATTAATCATGCACCAAAGAGAAAGGAGATACTGAATAGTGTTGAAAAACACCTTGCAATAAAGAATTCACTCAGATATTTTCCGGAAAAATTTCATCCTCTCCTTGCAAAAGAGTTTGCTGCTGAGCTGGCAACATATGGAAGAATCTATATGTACAGGTTCAGACCAGATTATGAGATTAGGGCCCGTCATCTTGAGGATTTTCCTTATCGTTCACTAAGTGCAGCTGCAATTATGCTTATGATTTCAAATAATCTTGATATTGATGTCGCACAGCATCCTCATGAACTGATAACATATGGTGGCAACGGGGCCGTTTTTCAGAACTGGGCCCAGTATCGTTTAACAATGAAATATCTTTCGGAGATGACAGATGACCAGACTCTCGTGATCTATTCCGGTCACCCGCTTGGCCTCTTTCCTTCGCCGAAAGATGCTCCGCGGTTAGTTGTGACCAATGGAATGGTAATTCCAAATTATTCTACCCAGGATCACTGGGAAAAATTTAACGCACTGGGTGTTTCACAATATGGTCAGATGACTGCAGGTTCATACATGTATATCGGACCTCAGGGAATTGTGCATGGTACAACGATAACAATTCTTAATGCAGCCAGGATGATCAGTAAATCAGGCGGTGATACCGGAGGTAAATTGTTTGTATCGTCAGGTCTTGGTGGAATGTCAGGGGCCCAGCCTAAAGCAGCAAATATTGCCGGTATAATTTCGGTGATTGCTGAAGTGAACCCTAAGGCTTTAAAAACCAGGCATTCGCAGGGGTGGGTCGATGAAGTCTTTGTGGACTTGAATAGTCTTGTAAGAAGAGTGAGGGAGGCAACTTCATCTAAAAAGGTGACTTCAATTGCATATGAGGGCAATATAGTTGATGTATGGGAAAAATTTGCGGATGAAAATATTTATGTGGATCTCGGTTCTGACCAAACCTCCCTTCATAATCCATGGTCAGGAGGCTATTATCCGGCAGGCTTAAGCTTTGAAGAATCAAACCTGATGATGTCGGAAGATCCTGACAAGTTTAAAGATGCTGTACGTAAATCATTAAGACGACAAGTGGAGGCAATAAACAGACATACTTCGCGGGGGACATATTTCTTTGACTATGGAAATGCTTTCCTTCTTGAAGCTTCGAGAGCCGGGGGGGATGTTCTCAAACCCGACGGTGAATTCAGATATCCATCTTATGTTCAGGATATTATGGGCCCAATGTGTTTTGATTACGGCTTTGGTCCATTTAGATGGGTCTGTTGTTCAAATGAGCCTTCAGATCTTGAAGTAACTGACAAAATTGCCATTGAGACCCTGGTGGAATTAATTAAGAAATCGCCGGATCAGATAAAACAACAGATGAATGACAATATTCACTGGATTGAAGAAGCCGCCAAAAACAGGCTGGTAGTGGGTTCTCAGGCGCGTATTCTTTATGCTGATGCTGAAGGAAGGATGGAAATTGCCACGGCCTTTAACAAGGCCATCGGAAAAGGCATAATTTCAGCCCCGGTGGTAATTGGCAGAGATCATCACGATGTATCAGGAACCGATTCGCCTTACAGGGAGACCTCAAATATTTATGACGGATCAAAATTCACAGCCGACATGGCTGTTCAGAATGTAATCGGTGATTCCTTCCGTGGTGCTACCTGGGTATCATTGCACAATGGAGGCGGCGTAGGATGGGGTGAAGTTATAAATGGTGGATTTGGAATGGTGCTCGATGGTACTCCCGAGACGGAAAGCAAACTCAGGATGATGATACATTGGGATGTCACCAACGGAATTGCACGTCGTAGCTGGGCCCGGAACAAAGAAGCTATGTTTACGCTGAAAAGAGAGATGGAACGGACTCCGGGTCTTAATGTTACTGTTCCATATATAGCAGATGATGAGATGATTGATGAAGCACTTAAGGGGGTGTGAGGTATCCGGTGTACGGTGTGTGATTTGGCAAAGAAAGAAACAACGAGTAACGAATAACGAGCAACCAGCAACTAAAATATTTTTTCCATTCCAGGTTTCTTAATTATCCTATTACATTATTTTGTAAGAAGAACAACTGCTATTGCGGCAATGCCCTCCTCTCTTCCAATGAATCCTAGCTTTTCTGTAGTGGTGGCTTTGATTGCCACATCATCGGGTTCCTTTTCAATAATGTCTGATATTGTGTTTTTCATCTCCAGGATGAAAGGAGATATTTTGGGTTTCTCCAGACAAATGGTACAATCTATATTATTCACACTGTATCCTTTTTGCCTGATCAGGTCAAATGTGTTCTTCAGCAGGACTTTGCTATCGATGTTTTTATATTGAGTGTCTGTATCAGGAAAATAATATCCGATATCCCTTAATCCAGCTGCTCCAAGCAGGGCATCACATATTGCATGAAGCAGAACATCGCCGTCTGAGTGAGCCACACAACCTTTTTCGGAAGGTATCTTCACACCTCCCAGCCATAAATCTAATCCTGTTTCAAGCTGGTGAAAATCAATTCCCTGCCCTATCCTGATGTTCATCCCTTCGATCTGCTTGCATTTCTTAACGCATTGAAATCGAAAGCGATGGAAAACCGCAAAGTACGTGCAAGAGGATTATTTTGTGCAAGTGGCATGAGGTATGAGAAATCAATTGTAAATGCTTTCAGTCTGAATCCTGCACCTGCGGTGAAGTATTTCCGGTTACCCTTGGATGGATCTTCATAAAAAAAGCCACCCCTGAGAGCAAACTGATTATTATACCAGTATTCAAGTCCGGTTGCATAGGTTATTTCATGGAATTCTTCCTTAAATCCACCAGGAGCGTCGAAGAATGATTGAAATATTGCTACAGGGACAGAGACATTCGGATCTTTCCCTGCTTTGATTTGAGTCATAGCAGTATGTACCGTGTCTCCTTTTGCATTAATCTCTCCAATATTATAGTATTGAGGAGGTGTAGGAACAAGAAGTTTATTGAGATCGAGCGTAGCTGTAATTTTATTAAAATGGTCAAGGTTAATTGTGAGTGATCCACCAAGACGCATATTCATCGGAATAAAATCAGATGTCTGTGTCTCCGAATAACTCATCTTTGCACCGATATTTGAAAAATCGAGACCAAATGCCATCTGTCCATCCTTGTTCAGAATACTGATTTTCTTCTGATAATATCCTGAAATATCGGCTGCAAATGAGATACCTGGTTTTGTAGCAACTCCTCCGGAATATGATCCACCCGTTAAGTTGGAGTATATGAATCTGAAAGCGATTCCTCCTGAAAGATTATCAGTAAAAAGCCTTGAATAACCTGCATCGAAAGCAAATTCATTAGGATTAAAAGTACGTTCCAGATTACCAAATTCATCGGTGAAAGGTACATCACCAAGTGAAGAATAAAGAAGACTTGCAGATAAAACCTGCTTAGTGTCGATTCTTTTATATCCGGCAAGATAAGCAATATTAATATCCGGAACCAGATTTCTGAGCCAGGGAGAATAAGAAATACCTACTCCGGCATTGCCATCGATAAATGCAAATTTTGCAGGATTCCAATGCATACTATAAACATCAGGTGATGTGGCAACACCGGCATCACCCATAGCTCCTGCTCTTGAATCGGGAGCAATAGTCAGAAATGGCACAACTGTCTGTATCGCATTAAGCTCACCTGAACTTTGCTGAGCCAAAACTATTGTTTCACCTGAAAGGGCTATGAGGAATAAAACTAATGCAATTATCTTTTTCTTCATAATGATTCTTATCATTCTACAAATATAAAACTATTTTTCATCCTGAATATTGTGTATGTCTCACAAAATGATCATCCGGCCCGAAGCTCTTGCTGTTTCACCATTTCCGGTAATAATTGTAACTGTATAAGGATACATTCCTCTGCCGACTTTTCGACCTCCATCATCATTCCCATCCCAGACGATTGATGGCAGGTTATAGCCCATTGGATCTACCTTTGTCTTTAAAATCTTAATTATTCTTCCATCAATATTAAAAATATTTATTGTAATGTTTAACTCATTATCGGGTCTGTTATGTTCCAGACTTATATTGGTTTCGCTAAAGAATGGATTCGGATAATTCATAAGGTTCCTGAGTACAAATTTTTCTCCTGTTACCACCTGGAATGAAATCGTTTTTTGTGAAGAGTTATTGAAATTGTCCCAGGCTTTTACTGTAAGAGAATGACTGCCTTCAGTTAATCCTGAAAGATCATAACTGATCCTTCCTCTCATATAGTTATCGAAATCATTTTCAAAATAATTGTTAAGGACAAATGATTTGTTAGATTCATTATCGAGGAATCCTGTTAAATCGTGTCCTATTCCTGATCCAGTCGTATTAATTCCGTCCTGGTCATTTATAATTGCCAGGAGCCTGGGATTGCTGTCAGTAATTCCGCCGTTTCTGAAAAGGGTGTCGTTCATATATAATTTAATATCAGGACCATCGTTGTCAGTTAGCAGGATTTTAGAAAATCCCCCTACAGTTAAATCGGTGAAACTCCCGTTCATGTCTTCCCTGTCATTGTAAGCGTAATAGCTTATTTTTCCCGAACCGAATGAATAATCAATATCTCTTGGAACAATAAACGTAAAGCGGAATCTGCCATCTTTTGCCATTGTCTTGCCACTGAAAAGAATGTTGTTCCTGAGATTAAAAGTCATACTCTGACCTCCATCGTTTGCAAGAGTCTTTATTTTACTTGCTTTATCATATACAGTGGGAGAAACCATCCCATTGAAGTTGTTCAGCTGATTTCCGAGAGGATCTTCTATATGACCGGCGATAGTAACAAGAGAGAGAGCTTTCAGACTGTCTATCTTATCATAAACAGAAACGTTATTAATAGAATCAGTAATGACATGTCCATAATAAGGATAGGCAAGTTTTAATGCCGGATCTCCCAGCAAAGTAAAGTTCCTTTTATTGGGGCCTGATTCTGAGTTGTTTTTAGCAACCTTAATAATGTCTCCCAAACGCATAGAATTACCCGCTTTATCATGACCAAAAGCACAGCTAAATATGTTTCTGTTCAGATCATAGTTTGGAGCAGAATATACAACTCTGGTGGTTGACATTAATGCAATGCCACCGCCATCTTTATTAAGAAGAACCATTTCACCGCCGGAGGGCCTTCCAGTCATCTGCCGTGTAGCTAAATTAAGATCAATATCATCGAATCGGCTGAATTCACACGTCGCGGTAATAAAGAGAGGAAGTTTTCCTCCATTTTTCCACGAGTTAATATCTTCTGTTTTGACTACACCTTCTGCTGCAAGGCTACTCTCGTTTCCATGCCCGGTATAATTGAAGATAAGGCAACCTGAATTTATACGATCGTCGATAGCTTTATTCACATCCGGATAGGACTGTCCGTTAACTGTTGTTGTCTCTTTGAAAGCATCAAGATAGATTTTATCAATATTATATGTAGGAACACTGTCATTAAGAACATTTGCAAGACCCTCAGCATCAGTCATATGAATATTACCATCTTCATCATCTGCCGTAAGACATATCACATTCTTCCAGTCGCCCATATTGGCGGGATCGAGGTATCTTTTAATCTTTGAAAGAACTATGCCTGCCTGAACAGTATCAGAAACAGGCAGACGTCCAATTCCGATATCTTCTGTTCCGTCTGCTTCTCCTTCTCCGTCATCGAGAAGCCCATAGAAATCATCAGATGTAAATGAAGAAGTATACACATTTGAATTCTCTGACTGATAAGTAAGTATGAAATTGGGATTGTTGGGAGGCGGTGTTTTATTTTCATAAGAACCATCGCCAAAGAGCAGAAGATATTTCAAAGGATGAGCACTGTCCTTCTGTTTCAAATACTTCATTCTCAAAAAATTTCTCATCGAGGCAATGTCAGGAATACCACCTGAAAACTCATTATATATCTGTTGTGGTGTAACAATCAGAGAAATAATACCATCGTTGGTTAGATGAAAATCTGCCAGTTTTCCAGCATATGCTTTGAATAATGGGTGAGTAATAATAATCATATCGGCCGATGCAGACGAATGAAGATCCTGATTCGGTATAAAAGCCGGTTTAATTAATGGTACCATTGCATTGGCAGCTGTAAAAGCAATGAATGTTTTAAGCGTATCAGTAGCACTTTTGAATCCAATATTTTCTCCGTTCCTGGTATATTGAATCTGTTTAATATTCAGAGGATCAGTTATATCCCAGATTAAAGGATCGTTGTTAAGGCTCCGGATTAAGAATCCGGTTATTCTGCCTGGTGCAACAGATTTTGAATCGGTATATTGTATTTCTGAACCGGAAAATGAATTTGATCTTCTTCCCTGGAGTTGTATCCAGTCAAGCCATCCTTTTGCTCCTGCTTCACCATTGTCAAAGAATGTGATATCGTACGAAGGAGCTGTTGAAGAAGGCTGTATTGAACCGGTAGAATCAGTAATCTGGAAATATGTACCGGTATAATCATAAAGATTGACTCCATCTACCTGGATATTTTTCATGAGCGTATTTCCATCGTAGAGCCTGAAGATGGTAGGAACAGAAGCTCTTGCAGCTACCCTGATATTATATTTTATATTTTCTGAAGTAAGAAGATCCGTAAAACCGGGGTCTATATGAATTGTCGAAATCTGCTGAAACCATTCTCTTCCTGATTTAATAATATTTTCATCATCCAGTTCATGTACAAAAAAAGCATCTGATTCAGATGAAGTGTAAGTTGCAGGTTGCGAAGGTTCTACGACGTCAATAATCTGTTTCCCGGGAGTTGGTCCCGATGTGATGAAATAAAATGCTGTATCAGAATAATTGTGATGTTGGAAATTATACTCCTGGGTAGTTTGGTCATAAATCCATCTGCCTGTCCCTTTTGCATAGAAGAGGAGATAATCTCCTTCATTAAAAATTCCATCGTTACCGGTAACAGTAAATAAGGATAGCTCTTTCAGATCGTCTGGTTTTGGTGCATCATTATAATATGATAACTGGCCGAAGTTGTTGCCAAAAATCCTGGGATTGGATGGGTACTCTAATCCGAGTTGTTTGAGTTTTGAATAGTCGATTCTGTAAATTCCGTCTGAGGTGACAGCAATTCTAAACCATAAACCGGTGGATAATTCAGAAGTCGAAGAATAACTATCTTTGAAATTCTGTGCGTGCAGGTTAAAAGATAAAAGCAAAAGGTAAATTGGCAATATTTGAAAAATTCTTTTCATTCTACTGACAAAGATAGAAATGTGCTTTTTGTTTACTAGTTAATTTTGTTTTTTTGTAAGCCATAACTTAATATAATATTAACGATATCATTACGTTCATATTGCAGTAATTTTTAATATGTTGAGGCGACTTAATAAAATAGTTTTATTCATCTTCTTGCTGCCTGCATATTGTTTTGGACAGGAGACAGATCCCGGACCTGGTTATCAGATGATGATGATGAATAATCCTGCACTTGCCGGAAGCGATGGAGCTGGTGTGTTAAGGTTGTCATATCTAAACTTTTATCCTGGTAACAGCTATAACCTTCATTCTGTTTATTTATCGTACGACTCATATTTTTCTGAATTGCACGGCGGTGCCGGTTTATATCTCGCTGATGATTATCTGGGTGGTATTATAAACGATTTCAGGGGAGGATTAACATATTCTTATTTTTTACAGGCAGGGAAGGATCTTTTTATTAATGGCGGACTTTCGGCTTCAATTTATCACAGGGGCTTCAACTTTGACAATGCGATTTTACCTGACCAGATTGATCCGCTTGGAGGAGTATCAATTCCATCCTCAGAAGCGCTGGCTTCATCGGGAAGGAGCGTATTTGATATCGGGGTGGGATTTCTTTTTATCTCCGGAAAATTTACAGGAGGATTTTCCATAAATCATCTTGCAGAACCCGACTTGTCAGCAACAGGCAATTCCAACGACAGATTAAAAAGAAAACTTCTCATCCATCTTTCCGGCGATTTTAACCTTAGCAAAGCACAGACTCTAAAAATCCAGCCTCTTACATATTTAGAAATACAAGGAGGATTCATTAATGCAGGGGCAGGAGCGGCTCTGGAAAGTAAATATCTGGCGATCAATGCTGTAGTTTTAGGTGATAACGCTAAAAACCTGAATCTTCAGACAGGGTTTTCTTTTAATACAGGCAGAATCTCTGTTTACTACAATTACCGGTTTAATGTGGGATCAGAAAATAAATTAATGCCATTATCGCTTCTGCATCAGACAGGACTGGCATTCAGTTTAAATAATGTTGAAAAAAGAAATACAATCAAAACAATAAATTTCCCTAAATTGTAGTTATATTTGATGAGCAGAAAAAGTTGATTTAGTAAAATTTGTTATATTTGGTATTCTTAAAAGCCATAAAACTAAAGGAGTTATGTATAAATTCAGAGCCTTACCAGTTGTTTTAATCGCTGTCTTGCTTTTTACATCCTGTATATTTAAGAAAAAGGGGAAAGATGATGTTTCCACTTCAACAGGATGGAAATATAATGATCCTGACATGGGCGGATTTGCTGTTGCTCTTGGCGTTGACCAGAAGACAGGTCCTGGCCTGGTGTTGATAGAGGGGGGCCGTTTTACAATGGGACAGGTTGCGCAGGATGTTATGTTTGACTGGAATAACAAACCAAGAACTGTTACAGTTTCATCATTTTATATGGATGAGACAGAGGTTAAGAATGTCGACTACCGGGAATATCTTTTCTGGCTGCGCAGGGTTTACAAAGATTATCCTGAAGTTTACAGAAGAGCCTTGCCTGACACCTTAGTGTGGAGAACGCCAATGGGTTTTAATGATCCTTATGTCCAGTATTATTTCCGTCACCCTTCTTATAATAATTATCCGGTTGTTGGTGTCAGCTGGGTAAAGGCAAATGATTTTTGTCTTTGGAGAACCGACAGGGTTAATGAACAATTGCTTATTGACTTTGGAGAGCTTAAAGCCGATCCAAACCAGTCAAATGAAAAGAATTTTAATACCGAAGCATATCTGGCAGGACAGTATGAAGGCGTAGTAAATCAGTTACGCCCAAGTCTTGATCCGAATCAGAAAGAACGCCGGACAAACTTTGAAGATGGAGTGCTGCTTCCCAGTTACAGGCTGCCTACGGAAGCTGAATGGGAATTTGCTGCTTATGCACTCAGAGGCAATACATTTGAGGAGAGAATTTATGAAAGAAGAATTTATCCATGGGATGGTCATAATGTCAGAAACTCATCAAAAAAGAACAGAGGTCAGATGATGGCTAACTTCGTACGCGGAAGAGGTGACCTTATGGGAGTGGCCGGAAGCCTGAACGATAACGGAAGTATTACAGTTGATGTGAAATCATACTGGCCAAATGATTACGGGCTTTACTGTATGGCCGGAAATGTTAATGAATGGGTACAGGATGTTTACCGTCCTCTTACATCAGAAGACGTCGACGGTTTTAATCCTTTCAGAGGAAATGTTTTTACCGATCTGAGGCGCGATGGTAATGGTTCGGTTGTAGCTAAAGATAAGCTCGGACGTTTAATTCTTGATACCGTTAAAGATGCAGATGTTGCAAACAGATATAATTATCAGAAAGGCGATTACAGAAACTACAGGGATGGCGATCTTCAGTCAGCTATACCCGGAGGAGGAGGAACAGATTTTACCGTTGAGGATAATAAAAAAGGTTCTCTGAGGATGTATGCTCAGGATAACGCTGCCAATGCTAATGATTTTGTAACTCTGATTAATGATAATGCTCGTGTGTATAAAGGCGGATCATGGAGAGACAGAGCCTATTGGCTCAACCCTTCCACTAGAAGATTCCTCGATCAGGAGAGCTCACGTGATGATATCGGCTTCAGGTGCGCAATGATCAGGGTTGGAAGCCCTTCCGGTTTATAGAATCTGGTTCCCTGAAAATAGGCCTCATTATGCAATCATAATGAGGCATTTTTTTACAAACATGAAAACTGAATATATATATAACTTGTTTAAAGAATCCAAAGGGATTTCAACCGATTCCCGTACAGTCGGGAAAGGTCAGATTTTCTTTGCCCTCTGGGGTGACAATTATAACGGAAATAAATTTGCGGCTGAGGCTCTTGAACGAGGAGCATTATATGCCGTTATAGATGATCCTCTGTTTGAAACTGAAAACACAATCCTTGTAGATGATTGCCTCTTTGAACTTCAGGCTCTGGCTTCTCAATTCAGGAAAGAGATGAAAGTGCCGGTTCTCGCTATAACCGGGACAAATGGTAAGACAACTACCAAAGAACTTCTTGCCACAATATTGTCAAAAAAGTTTAAAGTTCATTATACAAAAGGAAACCTTAATAATCACATCGGAGTTCCGCTTACAATCCTTTCAGCCCCAGCTGATACGGAAATGTTGATCATTGAAATGGGAGCCAGCCATATTGGTGAGATAAGAACATTATGCCTTATCGCTAAACCTGAATATGGAATAATCACAAACATCGGCACTGCACATATTGAAGGTTTTGGATCAGTTGATGGTGTTGCCAAGGCAAAAACTGAGCTTTACGAATATCTCCGCAAAGTAAATGGAATTGCACTGTATAACGACAAAGATCCATTGCTCACTGAAAAGATATTCAGAATAATAAACAGGGCAGTTCCCTTCTCCGATCCCACTGGTATTGATCTTAAAATTGATCTGGTTCCTTCTGATCTTAATCTTAAAATATCATTAACCTACCTGCATCATACCTATAGTATTAATACCAACCTCTTTGGTAGCTATAATCTCGAAAATATAAGAGCAGCAGTAGCTACCGGTCTGTTTCTTGGAGTTGAGATGAAGGATATTGTTGATGCAGTTGGAAAATACCAGCCTGCTGATAACAGGTCACAGATAAAGATCACAAAAAACAATACACTTATATGTGACGCTTACAATGCCAATCCAACAAGTATGTATTTAGCTATGGAAGCATTTGCGGCAATCAGTGCTGACCGGAAAATTATTATCCTTGGAGATATGCTTGAACTTGGTGGTAAGAGTGATGAAGAACATATTAAGGTGTTGAAAGCGCTTCAGTCTCAGATTGCTGAAAAGATTCTGCTTGTGGGTCCTGTTTTTCAAAAGATATCTCTGAAATCAGGTTTCAAAGCATTTGATAATGTCGATAAACTTATAGAATTCCTAAAAACTGAGCCTTTGAAGGGAAACACTATACTGATTAAAGGATCAAGGGGAATCAGGCTTGAGAAAATTTATGATCTGCTGTAAAAGTTCATTTTAAAGTTTCTTCGGCTCCGGTAAATTTGATGTTTATCAGCAGGACTTCAGATTTACTGCCCGATCGGACTCTTGGTCCCCATAAACCATAGCCTGAAGAAACTATAAAATTTGTATTTCCTTTTTTCAGGTAGCCATAACTTAATTCATAGATCATTTTAATAACGTAATTAAGGGGCCACATCTGACCATTATGGGTATGTCCCGACAGCTCCAGATCGATGCCATATTTGGCAGTTTCATCAAGATGGAACGGCTGATGGTCAAGAAGAATAACAGGTTTCGTGGTATCTACCTGTTTCATAAGATCACCCAGTGTCATTCGTTCTTTTTTATAAAAACGGAATGAATCCCTGTCAATTCTTCCGATAAGTTGAATTCCCCCTTCAAGAGTTACCACTTCATCTTTCAGGACTCTTATGCCTTTGCTTTCAATATAAGGAATGGTACGATTTGCACCTCCGATAAATTCGTGGTTACCGGTAATTGCATAAAGACCATCAGTGCACTTTGGATAAGTAAAATACTGCAGGAGATCGCCTCTCAATACGGGACCAATTTCACCATCTACAATATCTCCAAGCAGCAAGACAAGATCCGGTTTCATATCTTTTATCATACCTGACAGCTTTAATAAACTTCTTTTTCTTATGATGCTCCCAAGATGAATGTCAGACACTGCTGCGATTCGTAATGTTTTAACTGATCCTGCAGGTTTGTTAATTGTGATATTATATTCCCTGGTAACAGGTATTATTGCATTGATAAACCCCCCGATAATTAATAGGGAAGAGGCTGAGGCAATAATAATAAATGACCATTTCCTGAAGAGCAAGATATTTTCACCTCTTATAATTCCGGGAATTCTTAGGATAAGTAAAATGATATCAGAAAGAAGAAAAAATAAGAAACCATAAAGCATGAATGCAAGCCAGAAACCACCAATAATATTCAGGATATCGGTAATAACCGAGGAATGCTTTGATTCAAGGATCTTCGCAACAATAAACAATACAGCAAGCAAAAAAAACGTTATTGAATAGAGGAGCCTGTTTCTTTGCAGACAGGGGATTGCTTTATAACCCTTATAGAATAAGTAAATATTTACCAGCGAATAAATTGTGAGTGCTATGGAAAAAAATACTATCATTTGATATTTCTTCATTTTAGTTTCGTTTATGATATCAGGCTCTTATAAGTTTTATTGCCCTTAACATAAAACTCAAAAACAATACTCTTGTTCAAAACAGGTGCATTAGTCTGGTTCAGTTCTAGTTTCTTAACAGCTTTTCTCTTCTCCCGAAGTTCACTTATTACCTTATAATAATCCATATGAGCTTTCCATACGGCACTTACACTACTGAAACTGCCTTTTATGAGAAAATAAATTGCAGCTAATCCGTCCAGTATTCTCCTGATGAATAAAATAGTATGCAGTTTATTGTCGGGCAGGTTTTTATAAAGAAGAAACAGGCTGTTTCTGAAGTTCAGATAAGTTTTAAAGGGGGAACTGTAAGATAGTGTACCGCCTCCTATATGATAAATAACGGAATCAGGCACAAAACAGACACGATAACCGGCTTTATGGAAACGCCAGCACAAATCAATCTCTTCCATATGAGCAAAGAAATCGGCATCGAATCCACCGCATTTTTTCCATGCTTCACTCTTTACTATCATACATGCTCCGCTTGACCAGAAAACATTTATCTGAGAGTCATACTGGCCTGTATCTTTTTCAACTATATTTATGATCCTTCCACGACAGAACGGATAACCATACTTGTCTATAAAACATCCGGCGGCGCCGGCATGCTCGAAATGATCTTTCTGATAATATGAAAGTATTTTTGGCTGACAGGATGCGACATCCGGATTGCTATCCATGAAACTGACAAGTGGATAAAGCCATCCTTCAGTAACTTCAATATCAGAATTTAACAGAACGAAGTATTTGGCATCAAGCTGATTTATAGCAAGGTTATATCCATCCGCAAACCCATAGTTTTTATCCAGCTTTATGAGTTTAACCTCACTGAAGTTCTCAGTAACCCACTCCGGCGACCCGTCTGTCGACCCATTATCTGCAACGCAAACTATTGTCTCGTTGTCTACGGAGTATTTAATAACTACCCCGAGGAACATTTTCAGAAAGCCAAGACCGTTCCAGTTTAATATTACAATTGCTGTCTTAGTCATTTTCAACCGGCTTTTTGTGCTTCCAGCGGCGATGGCTCCAAATCCAGTACTCGGGTTTTTCTTTGATGATCTCCTCGAGCCTTCTGACATGTGTTTCTGTGATCACGTTTTCAGAAAGTCCTGCCGTATGGTCATAAAGAAGTTCTATATCAAGATTGTAATAACCCCGTTTTACTTTTTGAACATGGAGGAAAACAATAGCCATATCGTACTTTGATGCGATCTTTCCAGCTCCCGTAAATACTGCAGTATCCTGATTTAAAAAAGTTGTCCAGTATTTGATGTCTCCCTTTGCAGGAATCTGATCGGAAATGAAAATTGAAAACGTAATAATGTCATTCAATCTATAATTTATTATTTCTCTGATTACCTGAGATGTTGGAGTTAGAACTATGCCAAACTTCGACCTTTGATTATTAATGAAATTATTAAAATACTTGTTTTGTAAAGGTTTATAAATTATAATGGTTTTATATTTCAGATAATATGGAAGGAGTGTTGGCCATTCCCAGTTATTATAATGACCGAGAACAGCAATTACATCTCTTTTCTCCTCCCTGAGCTTGTCTATAATTTCGAGATTGGTGTATGTGAATCGTTTCTTCTGCTCAGCCCTTGTCATATGAATAACCTTGAAAGTCTCAATAATAATATCTGCCAGGTGTCTGTAGAACTTTTTTTCTATAGCTTTTAATTCCTTGTCAGTTTTTTCAGGGAATGAATTTTTAAGATTGTCTGACACAACATTCCTGCGGTATGAAATAACATAGTAAAGCAGAAGATAGAGAAGATCAGAAAAGATATATAAAACCGGTAATGGTAATAGGGTTATAATCCAGTTTACTCCGTAAAAGATGTAGTATACGATAGCGCCCATCTCTGAAGAGGGTTTAAATTTTCATAAATTTACTTACAATTTCCAGGATTTCTGCAAACACAACGCTATTCGCAGCTATAAATTCTACTCCGGTAAGGTTTTTATCATTACCTGAAAAATCGCTCACCCTGCCACCAGCCTCTCTGACCAACAGCATCCCTGCTGCAATATCCCATTCATGAAGTCCATACTCATAGAATGCATCGAATCTGCCACATGCAACATAAGAAAGATCAATTGCAGCTGATCCAAGTCTCCTGATACCATGAGTATGCTTACAGAAATGAGCAAGACATTTCATATAAGTATCAATGCCGCTGAAATCACTGTATGGAAATCCGGTGGCTACAAGACTGTCGGCCAGCCTTGCTGTTTTCGATACATGTATCTTCGAATCATTTAGCCATGCCCCTCCACCTTTCCAGGCAGTAAATGTTTCATTTCCACTGACTTCATAAACAACCCCAGCAATAACTTCATCGTATTCCTTTAGTGCAATACTGATAGCGTAGGGATGAAAGCTATGCAGAAAATTAGTTGTACCATCGAGAGGATCAATAACCCAACAATATTTCAACCCTACTTTTTTCGATGTTCCTTCTTCAGTAATAAATCCGGCATCAGGAAGCAATGAGCTCAGTTTTTCCACTAGCATTTTTTCGGAGCCTTTGTCAACATAACTGACAAAATCATTCAATCCTTTTTTTTCAGTCCTGTTTATATCGAATCCCTGAGATTCCTTAAGAATAAAAGCACTTGCTTCGCGGGCGGCGTTTCCAATTTCCGTACAAATATATTCAAGATCGATCATGGGTTATTTAATTAGTTCAATATTCATTCTTCCTGATGGAGATATCTTATCCAGCCTGACTTTTTTTATCTGTCCTGCAAGTCTGGCTTCCCATGGATATTCCACCCTTATATAATTTGATGTAAAGCCTGTTATTAATCCTTCGTTACGGGTATTTTCAAATAAAACATTTGTTACCTCACCAATATTCAATTTATTAAATATAAGGTTTTTCTTTTGAGAAAGAGCAATGAGCCTTTTACTCCTTCTTTCTTTATCCTTATATAATACTTTCAACGGAAGCTGCTCTGCCACTGTTGAGGGTCTTTCGGAAAAAGTGAAAACATGCAGGTACGAGAGAGGTATATCTTCAAGAAAGGAAAAAGTGTTATCAAAATCAGAATCTGATTCTCCAGGGAAACCAACTATTATATCAGCTCCTATTCCGGCTAAAGACAGTTTATTCATTACCATTCTTATCCTGGTAGCGAAAACATCTCTTGTATATCTCCTTCTCATAAGACCTAGGATTTTGTCACATCCGCTTTGCAAAGGAATATGGAAATGGGGAAGGATCTTCTCATTTGTTGCAGTCAGGTCAATAAGTTCATCAGTTAACAAGTTAGGTTCAATTGAAGAAATTCTGAATCTTTCAATGCCCGGTACTTTAACCAGCTCTTTAAGCAGACCAGTAAATGAATCTCCGGTCGATTTCCCAAAATCACCAATATTGACGCCCGTTATAACAATCTCTTTTACGCCTTTTCCGGCGATATGCTCAGCTTCGTGGATTATTGTAGAGATTTCCGGATTCCTGCTTCTTCCACGTGCCAGGGGTATAGTGCAATATGAACATCCATAATCACATCCGTCCTGAATTTTCAGGAAAGAGCGTGTCCTGTCACCCAGCGAAAAAGATGGGTTAAAACTATCAGTTGAAGTCAGATTGCAGGAATGGATCTCTGCTGTTTGTTTCTTATTAAGCCTGGTTATATAATCAGATATTTCGAATTTCTCATTCGTACCAAGTACAAGATCCACCCCCGGAATAGAAGATATTTCCTGCGGATTAAGCTGCGCGTAACACCCTACTACTGCTATAAATGCCCCGGGTGAAAGGCTTATAAATTTTTTTATTGCCTGTCTGCATTTTTTGTCAGCTGAATCGGTTACGGAACAGGTATTGATTACATAGATATCAGCTTTTGAGTTTGCAGGAACTCTTTCAAAATTTTCTTCAGGAAATGATCTTGAAATAGTTGATGTCTCGGCAAAGTTAAGTTTACAGCCAAGGGTATGGAATGCTACTTTTTTCTTATTAACGCTCATTAAAATTGATTTTCAAGCGACCTGTGGCAGAAAGCTATTATAGAGTGTAGTCAGATTATTTTTCAAGTTTATCCAGGTACACATTTCTGAATTCAACATCCTTTTCCTCACTTTGAAGGCATATGCTCCCTTTACTGACCGAAACATTAGTTCCTTTGTTCTGCAGAGTTCCATTAACAAATACTTCAATAGTGTTTGATTTGCATATAACTTCCATGGTATTCCATTCACCAGTTGGTTTTTCCGAAGATAGGGCAAGCTTCTTTACGAATGGTTTCGACTTATCAGTCCTCTCAGTCATGTCAGCACCGTTCATGCATACAAAATCCCCTGCATTTCCTGCCTGTAGCTGACATTCGACACATTTTAACCAGACAGTATCAGGTTGTTGTGCATGAACAAAAACTCCACTATTTCCTGCTTCTGCCGGCCAGCGCCATTCAACATGAAGTTTGTAATCAGAGTAAGTATCTTTTGTTCTCATATACCCGAATGGGTTTCCGGTAATATGGATGACCCCATTACGGATAGTGAAGACAGCCGCGGGATCAATTGAAGGATCTTTAAGCTTAAATACCCAGTTACTCAGATCTTTACCGTTAAATAAAAGAATATCATTCCCAATTTTCATTTCAGGTTTCTTTTTGTTTTTTACATTAGCCTGAGCCATAGTAATATTTGGGATTGCTAATAAAATAATTATCAGCAATGTAGCTAACCGTATTGTTTTTAATTTCATA